>Ga0209698_10001507_pt1 | contig 26794 bp, 27 predicted proteins | sample LitLauG_LLR_2012_FD_187203 | JGI IMG/M metagenome (GOLD analysis project Ga0209698, IMG submission 187203) | Freshwater sediment microbial communities from Pennsylvania, USA - Little Laurel Run_MetaG_LLR_2012 (SPAdes) (version 2) | ecosystem: Environmental > Aquatic > Freshwater > Creek >... | reverse complement strand
GAATGAGGGGGCGCCGAGGGCCAGCGCGGGCGCGAGCGCGAGCGCGAGCAGCACCAGGTCGAGGTTGTGCAGGACCAGCGCGACCGGTCCTGATGACAGGCCCAGCGTGTCCGGCGTGGATTGATTTGCGTGCATTGGTTCGCGGCCACCCTACAGACGCGAGAGCCCCCCCGTCCGCGTGAACGGGGGAAGCCGTCGGGGCTCGCGCTCGAGGCCTCTGCGGCGGCGCGGCGCCAGTCTATCCGGTCGGCGACTTCGTAACAACTTTGTGACATGCGGCACGGAGCGCCCGGGCGCCGCTCGCACCGGCACCGAGCAGCACGGAGGCCCCGGCAGCGCGCCGATCGCGCGCGGCGAGCGCGCGCCGGGGCGTGAGCGGCCCCGCTGCTCGCACGCACACGGCTGCGAGCGCGAGTGTGAGCGCCCCGCCCACGATGTCGAGCACGAAGTGGTTGCCCGTCGCGAGCACCGCCGCGCCGGTGAGGCACGGATGCAGCACCGCGAGCGCGCGCACGGGAATGCCGGCGCTCATGCGCCACACCGCGAGCGTGCACCACAGCGCCCACGCCATGTGCAGCGAGGGCATCGCGGCGAGCTGGTTGGCGTGCGTCGCGAGCGCGCCGGTGTGCCAGGAGCCGAACGCACCGCTTGAGGCGACCACGTCGGTGAACCCCGCCAGCATTCGCGGCGGCGCGACGGGGAACCGCCAGAACACCACGAACGCGATCGCGTTGGCGAGCACGAGCGTGTTGCGCAGCGGCCGGTAGATGTCAGCGCGGCGCCACCACAGCCAGCCGAGCAGCCCGAGCGTGACGGCGAAGTGCGCGTTGTCGTAGTAGTCGGAGGCGAGCAGCGCGAGCGTGTGATGCGCGGCGAGCCAGTGATCGAGCGAGCGCTCGGGAGCGATGCCGAGCGCCTGCTCGAGGCTGAACAGCTCGCGCGCGTGCGCGAGCGCGACGTGCAGCCGCAAGGGGGCCAGTTCAGTGATCGAATCGTAGATCCAGCAAAGCCAGACGATCGCGAGCACCTCCACCCACCAGCGCGAGCGCGGCAGCGCGTGCGAGCGCGGGACAGGCGCCGGAACAGCCCGCGCCGGCCCGGCCGGCTGCAGTGAGACGCTCGCTGACAAGCAGAGGATGTTATTGCGCCGGCGCGTCGGCCTCACCCGGCGCACGCGTCCGTGCGCGGACGCGCGTGCGGGTGCGCCTACGGCAACACGGGCTCGAGGCCACGCTCGGCGAGCGCGTCGAGCACCCGCGGAAGCGCGGCCGCGGTGCGCCGCCAGGAGCCGGGAGCGGAGTAGTCGTCGGCGTCGTGCAGCAGCAGCACGTCGCCCTCACGGGCGCCCGCCGCGACCGACTCGCTGATCGACTCGGGAGTGGCGCGCGCCTGCCAGTCGCGCCCCCAGCGCCGCCACAGCAGGACGCGCCACGCGCGCCGGCGCGCAAGCGCGAGCGCGCACGCGTTGAGCACGCCGTAGGGCGGCCGGTAGAGCGTCATCGCCTGGCCGCTCGCCGCCTCGATCGTGTCCTGCGCGCGCGCGATGTCCTCGCGCACCTGTTGCGGCGTAAGGCGCAGCAGGTTGCGGTGGCGGTCGCAGTGCAGGGCGAGCAGGTGCCCGCCGTCGAGGATCTCCCGTGCGAGCGCGGGGTTGCGCCTGACCTGCTCGCCGACGAGGAAGAAGGTGGCATGCACGCGCGCGGCCGCGAGCACCTCGAGCACCGCCGGGGTGCCCTGCGGGTGGGGCCCGTCATCGAAGGTGAGCGCGTAGCCGCGTCCGCTCGCGGTTCGGTCTTCGATCCCGAGCGCGCGCCGCAGCGGCGGCAGCAACGGCGCCCCGCGCGCGCTGGAGGCCCCCGCCAGCCCGGGCAGCAGATAGGCCGACAGCGCGGCGCCGCCGACGAGCGCCCCGCCGAAGATGGCTCCTTTGCTGCGGCTATGGTGGGCGTTCATGGTCGATCTGCTGCTCGGCATCCTCGCGGCGGTGGGCGCCTCGACGCTGTACAGCCTAGGGATCGCCCTGCAGGCGGTCGATGCGAAGCGGTCGCCCAAGGAGGACCACCTGCGCCCGGCACTGGTGCTCGGGCTGCTCCAGCGCGCGCGCTGGCTGATCGGCACGGGACTCTCGATGCTCGGTTGGCCGCTGCAGGTCCTGGCGCTGCTGCTCGCCCCGCTCGTGGTCGTGCAGCCTGCGCTCGCGATGGGCCTGATCGTGCTGCTGGTGCTCGCCGAGCGCATGCTCGGCGAGTCCGCGGGCACCTACGAGTACGCGGCGATGGGCGCGATCGTGCTCGGCGTGCTCGGCACGGCACTGTGCGCGCCGCCGCGCAGCACGACGCACACCTCCGAGGAGCTCACGATCACCCTCGTGCTCGTCGGCCTCGGCCTCGCCAGCCTGTTCCCGTACGTGCTGAGCGCACTCGGCCGCACCCAGGCGCTGGTCACGATGCTCGGCGCGGGCATGGCCTTCGGCTGGAGCGCGGTGGCGACCAAGCTCGCCTCCGACGACCTCGCGGCCGGGCACCTGCTGCCGGCGGCGCTGTGGGCGCTCTCGACCGCCGCGGCCTCCGTGGTCGGAGTGCTGAGCGAGATGAGCAGCCTGCAGTCGCGCCCCGCGATCCAGGTGGCGCCCGTGGTGTTCGTGACTCAGACCACTGTGCCGCTGGTGCTCGCGCCGCTGCTGCTGGGCGAGAGCTTCGCCCACACCCCCGCCGGGGGACTCGCGCTCGGCGTCTCGCTCGCGCTGCTCGTGAGCGGCGCGGCGATGCTGGCGCGCTCGCCGCTGCTGCTCGCCCTGATGGCCGGCGAGCGCGTGAGCCGGCCCAGCGGCTCCACGCCGAGACCGTCCGAGGAGAGCCAGTCGACGATGCGTTCCAGTCCCGTGAGCGACGCACCCGACCCGTCGAGTTCGACGACGACGACGTCGCCCGCGCGCAGCTGACGCCGCGGAAGCCGGGACGTCGCCGTGATCCGCAGCGCACCCCTCACCGGGATCGCCCCGGCCGTGCGTCCGAGCACCAGCTGACCGACCGAAAGCCCGCCCCTCGGGCGCAGGTAGTAGTAGTGGTGGCGCAGCCCCAGCGCGCGCGCCTGTGAGCGCAGCACGGAGCCGGTGCGCAGCCAGCGCAGCGGCGCCGAGCTCGGCAATTCCGGCACGAGTTCGTCGCCGAGCCGCTGCAGGCTCGCGACGCGCGAGGCGCTCGGAACCCTTGCACCGTCGGCGAGCGAGACGTGGATGCCCTGGGTGGCGAGCGTCGATGCGACCGTCCGGACATCGCGCGCGGGTGCCCGCACGATCAGCCCCACTATCGGGCGCGTGGTGGCGACGTGGACGAGTTCGTGGACATCGAGCATCCTCGCAGCGACAGAGGTCACCTCGTCGGTGGACATCATCCAGGAGCCCGTCACGAACAGCAGCACGGCCCAGGTCGCGAGGGCGGCGAGGCGCAGCTGCCAGCGGGGGATCGGGCTCACGCGCCGCGGCGCGCGCAGCACGAGCTCGGCCGCCGCGTGGCCGATCGCGGCGGCGGCGCGGCCGTTGGGGGCTTCCGAGATCTGCCCCGCGTCGGCGAAGCTGGCGCGCACGTGCTCGCGCAGCTCGTCGGTGTCGCGCGCCAGGCGCAGCAGGTCGAGCTCGGCCATCGCACGCGTGTTCAGGCGCGCGTGCCCGACCGGCAGCCCGTAGGAGACGACGGGCGTGCCGGCAGCCTTCGCCTCCAGGCAGGTGACGCCGCCGGTGGAGTGCACCAGCACGTCGGCGGCCGCGAGCACATCGGGCATCCGGTCGGTGAAGCCGTAGACATGGACGCGCGCTTCGTGCGCGAAGACGCGACGCAGCCGCTCCGCCAGCGGCTCGTTGCGCCCCGCCAGGCACACGATGCTGCTGACCTCCTCGACCTTGATGAACTCCTCGACCGCGCCCGCGATGTCACCGACGCCCCAGCCGCCGCCGGAGACGACGACGACGCGCCCCTCCTCGGGCAGACCCAGTGCGCGGCGCGCGCCTGCCGGCGAGCGCGGTCGCAGGAACTCGGCCGATATCAGCGGGCGCACGAGCTGCACACTGCCCTCGCCCGCGATGCGCTCGACCGAGCTGAGCGACTGGCCGTACATCACCAGGTGCATGTCGATCCCCGGCTGCGCCCAGAAGAACAGGCCCGTCAGATCTGTGATCGTGGCGACCGTCGGACAGCTGACGACGCCTGTGCGCCGCAGGCGCGCGAGCACGACGGTCACGGCCGGGTAGGTCGAGACGATCACGTCCGGGGCGTGTTCCGCGATCGCGCGAGCGAGCGGTCGGGCGCCGAGGCGGCACAGCAGCCGCCGCGCGATCGCGCGGATCGGCATAACGTGCTCGAGCAGCCAGTAGATGACCGTGTAGGTCCAGGGCATGAAGCGCAGCTGCACGCGGTAGCCGTCCTCGACGACGGGCCGCAGCAGCGGCCCCATCGCGGCGAGCCCGTCGATGATCGTGACCTCGGCGGCGTGCGGCGAATCCTCTATCTGCTCGGCCAGCGCTCGCGCGGCGGCGGCGTGCCCCTCTCCGACATCGGCAGAGAGGATCAGGACGCGCTCCGGACCAGGAGCCCGGACCGCGCTGCGCTTGCGATGGTTGGCGCGAGGACGCATATCTGGACGCACCCGCGCCTCGGGCGTGGGGCGCGAGGAACCGCGCCGGCATACCCGCAGCGACCCGCCTTCATCCCGGGTGCGTTGCAGAGAGCTTATCGGGCGCGCTGGACCACTGCAGGCCGGACAGGGGTAACAATGGCGCGATCCAGACCGCGACTCCCCTGTCTCGGGCACCGCTTCCCGAGGGCGCGTCCGCCCCGGCGAGCGACCCCGCCCTGCTCGCCGCGCGCGTCGCGGGCGCGCTCGGACTGCTTGGTGTGCTCGTCGCGAGCCTCCTGCTGAGCGCGGGCGCCGCGAGCGCCCCGTCGCTGTACGTCCCCGGCCGCGTCGGCGGCTGGCCTGACTGGCTGGCGGGCCCGCTGCGCGGGCTCGGCGTGGGCCTCACGACGGGCAGCTTTCAGAACCTGACGCTGCTGATGTGCGGCGGATACGCACTGGTGCTGCTCGGTGCACGCGCGCTCCCGCTGCGCGCGCTCGCGGCCACCATCATCCTCGCCCATCTGATCCTGCTGCTGGGTCCGCCGCTGATCTCCCAGGACGTGTTCGGCTACCTCGGCTTCGCGCGCCTGGGCGTGGTGCATGGGCTGGACCCCTACACGCATGCGGCCGCGCAGGCGCCGACCGACCCGATCTTCAGGTACGTCGGCTGGCCCTTCGAACACTCTCCCTATGGCCCGCTGTTCACGCTGATGAGCTACGTGGTGGCACCGCTCGGCGTGGCGGGCGGACTGTGGGCGCTGAAGGCTCTCGCGATGCTCGCGAGCCTCGGCGCCGTCGGGCTGATCGCACGCGCGAGCGCTCGCGAGGGCCGCTCGCCGGCGTGGTCGGCTGCGTTCGTGGGCCTGAACCCGGTGCTGCTCGTGCTGGCGGTGGGCGGCGCGCACAACGACACCCTCGTGGTCCTCGCGCTGGCGCTGGCGCTCGCGCTGACGGCCGGGCTCGCTGCGGGCGCACGCCACGAGTCGCGCCGGCGTGCGGGCGTGTGGGCGCTGATCGCGGGCCTCGGCGTGAAGGTGAGCGCGGGCGTGGTGGTGCCGTTCGCGCTGCTCGCGCCGCGAGGCCGGCGCGAGCGCGGCAGGCTGGCGCTCAGCGCAGCGCTCGCCCTCGCGGTGCTCGCCGTGCTGGGACTGATCGGGTTCGGCACGCACGCGCTCGGCTTCCTCGGGGCGATCGGCGAAGAGCAGCAGCTCGTGACGCCTCACAGCGTGCCTGCCGAGACCGCGCGCCTGGTCGGTCTCGCGGGCACTCCCGCGTGGTGGCGTGCGCTGTTCACGGGCGGCTTCGTGGTCGCGCTGGCGGTGGCGCTGTGGCGCACCGCACGGGGGGCGGACTGGCGCGTGGCCGCGGGCTGGGCGACGCTCGCGCTGCTGCTCTGCACGGCGTGGCTACAGCCGTGGTATGCGATCTGGGTGCTGCCGCTAGCGGCGGTCGGCGGCGATCGGCGCCTGCGCGCCGCCGCGCTCCTGCTCTGCGCCTACGCGCTGCTCATTCACCTGCCGCTGGCCGAACCGCTTCTGAGCCCCCCCGTGCACCGTTTCGCCGAGCATCTGGACCTCTCCGTCCCTGGCCTGCGTCACCGCCTGGAATTCACCGGTTTCGAGGTCCTTCACCACGTCACGGGCGATCTCCGCTGGTGAGGCGTGCGGGCGCATGCGCCGCAGGCGCATCGCGTCCAGGCGCCTGAACTTGAGGATCTCGAGGACGTACACGAGGTACACGCTCGCGGCTGCCACGACGAGTCCGATGGCCACGATCACGAGCGTCCAGCCGGTGTCGTAGTGGCCCCTGTGATCGCTGTAGGGGACGAAGCGCAGCGCCAGCGCGAGGCCCGCGAGCATCAGCGTCCACGCGTACAGATACGCGATCGTGCGGCGGCTGGAGAAGCCGATGCGCGCCATCCGATGGTGGAAGTGCTCGCTGTCGGGGCGGTAGATCGGCTGCCCGTACTTCAGGCGCTTGAGCACCACGAAGGTCGTGTCCAGGAACGGCACCGCGAGCAGGATCAGCGGCAGCACGAAGGAGACCACCGCCGCGGTCTTGACCGCCGCCTCGACCGTGATCACGCCCATCAACAGCCCCAGGAGATTCGCGCCGCAGTCGCCCATGAAGCTCGACGCGGGCGGGAAGTTGTAGATCAGGAAGCCGAGCGCCGCACCCGCGGTCAGCGCCGCCAGCACGCCGGGCTGCTGGCGGCCGAGGTCGAAGGCGATCACCGCCATCGTCGCGGCGATGATCGCGCAGACGCCCGCCGCGAGCCCGTCGACCCCGTCGGAGAAGTTGACGACGTTCATCATCGTCACCAGGCCGAGCACCGTCAGCAGCGGTCCCGCGTTGGTGACTCCCGCGTTCGGCAGCGCGAGCCGTCCCGCGAAGGGCAGCGTGATCGACTTCACCGCGACGCCGTAGTGAACGACGATCACCGCCGCCGCGATCTGGCCCGCGAGCTTCAGCAGCGGGTGCAGGTCGAAGCGATCGTCGAGCGCGCCCACGACTGTGATCACCGCGCCGCCGAGCAGCACGCCATGCCACAGCTGCGGCTGGGCGTGCGCGTGGACGTGACGGCCGACGGCTGCTTCCAGGTAGCCGGCGGGCAGGAACACGAGCATCGCGACCGCCGCGCCGGCGAAGATCGCAAGGCCTCCGAGCAGCGGCGTGGAGCGGCTCGACAGGCCGCGCTCGCGCGGCTCGTCGATCATCGCCAGGCGCCGGGCCAGGCGCCTGCTGAGCGGCGTCAGCAGCGCCGTCACGGCCGCCGCGAGCAGAAGGGCGTACAGCGCGTCGAGCTGGGTTGGATGCGCCATCGACTCACCCTAAGCATCGCAGGCGACGAGGTCGGGGGGCGCCGAGCACCCGCGCCCGGCCCGCGCGCGCCTCGGTGCCGGGCGCCGTGTGCGTGCGCGCGCGGCGCGCACGCACACCTTCAGTGCTGGGCGGCGAGCGGGGGCGCGGCGGCGGGCAGCGACTGGTAGAGCGGGTAGCGATCGACGAGCGTCTGCACGCGCTCTGCGAGCTCGCCGGCGCGCTCGCGATAGGCCTCCGTGAGGGCGAGCGCGAGGATGCGCCCGACCTCGACGAAGTCCTCTGCCTGAAAACCGCGGGTGGCCAGCGCCGGTGTGCCGATGCGCAGCCCTGAGGCCTCCATCGGCGGGCGCGGGTCGAAGGGCACGGCGTTGCGGTTGACGGTGATCCCGATCTCGTGCAGGCGGTCCTCGGCCTGCCTGCCGCTCAGCGGAGGGTCGGCGTCGCGCAGGTCCACCAGCACGAGGTGCACGTCGGTGCCGCCGGTGAGCACGTTCACACCGGCGCCCGCGCCGAGCAGCTCCTGGGCGAGCGCGCGGGCGCCCGCGACGGTGCGACGCTGGCGCTCGGCGAACAGCTCGCTCGAGGCGATCCTGAAGGTCACCGCCTTGGCCGCGATCACGTGCTCGAGCGGCCCCCCCTGCTGGCCGGGGAAGACCGCGGAGTCGATCTTCTTGGCGTACTGCTCCCTGCACAGGATCAGCCCTGCGCGAGGGCCGCCGAGCGTCTTGTGGGTGGTCGTGGTGACGACGTCGGCGAACTCGATCGGGCTTGGGTGAAGGCCGGCGGCGACAAGACCGGCGAAGTGCGCCATGTCGACCATCAGCAGCGCGCCGACCTCGTCGGCGATCTCGCGGAAGCGCGCGAAGTCGAGCACCCGCGGGTACGCAGACCAGCCCGCGAGGAGCAGCTTCGGCTTGCGCTCGCGGGCGATGCGCGCGACCTCGTCCATGTCGATCAGGCTGCTCGCCCGATCGACCTCGTAGGGCGCGATGTCGTACAGGCGCCCGGACATGTTGAGCTTCATGCCGTGCGTGAGGTGGCCGCCGTGCGCGAGCGAGAGGCCCATGATCGTGTCGCCGGGCGCCAGCAGCGCGTGGTAGACGGCGGCATTGGCCTGCGCACCGGAGTGCGGCTGCACGTTGGCGTGCTCGGCCCCGAACAGCGCCTTCGCGCGGTCGATCGCGAGCTGCTCGGAGACGTCGACCCACTCGCAGCCGCCGTAGTAGCGCCGGCCCGGGTAGCCCTCCGCGTACTTGTTCGTCAGCACCGAGCCCTGGCACTCGAGCACCGCGCGCGGAACGAAGTTCTCCGAGGCGATCATCTCGAGCGTGCCCTGCTCGCGCTCGAGCTCGCCGCGCAGCGCATCGGCGATCTCCGGGTCGACCTCCGCGAGCGGACGGTTGAAGTAATCGGGGCTGAGTTCGGTCACGACGCTCTCCTTGGCAGGCTCGTTGGAAGACTTCGTGCCCAGGCGCGCGGCGCGTTGCGCTGGCCGCTTCCCGGTGGTCGCTTCCACCTCAGGGCGCCAGTCGCGGCAGCTCTTCGGGAGGCTAGCACGGGCCCGCACCGCGGTTTGAGCCCGCGCTCGCCGCTCGACGGGCGGCGGGCGACGGGCGCGCGCTCAGCGCAGCGGTGCGAGCAGCTCCTGCACGGAGTCGCGCGGCAGGGCGCCTTCGCGCAGCACGTGCCAGCGACGCTCGCTGTCGAAGTCGCGCAGGTCGATGACGGTAGAGGGCGTGCCTGGAAGCTCGCCGCCGTCGATCACGAGGTCGGCGCCCTCGAGCAGCTGCTCGGGTATCTCGCGCAGGGTGCGCGCGTCGGGCCCGCCGGAGAGGTTGGCGCTGCTCTGCATCAGCGGGCAGTCGACCGTGCGCAGCGCGCCGAGGCGCTCGGGCAGGCGCGGGACGCGCAGCCCGAGCGTCGTGGGATCGGTCCTGCAGGCCGCTCCGAAGCGCTGGGCGCGGTTCGCCATCAGGATGGTGAGCGGCCCCGGCAGCAGCACCTGCAGCGCGAGGAGCTCCGGCTCGGGAAGCTCGCCGAGCGCCTTCAGGGCGTGCTCGAGGGCGAAGAACATGACCGCGGAGGAGCGTGCGGAGGGCCGCCCCTTCAGCTCGTACAGGCGTCGCGCCGCGCGCTCGTCCTCGGGGTCGCAGCAGAGCCCGTAGACGGTGTCGGTGGGGAACACGGCGACACCGCCGGCGCCCACGCACTGCTTGAGCTTTGCCGCGTCCTCGGTGGTCAGCGTGGCACTCACGCGGCGCGCCCTTGCGCGACGAGCACCCGCTCGATGCCGGCGAGGTCGAGCTCCGCGCGCACGCTGCGGAAGCCGGCCGCACGCATCAGCGCCGCCACCTCACGCGCCTGTCCTGCGCCAACCTCCAAAGCGAGGAAGCGCACGCGCGCGCGCCCGGCGAGCTGGCTCAGCAGCGCGCGTATCAGCGAGAGCCCATCGGGCCCCGCGAAAAGTGCTAGGGGCGGCTCGTGGCGCACGATCTCAGGCGCGAGATTATCGCTTTCGCGCTCCGACACATAGGGCAGGTTCGCGAGGATCGCGTCGAACTCGTCCGCGACGCCGGTGAGCAGGTCGCAGTGAAGCCAGCGCACCTGCAGGCCGAGCGCGAGCGCGTTGGCGCGAGCGAGCTCGAGCGCATCCTCGCTGACGTCCGCGCCGGTGAGCCGCAGGTCGGGGCGCTCGCTGGCGAGCGCCAGCGCGATCGCGCCGCTGCCCGTGCCGAGGTCGAGCACGCGCGCACCGCGCTCGAGCGCGAGCCCGCATTCCACCAGCAGCTCGGTCTCCGGGCGCGGCACCAGCACGCGCGGGTCGACCGCGAGCTGCAGCTCGCGGAAGGCCCTGCGGCCGAGGATGTAGGCCACCGGCTCGCGCTCGCGGGCGCGCCTGCGCACGAGCTCGCCGAGCGCGCTCAGCGCGTCCCCGGACACGGCTGCGCCGCCGTCGCCGATCAGGCGCTCGCGCTGCACGCCGAGCGCGTGGCAGAGCAGCAGTTCGGCGTCCAGGCGGGGCGTCTCGCAGCCGGCCGCGGCGATCTCTGCGCTTGCCCGGCGCAACGCCTCGCGCACGCTGGTCGCGGCCGCGCCGCCGCTCACGCTTCGGCCTGCGCCTGCAGGCGCCGGCGCTTCTCGTCGGACTGCAGCGCCTCGGTGAGCTCGTCGAGTTCGCCTTCGAGCACCTGCTCGAGGTTGTGCACGGTCACCTTGATGCGGTGGTCGGTCACGCGCCGCTCGCCGTAGTTGTAGGTGCGTATCTTCTCGGCGCGGTCGCCGGTCCCGACCTGCGAGCGGCGGTCGGCGGCGAGCTCGGCCTGCTGCTCGGCGAGCGCGCGCTCGTACAGGCGCGCGCGCAGCACGCGCAGCGCGCGCTCGCGGTTCTGCAGCTGCGACTTCTCGTCCTGCATGGAGACGACGATGCCGCTCGGCTTGTGCGTGATACGCACCGCGGAGTCGGTCGTGTTGACCGACTGCCCGCCGGGCCCTGAGGAGCGGTACACGTCGATCTGCAGGTCGTTGGGGTTGACCTGCACGTCGACCTCTTCGGCCTCGGGCAGCACGGCGACGGTCGCGGTCGAGGTGTGCGTGCGGCCTTGGGACTCTGTCTGCGGGACACGCTGCACGCGGTGGGTGCCGCCCTCGAACTTGAACACCGAGTAGGCGCCATCGCCCTTGACCGCGAACGTGTACTTGCCCTCGCCGATGTCCATCGGCTCGACCTGCCAGCCGCGCCGCTCCGCGTAGCGCGTGAGCATGCGATAAAGGTCGCCCGCCCAGATGCCCGCCTCCTCGCCGCCGGCGCCGCCCTGGATTTCGAGGATCACGTTCTTGTCGTCGTTGGGGTCGCGCTCGACCATCGCGAGGCGGATCTGCTCCTCGATCTGCTCGATGCGCTCGCGCGCGCCCGTGAGCTCCTCGCGCAGCTCGGAGTCCTCGCCGACCTCGGCGAGCAGCTCCTGCGCTCCCTCGGCGTCGTCGCGCGCGTGGCGCCACTGTGCGGCGAGCTTGGCGGCGGGCTCGAGCTGGCTGTAGGCGCGGCCGACCGCTGCGTAGCGCTCACGGTCGGAGATCACCTCGGCGGCGGTCATCTGCGCGCCGAGCTCGGCGAAGCGCGTCTCGATCTGCCTGACGAGGTCTTCGATCATGCGGGGCGCAGTCTAGGCGGCGCCGCGCCCCGCCCCGCGGGCTCAGCCGACGACGTCGGCCGGGCGGGCGAGCTCGACCAGCTCGGCGAGCAGCTCTGAGAGCTGCTCGCGCGCGTCGCCGTCCGCCGGCAGGCCATCCGCCTGCAGGGCTTCGTGGGCCTGGCCGATCGGCAGCTCGCGGTCCACCACGCGCGCGCCGATCGTAGAGAGCACCTTGCGCAGCTCCGCCTGCGCCCACACGGCACCGAACAGCCCGGTGCTCGCGCCCAGCACCGCCGCGGGCTTGCCGCGCAGCGGGTGACCGGCGGCGGGGCGCGAGAGCCAGTCCAGCGCGTTCTTGAGCTGCCCCGGGATCGACGCGTTGTACTCGGGCGTGGCGACGAGCAGCGCGTCGGCCCGGGCGATCGCGTCGGCGAGCACCGCGACCGCCTCGGGCACCTGCGCTTCATCGTCCTCGCTGTAGGGCGGCACACCGGCGAGCGCGTCGAACAGCACCAGCTCCGCGCCGGAGGGGAGCAGGCTCGCCGCGCCGCGCAGCAGGCGCGTGTTGTGGGAGTCGCGGCGCAGGCTGCCCGACAGTCCGAGGATCTGCATCTTCGCTAGGCCTCGCGGACGAGCTCGAGCGAGACTCCCAGCTTGACGTCGTTGTCGAGCGCGAAGCCGCCCTTTGGCAGCGGCGCGTTCCACGTCAGGCCGTACTCGCGCCTGTCGATGACCGCCTCGAGCTCGACGCCGAGCTTGTCGTGGCCGGCGATGTCCACGTGCGGGCCGCTGACGGTGCCGCGCGCGGTGACGGGGTGGGTGTGCTCCTTGATGGTCAGCTCGCCGTCGATCACGAGCTCGCCGTCCTCGCCGAGCTTGACCGCGGTGGACACGAAGCTGATCTTGGGGTGCTTCGCGCTGTCGAAGAACTCGGGGGACTTCAGGTGGCCGGCGAGGTTCTCGTCCTTGACGGTGATCGAGTCGACCTCGACGCTGCCGCTGAGTCGCGCGTTGCCGTCCTCGCCCACGCTGAGCTCGCCGCTGTAGCTGTCGAACTGCCCGCGGTAGGTGGATACGACCATGTGCTTGATCGCGAAGCCGACCGTCGAGTGGACGGTGTCGATGCTCCAGCTGCCGGCTGCGATGGCCGGCTCGGTGACTGTGCTCATCCGGTGTTTCTCCTGTCTGCTCAGGGATTTAGGACCGTGGTCCGCTTACGTGCCGAGCACTGTAGCAGCTAACCGGACCGTAGTCCGATTAGCTGCCGCGAGGGTGTAGACTCCCCGCTGTGGCCACACTTCTGCAGCTGCCGGTGATCCACGCCGAGCCCGTCGAGCGCGCCGATGCCGCGCGCAACCGCGACCGCATCCTGTGTGCGGCGCGGCGTCTGTTCGCCGAGCGCGGACCTGCGTGCGTGTCGATGGAGGAGATCGCGGCGGCGGCGGGCGTGGGAAAGGGCACGCTGTTCCGGCGCTTCGGCTCGCGCGCGGCGCTGGTGAGGGAGCTGCTCAGCGACAAGGAGGCGGCGCGCCGGGCCCCAGCGGAGGCTCCCCGCGGATGATCGCTTCCTGCAGCGCCGCCGCGCGAGCGGCTGATCGCGTTCGGCGAGGCGGTGCTCGGGCTGCTCGACTCGCACGCGGACCTGCTGATCGCCGCGGAGGGCGGCGGCGCGCGATTCGGCGCGGCTCCCTACGCCGTGTACCGCCTGCACATGACGCTGCTGCTGCGCGAGGCGGACCTGCGCTGCGACGCGGAGTTCCTCGCCGAGACGCTGCTCGCGTGCCTGGGCGCGGACTTCTTCATCTACCTGCGCGAGCGGCGCGAGATGCCGCTCGAGCGGGTCCTCGCGGGCTGGCGGGAGCTCGTGTGCCAGCTCGCGGCGCCGTGCACACCCGCCGGCTGAGCGGGCAGGCGGCCTAAGCGACGACCTCGACGCCGAGCAGGTCGGCCGCGGAGAGCTCGCCGGGGGTCTCGCGGTCGAGCACGGCGTCGAGCGCCGCTATCGCGACCGCGAGCTGGTCGAGGTCGGGCTCGCGGGTGGTCAGCAGCTGCAGCTTCAGCCCGGGCCACATCAGCGCGCGCACCCAGCCGCGATTGCGGTTGCGCCCCGCGAACTTGATCAGCTCGAAGGACACGCCCGCGATCAGCGGCACGCCGAGTATGCGGGTGGCCAGCAGCCAGTACCAGGCCGGCAGCCCGATCGGCGCGAACGCGAAGATGGCGACGATCATGACGATCAGCAGGAAGCTCGTCCCGCAGCGCGGGTGAAGCCGCGAGAAGCGCTGCGCGTTGGCGGGGGTCAGCTCCATGCCGGCCTCGAAGCAGGAGATCGTCTTGTGCTCGGCGCCGTGGTACTCGAATACGCGGCGCAGGTCGCGCACGCGCGAGAGCAACAGCAGGTAGCCGAGGAAGATCGCGGTGCGCACGAGACCCTCGACCGCCCAGAAGAGCAGGGAGGAGCCGAGCTGATGCTTGATCAGGCTGGTGAGCCCCACAGGGATCAGGAAGAACAGCACGATCGCCAGCGCGAGCGCGACCACGACCGTGCCCGCCCACACCCCGCGCGAGAGCTCCTGGGGCTCCGCGTCGGGCGCAGCGGCGTCCTGCCCGTTCGCGGCCGGTGCTTCGGCGAGCTGCGCGTTGACGGACACCTCGAGCGCGCGGAAGCCGATCATCATCGAGCCGCCGAGCGCGACCACGCCGCGCACGATCGGCAGTCGCAGCAGGCGGTGGCGGCGCATCGCCGACTCGAGCGCGAAGGTGCTGACCTCGACCTCACCCAGCGCGGCCTGCTCGGGCGCGAGGCCGCCGGCGTCCAGCTGCTCCGGGCTCGGCTTGCGCACCGCGACCGCCCAGTTGGAGACGCCTCGCATCATCACGCCCTCGATCACGGCCTGACCGCCGAGCGGCGCGTCGGCCTGAGCCCTCAGCTCGCCGCCCTCCTCCAGCGCGGCCGCCGTCGCCGACATCGCCCTACTGCGCGGAGCGGGTCTGTGCCGAGTGCAGTCGGCCCTTGGCGACGCGCCGCTGGAAGCGCTCCACGCGTCCACCGGTGTCCATCAGCTTCTGCCGGCCGGTGTAGAACGGGTGGCAGTTGGAGCAGACCTCGACGTGCAGCTCCTCTTTGGTGGAGCGCGTGGTGAACTCGTTGCCGCACGTGCAGCGCACATGCGCAGTGACGTAGTTGGGATGGATCTTGGACTTCATCGAGTGCCCAGTGTAGCCGCTGTCAGTTCGCATCTGCGGGTGTGCAGTTCCAGCGCCTGGATCACCTTGCCCCTCGCGCCGAGCCAGCGGAAGCGCACCGCGGCGCGGTAGAGGGCGGGCGCGGCGAGGTTGGTCACCTGCCGCACGTACCTGTAGGACTGCACGCCCGGCGTGGAGGAGCGCCACACGTCGAGGCCGGGGGCGTTGACCTGGTGGTATGCGCCCTCGCCGGGCAGCCGCTCGATGACGAGGATGCTGATCTGCATCCTCGCGGTGCCGGGGACCGCCGTCATTTCGCCGGCGAAGGTGGCTGAGCGGGCGCTCTCGCTGACGGCGCCCTGGCAGCCTTCGAGCGCGGCGCTCGCAGCGGGCCTGGCCGGCGCGGCCTGCGCGGCATCCCGGGCGCGCGCGGCGTGGCGGTCACCGGCGCTCGCGAACGCGCTCGCGCGCGCGCCGGCGCACGCGAAGATCACAAGCGCGAGGGCCGCGAGGGTCCACAGCGCGGCACGCGCCCGCGCCGCGTGCTGGAGGGCTCCGGCGCGCGCCGAGGGCACCCCGCCGTGGTGTCGGTGTTTGCTCACACCCTGCTAACACGGTTGGGCGGCGCGGGTTTCGCGCACGCGGCCACTCAGGTGATCTGGTAGAGCGGCCCGTCGCCGCCCTCCGGTGTGGTCAGCCGCCCGCCCTTGGCGGTGATCGCGCCGCACTGCACGCAGTTGGTGTAGTTGACGATCACGTCCACGGCGCCCGTCGCGGGCGCGTCCTCGGGGATCTCATACACGCCCGCGGGACACATCCAGCGCCAGGTCTCGGCGATCTCGCGGGGCACATGCTTCTGCACGCGGATGTGGTTGGGGGCGTCGTCGCGGGTGGCGTTGCCGGTGATGAACACCGAGGAGAGCTTGTCGAAGGTGTATTTGCCGTCGGGCTTGGGGTAGCGCTCGCTGGTGTCGCCCACGAACATCGGCTCGGCATCATCGCGGTGCCACTCCTGCCGGCCCGGTGGAACCCTGCCCTTCGACATGATCGACGGCCCGGCGAGCAGGCTGCCGAGGAGAAAGCCCTTCTGGAACGCCTGCCGGGTGTTGCGCACCTGGTAGAGCTCCCTGCCCACGGCCGAGTCCTCGATCGCCTGCTCATAGGAGTCGAAGGAGCGATCGCCTCGCACCAGCGCCGCGTAGATCGACTCGGCGGCGAGCTTGCCGGACATCACGCAGTGGTGGACGCCCTTCAGCGCCGCGGTGTCGACCATGCCGCCGGCGTCGCCGACGAGCACCGCGCCGGGCATCGACAGCTTCGGCATCGACCAGTAGCCGCCGCCGGGGAGCGCCTTGGCGCCCCACGCGACGCGTTCGCCGCCCTGCAGGATGCCGCGCACCAGCGGGTGCGTCTTGAAGGTCTGAAGCAGGTCATGCGCCGAGGTCGTCGCATCGCGGTAGTTGAGGTCCACGACGAACCCGATCGAGACGAGATCCTCGCCGGTCTTCTCGTCCTTCATCGGGTACATCCAGGTGCCGCCGAGCTGCCCGTACCGGGCCGCGACCTTCAGCGGCCAGGGCTGCACGAAGGTGTGGATCACGCGGTCGAGCGGCGTGGGCACCTTCCACACCTCCTTGACGCCGAGCTCCCACACCTGCGGCTCGCGCCCCTCGGCGAGATTGAACTCCTTGATGGCGGCTCCCGTCAGGTGCCCCCAGCAGCCCTCGGCGAGGACCGTCGCGTGGGCCTTGATGTCGGTGCCGGGCTCGAAGTTGCCGAGCGGCTCGCCGTCCTTGCCGCGACCCTTGTCACCCGAGCGCATACCCACCACGCGGCCATCCTCCACGACCAGCTGCGTCGCGGCGGTCTCGGTCAGGACATAGGCGCCCGCGTCCTCGGCCCGGCGCTGCATGTAGCGCGCCATCGCCGATACCGAGACGACCTCGTTGCCGTGGTTCTTGAAGTTCGGCACCGCGGGGATCGGCACCGGCAGCTTGGTCTTGGGGCCGGTGAGCATGTACACCGACTCCTTCTTGACCTCGCCGAACGCGAAGCCCTCCCTTCGCCAGTCCTCGCGCGTGAGATCCGGGAACAGCTCCTGCAGCGGGCCGGGGCGCATGACGGCGCCGGACAGGTTGTGACCGCCGCAGGTCTTGGCCTTCTCGATCACGGCAACGGGAACCTCTCCGAGGCGCTCCATCAGCTCGGGGTTCTCGGCGAGCAGCGCCAGCAGGCGGTTGGCACACGCCAGGCCGGCGGTGCCGCCGCCGACGATCGCGACGCCCACCTCGATCAGCTCGTCCTCGGAGTCCAGACCGCGCTTGATGAACTCCGCGCGCGAGTCGACGGGAGGCGGGAAGGCCGCGGGTGCGACCTTCCCGTTGGAGGACCCGTGGTGCGAGGCCACGCGGGCTAGCTGCCCTTCTTGGCCTTCACGGCCTCGGTCAGCTTGGGCAGGATCTTGTTGAGGTCGCCCACCACGCCGAGGTCGGAGAATTCGAAGATCGGCGCGTTGGCGTCCTTGTTGATCGCGACGATGTTCTCCGAGCCCTGCATGCCGACCTTGTGCTGGATCGCGCCGGAGATGCCCGCGGCGAGGTACAGCTTGGGCGCGACGGTCTTGCCGGTCTGCCCGATCTGGGCCGCGTAGGGGTACCAGCCCGCGTCGACGACGGCGCGCGTCGCCGCCACGGCGGCGTTGCCGCCGAACGCCGCTGCGAGGTCCTCCGCGAGCTTGAAGCCCTCCGCCTTGCCGAGACCGCGCCCGCCGGCGACGAGGATGTCGGCGCCCTCGATGTCGACGTCGGCGCCGCGCTGTTCCCCGCGCGTGACCATCTTGGCCCTCTTGGCGTGCGGACTGAGCTCGTAGCTGAGCGTCTCCACGACGGCATCGCCGTCGCCGCTCTCACGGATCTCGAACGCGTTCAGCCGTCCGATGATGATGCCGACCTGCGAGCGGTACTTGATTTCCGAGATCGCGGAGTCGCCGAGGATGGGACGCTCGGCGATCAGCTCGCCGCCCTCGGCGCGCACCGCGGTGATCTCCATCGCCACGCCCGCGCCCAGGCGCGCGGCGAGGCCGGCGCCGATCTCGAAGCCGAGCAGCCCGCCGCCGAACAGCGCGTAGGAGTAGCCGCCCGAGGAGATCGCCGCGGCCATCGCGTCGACGAGCGGCTGCGCGAGGCCCTCGGGGCCCTCCGCGACGAGCGCCTTCTTGGCGCCGTAGCGCCCGAGCGAGGCGGCGAGATCGTGCGGGACGTTCTCGCCAAGCAGCAGCGCGTGCGCCTCGCCGCCGAGCTCCGCGGCGAGCTTCGCGCCCTCCGAGACCGCGCCGAGCGAGTTCTTGTTGATCGCGCCGTTGTAGTGCAGCGCGTAAACCAGGATGTTGGCCATTGCTGTTGCGCTCCTCCTAGATGAGCTTGCGCTCGTCGAGCCAGGCGAGGATCTTCTCGACGGTCTCGCCGGTGTCCTCGTCCTCGATGATCTCACCCGCGGCCTTCGCCGGCGGGGCCTTGGCGGCGACCCACTGCGCGCCCGAGTGCTCGCCGCCCACCCTGCTCGGGTCGATGCCCGCGTCGGATGCGCTGATGCTGTCGAGCGGCTTCTTCTTGGCGCCCATGATCGCCTTCAGCGACGGGTAGCGCGGCTCGTTGATCGCGTCACCCACCGAGATCACGGCGGGCAGTTCGACCTCGACGGTGTCGTAGCCGTACTCGGCCTGGCGCTCGCAGCGCAGCGTGCCGGGCGCCACGTCCATCTTGATCACCTGCGTGAGCGAGGGCATGCCGAGGTGCTCTGCGACGACGGCGCCGATCGTGTAGCACTCGCCGTCGTCGGACTGCTGCCCGAGCAGCACCAGGTCGGGGCTCTCGCGCTCGAGCGTCTTCGCGAGCGCGTAGCCGGTCGCGGCGACGTCGGAGCCGGCGACCGCGGCGTCGCTGAGATGCACCGAGCGATCCGCGCCGAGCGACACCGCCTTGTGGAGCGCGCGCACAGCGCTCTCGGGGCCCATCGTCACGGCGACGATCTCCTCGACCGGCGCAGCTCCGCCCTCGCGGATCTGCATCGCCGCCTCGATCGCGTGCGTGTCGTAGGGGTTCAGGTTCTTCTCGCCGCTGCGGTCCATTCGCCCCGTCGAGGAATCGATGCGCTTCTCGACGGCGGCGTCCGGGACCTCCTTCACGAGGACGCATATCTTCATGTTGAGGAGACTCCTTGGGGTTGGTCGGCTGTGATCCTACCGCGTCGCGTAGTTGACTGACGAGTCAATCAGCGACGCTGTGCGGTTGCGGAGCGGATGAAGTCGACGATGCCCTGGGTGGGCGCGCCGGGCGTGAACACCTCCGCGACGCCGAGCGCCTTCAGCTCGGGGATGTCCTGCGCGGGAATCGTGCCGCCGACCGTGATCACGACGTCCTCGACACCCTGCTCGCGCAGCAGCTCGACCACGCGGGGCACGAGCGTCATGTGCGCGCCGGAGAGGATCGACAGACCGACCGCGTCGGCGTCCTCCTGGATCACGGTCTCGACGATCTGTTCGGGGGTCTGGTGAAGCCCCGTGTAGATGACCTCCATGCCGGCGTCGCGCAGCGCACGCGCGATGATCTTCGCGCCGCGGTCGTGGCCGTCGAGGCCGGGCTTGGCGACGACGACGCGGATCTTGCTCTGTGTTGTGCTCGGGGAGGGGGCTGACATGGCTCGGGATGGCGGGTGTGTGGGCGTGCGTCACGCCCCGCGTCGCGAGGCGAGCGCCGGGCGACGGGTCCGCTGCGCGGACTCGAGCCGGCTGGCGTGAGGCAGCGGCAGCGGCAGCGGCAGCGTATACGGCGCCGGCACGCGCGACAAGCTCGGCTGCGGCATGCTCGTGCCTCAGCGCCGCCGGCCGTCCCCGCCGCGGTCGAGCACGACACGCCCGAGCGAGGCGGCTGCGGTCCCGGCGCCGAGCACGGCGAGCACCTTCAGGCGCCTGCCGAGGCGGTCGAGCTCGATCACCTGCCAGCCCTCGGCGAGGGCGATGCGCCTGAGCATCGCGTCGGGGTTCACGACGACGGCGTGGCGCACCGCGCGCAGCATCGGCAGATCGGACTCGGAGTCGGAGTACGCGTATGACGCCCCGAGGTCGATCGCCTCGAGCTCGGCGAGCTCGCGCATCGCGAGCACCTTGCCCTCGCGGTAGTTGAAGGGCCCTGCGGGCCTTCCCGTGTAGCGGCCGTCGACGACCTCCGAGCGCGTGCCGAGCCCGCCGTCGAAGCTCAGCACGCGCGCGAGCAGGTCGGCCATCTCCTGCGAGGCCGCGGTGAGGATGTAGACGGGCAGCCCGTCGTCCTGGTGGGCGTACGCGCGTTCGAGCATCTGCGGGTACAGGCGCGGCAGCACGCCCGAGAGCACGCGCGGGGAGAGGCGCTCGAGGTCGCGCACGCGCACGCCGGCGATCATCTCGGCGACGCGCTCCCGCACGACGTCGGCGCGGTCGTCGGTGGAGCCGAGCAGCCTGAAGCGCACGTTCTCGTACACGTCGCGCACGAGCCGCGAGCGCGAGATCATGCCCGTCTCGTATGCGGCGCGGGCGAAGAAGATGCCCGACGAGCCCGCCATCAGCGTCTTGTCGAGATCGAAGAAGGCGGCACCGCGCGGGCGCGGCGCGCAGGAGTTGGGGGAGCCGCCCGACTCGTGCGGCACTAGACCCGCAGGATCACCGCGTCGCCCTGCCCGCCGCCCGAGCAGATCGCGGCGCAGCCCAGCCCGCCGCCGCGCCTGCGCAGCTCGAGCAGCAGGCTGCCCAGGATGCGCGCGCCGGAGGCACCGATGGGATGCCCGAGCGCGACGGCGCCGCCGTTGACGTTGACGGTGTCCTCGTCGATGCCGAGCATGCGGATCGAGTTCAGCGTGACGGACGCGAACGCCTCGTTGATCTCCCACACGTCGATGTCGCCGGGCTGCAGCCCGGCCTTCTCGAGCGCCTTGCGCGCGGCACTCGCGGGGGTGGTGGCGAGGTAGGCGAAATCGTTGGCGCTCTGCGCGTGCGCGACGATCTCGCCGAGCGCCTCCTTGCCGTTGGCGGCTGCCCACTCGTCGGAGCAGAGCACGAGCGCGCCGCCGCCGTCGTTGACGCCGGGCGAGTTGCCCGCGGTGTGCGAGCCGTCCTTGCCGAGCAGCCCGGGCAGCGCCGCGAGGCGCTCCAGGGAGGTGTCGCGTCGCGGGCCCTCGTCGATCTCCACGACGGTCGGGTTGGCGGGATCCCTGCGGTTGGGGATCGACACGGGCACGATCTCCTCCGAGAGGCGGCCCTCGTCGATCGCGGCGAGCGCGCGCTCGTGCGAGCGCAGCGCCCAGCGGTCGAGGTCGGCGCGCGTCATCTCGAGCTCGTCGCCGATCTCGGTCGCCTCCGCGAACATCTGCTTGCCCGAGAACGGGTTGGTGAGCCCGTCGTGGACCATCGCGTCGAGCACCTTCGCGTCGCCCATGCGGTAGCCGAAGCGCGCCTGCGGGAGCAGGTAGGGCGCCTTGGACATCGACTCCATGCCGGCGCCGACGCCGATGCTCAGATCGCCGGCGCGGATCGCCTGGTCGAGGATCACGCTGGCGCGCAGCCCGGACGCGCACACCTTGTTGATCGTCTCCGAGGAGACCTCCTTGGGGATGCCGGCTTTGATCTGCGCCTGCCGGGAGGGGATCTGGCCCTGGCCGGCCTGCAGCACCTGCCCGACGACGACGTGCTCGACCTGCTCGGGCTCGACGTGCGCGCGCTCGAGTGCGGCCTCGATCGCGAGCGCGCCCAGCTCGGTCGCCTCGAGCGTGGAGAGGCCCCCGCCCATCTTGCCGATCGGCGTACGCGCAGCAGCGAGGATCACGGTCTTTGGCATGAGGAGCTCTCTCCTGGGATCGGGTTTGGCGTGCGAAAGGCGGGGGTGAGAATGGTAGTCGACCCCCCTTTGGGCCCCGTGCTCCGGCGCGCGCACCGCACGCCCGGTCCGCTCGATCGACTTGTATGGTCCCGGGCGCATGGAGGTCTCGGCGACATCCCAGGGAGCGGGCGAGAGCGCCGCGGACACGGTCGCGGTGGGCGTGTTCGAGGGCGAGCATCCGCCGGCCTCGGCGCCCGCGGAGCTCGCCGAGCTGCTGCGCTCTGGCGAGGCGCGCCGCTCGCTCGGGGCGCTCGCACTCGCGCACGCGCAGGGGCGGCGCTGGCTGCTCGTGGGCCTCGGGCCGCGTGAGCGCTTCGGCGCGGAGGGCGCGCGCGTGGCAGCCGCGGCGGCGGTGTCGCGAGCGCGCGAGATCTCAACGCGCGAGCTGCGCTGGGAGCCACCCGCGCCGGTGCACGCGGAGATCGCCGCGGGCCTCGTCGAGGGCACGCTGCTCGCCGACTACCGCTTCGAGCGGTCGAAGTCCGTGCGCGAGCCGGCCGACGGCGAGGAGCGGGAGCGCGAGCCGCTTGAGCGGCTCGTGGTGGCGGGCGCCGCGCAGGACGCGGGCGGGCAGGAGATGGCGGCGGCGGTGGCGCGTGCGGCGATCGTCGGCGAGGCGGCCAACCGCGCGCGCGACCTGCAGAACCGCCCCGCGAACGACCTCACGCCGACGGCGCTCGGGGAGTACGCGAGGGCGCTCGGCGCGGAGCTCGCGGGAGTGTCCGTGGAGGTCGAGGGCCGCGAGGCGATCGTCGGGCGCGGGATGGGCGCATTCGCGGCGGTCGCGCGGGGTTCAGAGGAGGAGCCGGCGCTGATCACGATGCGCTACGAGGGCCCCGGCGCGCAGGGGCCGAGGCTTGCGTTCGTGGGCAAGGGCGTCACCTTCGACAGCGGCGGCATCTCGCTGAAGCCGGGCGCCAAGATGGCGGAGATGAAGTTCGACATGTCGGGCGGCGCGAGCGTGATCGAGGCGATCGCGGCGATCGCCCGCCTGCAGCTGCCGCTGAGCGTGCTCGCGGTGGTGGGCGCGACCGAGAACCTGCCGAGCGGGCGCGCGAGCAGGCCCGGCGACATCGTGACGGCGTCGAACGGCAGGACGATCGAGATCAACAACACCGACGCGGAGGGACGGCTCGTGCTCGCGGACTGCCTCTGCCACGCGGTGGCGCAGGGCGCGGAGCGGATCGTCGACCTCGCGACGCTCACGGGCGCTGTCATCATCGCGCTGGGGTCGACATATGCGGGGCTGATGAGCAACGACGACGAGCTCGCGGCGCGCCTGACGCAGGCGGGCGAGCGCAGCGGCGAGATCATCTGGCGGCTGCCGCTGCACGAGGAGTACGACAAGCTGCTGAAGGGCACCTACGGCGACCTCGACAACGCGCCCGAAGGCCGCAAGGCGGGCACGATCGTGGGCGGCGCGTTCCTTTCGAACTTCGTAGGCGACACGCCGTGGGCGCACCTCGACATCGCGGGCTCGGCGTGGGACCTGAACCGCCCCTACGTGGGCAAGGGCGCCTCGGGCTACGGGGTGCGCGTGCTGGTGGAGCTGGCGCGCTCCTACTGCGCCTGAGCGGGCGCACCGCCACCGCGCGCGGGCGCCGCGCAGCGGCTGCTCAAACGGCTTCGTGCTGCAGCCGCCGCGTGACCTGCGCCCACGCGGCGCCGCCGGGGTCGATGTGCGCGCGATGCAGGCCGTCGGCGCCGGCGATCTCGACGAGCTCGACGTCGCCTCCTGCGGCTGTCGCGAGGTCGCGGTAGCGGCGGCTGAGCTCGACGGACACGAGCTCGTCCTGCACGCCGTGCACGAGCAGCACCGGCAGCTGCAGCGGCACGTTGGCGAGCGGGTCCGCGAGCGCGTAGCGCTCGGGGTGCTCCTCGGGCGAGCCGCCCATCAGGGCGCGCACGGCGCCCCCGCGCCAGCGCGCGTACGCGCCAGCGAGGTCGCACACGCCGGCCTGGCTGACGACGCGCTGCAGGCCCACCACGGGGCCGGCGCCGGGCTGTCCCGCGGAAAGCTGCCCGCGCCCTGCGGCCCACAGCGCGAGGTGGCCGCCGGCGGAGTGCCCGAGGATGCTGACCCGCTCGAGCGCGAGCGGCTCTGGCAGCGCTGCGAGGTGGTCGATCGCGGCGCCGACGTCCTCGAAGGTCGCCGGCCAGCCGCCGCCCTCGCCCACCCGCCGGTACTCGATGTTCCACACCGCCCAGCCGCGACGCACGAGATCGGCCACCAGCGCGCGCATCACGAGCTTGCCGTAGCGCTTGCGCCAGGAGCCGCCGTGGACGGTGACCATCACCGGGTGCGGCCCCTCTCCGGCGGGCAGGTGCAGCTCGGCGCGCTGCGAGCGGTGAGGGCCGTATGAACGGCCGCTCCCGCCGCGGCTGAAGTCGATGAGCACCCCCGCGCGCATCAATGCGGAGCGTGCTCGGCGGCGCGAGCGTGTGAGAATGCGCCACGATGGATTTCGAGCTGTCGGGGGATCACGAGCTGATCAGGCGCACGGTGCGCGAATTCGCCGAGGGCGAGGTCGCGCCGGTGGCGGAGGAGCTCGACCGTACCAAGTCCTTCCCTTACGACATCGTGGCGCAGCTCGGCAGGCTCGGCCTGATGGGGATCCCGTTCCCGCAGGAGTATGGCGGCGGCGGCGGCGACACGCTCGCCTACGCGCTCGCGGTCGAGGAGCTCGCGCGCGTCGACTCCTCGGTCGCGATCACGCTGTGCGCGCACACCTCGCTGGGGACCCAGCCGCTGTACCTGTTCGGCAGCGAGGAGCAGCGCCGCGAATGGCTGCCGCCGCTGTGCGCGGGTGAGCGCCTCGGCGCGTTCGGCCTGACCGAGCCAGAGGCCGGCTCCGATGCGGGCAACACACGCACGCGCGCGCAGCTGCAGGACGGCGAGTGGGTGATCGACGGCGCCAAGCAGTTCATCACCAACGCCGGCACCGACATCTCGGGTGTGGTGTGCATCACCGCGGTCACCGCGCAGGACGGCGCGGCCGGCGAGGGCACCGGCGCCAGGGAGATCTCGAACCTCATCGTGCCCAACGGCACACCCGGCTACGAGCAGGGCGAGCCCTACCGCAAGATGGGCTGGAACGCCTCCGACACGCGCCCGCTGAGCTTCAGCGAATGCCGCGTGCCGGAGCAGAACCTGCTGGGGCCGCGCGGCGCCGGCTTCAAGCAGTTCCTGCGGATCCTCGACATCGGCCGCATCGGCGTGGCGGCGATGGGCGTGGGGCTCGCGCAGGGCGCGCTCGATCAGGCGCTCTCCTACTCCAAACAGCGCCGCGCGTTCGGGCGCGCGATCTCGACCTTCCAGGCGATCCAGGGCAAGCTCGCGGACATGTCCACCGAGATCGAGGCGGCGCGGCTGCTCGTGTACAAGGCCGCGCGCGAGAAGGACGCGGGCAAGAACTTCACGCTGACCGCCGCGCAGGCGAAGCTCAAGACGGGCCGCCTGGCGGTGCGCTGCGCGGAGGAGGCGGTGCAGATCCACGGCGGCTATGGCTACATCGAGGAGTACCCGGTGTGCCGCTTCTACCGCGACGCGAAGATCCTCACGATCGGCGAGGGCACCGACGAGGTGCAGCAGATGGTGATCGCGCGCGCGCTCGGCGCCTAGCGCGCGCGGCCCTCGAGCAGCGCCGCGGCGGCGCTCGCGGGGTCGAGGCGGCGCTGCACGACCTCGTCGAGCAGTCGCTGGAAGTCCGCGTCCTCGCGCAGCTCGTCCTCGAGGCGCCTGCGCATGCGCGCGGTGGCGATCGCGAGCACCTCGTTGCGCAGGTTGCGCGCGCGCCGCTGCTCGAGCTCGCCCGCGGCGAGGATGTGCTCCCGGTGCGCAGCGAGGCTGAGCACCAGCTCCTCGACGCCGACGCCGCGCGTCGCCTCCGTCCTCACGATCGGCACGCGCCAGCTGCCGCGCACTTCCTCCGCCGAGCGATCGAGGTTGGCGAGCGAGAGCACGCCGCGGATCTCGCGCACCATCGTGTCTGTCAGCGGGTGGTCGGCCTTGTTGATGACGATCACGTCGGGGATCTCCATGACACCCGCCTTCAGCGCCTGGATCGAGTCGCCCGAGCCCGGCATCAGCACCAGCACGATCGTGTCGGCGTGGTCGATGATGTCGATCTCCGCCTGACCGACGCCCACCGTCTCGATGAAGATGTCCTGCCGGCCCGCCGCGTCGAGCAGCAGCGCCGCCTGCAGCGCGGCCTCCGCGAGGCCCCCCAGGGCGCCGCGGTTGGCCATCGAGCGAATGAACACGCCGCGATCGAGGAAGTGCTCGGTCAGCCGGATGCGGTCCCCCAGCAGCGCGCCCTTGGTGAACGGCGAGGAGGGGTCGATCGACAACACGCCGACGGTGCGCCCCGCGCGGCGCCGCGCGGCGGTGAGCGCGCCGATCAGCGTCGACTTGCCCGCGCCGGGGGGACCCGTGAAACCGACCACCTCCGCGCGCCCGGTGTGCGGGTAGATCTCGCGGATCAGCTGCCAGCCCTCGGGCCGGTCGTCCTCGACGAGCGAGATCGCGCGCGCGAGCGCGCGGCGGTCGCCCTGCAGCAGCCGGTCGGCGAGCGTGGAGGCCTCCATCGAGCGCGCAATCATCGCACCCGGCATGCGCGCGCAGGCGTCCCTTACGATTCGCGCGCGATGAGCCACGCCCCCGATCTCGCTGCACCCGCCCGCGAGCAGGAGCCGGCCGCGGCAGCGCGCCTCGCGCCTGCGCCGCTTCACGGCGGCCCGCTCACGCTGCTGCGCTTCATGCGCTCCAACCACATGCTGAGGCCCGGCTACGCGCCGCTGCTCGCGCGCCTCGCGCTGGCGAAGCTGCGCTTTGGCCGCCGCCTGCAGACCGACGGCATCTGCTTCATCTGCCCCGGGGTGAAGCTCGAGATAGGGCCCGACGCGACGCTGCGCCTGGGCCGTTGGGCGTGGCTCGGGCACGGCTGCAAGATCCGCGTGCACGAGGGCGAGGTCGAGATCGGCGCGAAGACGGTGATGGGCCAGGAGTGCACGATCTCCGCATACCGGCACGTGAGCATCGGCCGCGAGTGCATCATCGCCGACCGCGTGATGCTGATCGACTTCGACCACGGCGCCGCCGAGGTCGAAGTCGATCAGCATCACGCGGTCGGCGAT
>Ga0209698_10001506_pt1 | contig 26796 bp, 26 predicted proteins | sample LitLauG_LLR_2012_FD_187203 | JGI IMG/M metagenome (GOLD analysis project Ga0209698, IMG submission 187203) | Freshwater sediment microbial communities from Pennsylvania, USA - Little Laurel Run_MetaG_LLR_2012 (SPAdes) (version 2) | ecosystem: Environmental > Aquatic > Freshwater > Creek >... | reverse complement strand
GCGCATTGGCACCGCGGGTCACGAGCCCGCGGTGCCACTTGGCTTTGGGTTTCGGGTCCCGGGGAGCCGTCATGGACGCGCCGCCGCTGTTTCATATGGCCCGAGGCGGGCGGCCGCACCCGGGCAACTGCCCGGGTGCTCATCCATCAGTCTGCTTCGTAATTATGCGTGAAATCGCCTGGAGGGTTCGGGCCCCAGACGTAGAAGGAGTCTTCGGGCGGAGCGTCCATCGCCTTCCAATCGCAGTCGACCGCCACATAGTCGATGTCGGCCGAATACTCGCTGAAGCTGCCCCATGGATCCTGGACATAATGGAAGAAATTCGAGCCGATGACATGCCGGCCGAGCCCCCAGCCTTTGACGTAGCCTTTCTCCAACATGTGAGTGGCGCCTTCACCGATATCGTCGACGGTGCCGACATCCCAGCTGAAGTGGTGATGGCCCGGCGCGTAGGATTTGGCGAACGCGATCATGTGGTGGTCGCTGCCATGAATTCCGTGCAGGAAGGCAATCCCCTCTCCAGAGCGGTCTGAAAGGCGCATGCCAAGCACGCGCGTGTAGAAGTCGATGGCCTTCGACACGTCGCACGTGAACATGAGTATATGGGCAAGGCGCCGCGGATTGGTGCGCGGCCGGGTGCTGCGGAAGGGCGCGATGCGGCCGTTCACGCCCGTCTTGCGGACGCCGAAATCGGCCTTTTCGTTTGGCGAGGTCTTGGGCGCGACCTTGATCTCGATCAGATTGCCGTCGTGATCGCGAAACCACAGACCGTTGGAATCCACACCTTTGGGCGGATCGAGCCGCTGCACGCCTTGGGCCTGGAGGCGCTTGGCAAAGCCCTCGATGTCCTCCTCATAGGCGCCAAAGGACATGTAGCCGTGCCGCTTGCGCGCGCCTTGTCCGATGCTGCCCCAGACGTGCTCCTGAGCAAAGGTTGCGACCGTCAGTTCGTTGCGGCGCTGGCGGATGTCGAGGCCGAACTCGGCGTAGAATTTTTCCGCCACTTGCAGATCGGGGACCGCAAAGTGAAAATGGTCAAGCGAGTGGACGCCGAGTTCGCCCGGGCGCTTCTGCGGTTTGATATAGCCCTGTATTTGGGTCATTTGTGATTCCTCCTGGTCGAGATCCGGTTGCGGGTTCCGGCAGCATCGGGCTCAGGCCCTTTCGGCAGCAACCCTATTCGACAGTACACCAATCTTCTCAATTTCAACCTCGACGAGATCGCCCGCCTTCATCCAAACCGGCGGCTTGCGCGATTGACCGACCCCAGACGGCGTGCCGGTCACGATCACGTCGCCCGCTTTCAGCGTAATCGCCTCGCTGATCGTGGCCACCAGTGTCGCGACGTCGAACACCATATCATCGGTCGTGGTCTGTTGCATGACCGTGCCGTTGAGGCGCGTCGTCAGCTTCAGCCCCTTGGCGCCTGCCGGCAGTTCATCGGCCGTCACGAAGCTAGGGCCGAAAGCCCCGGTATCGTCGAAGTTCTTGCCAACCGTCCATTGTGGCGACTTGAATTGATAGTCACGCACCGAAGCGTCGTTGAAGATTGAATAACCCGCGATGTGATCGAGCGCCTTGTCTTTAGCGATATGGCGTCCGCCAGTGCCAATCACCGCGACGAGTTCGCCCTCATAATCGAGGCTGTCCGAAACGCGCGGCTTGACGATCGGGGCGCCGTGGCCGATCAGGCTTGAATTGAAACGCGTGAACAGCGTTGGGTAGTCAGGCTGCTTGAACCCCGACTCCGCCGAGTGGTCGCGGTAGTTGAGGCCGACACAGATGACTTTTTCCGGCGCGCCGAACGGCGGCAAATAGGCGGCCTTGGAAAGGTCGATGTGGGGGGCCGAGGCAAGCGCCTCTCCGGCAGCCCTGAGTGCGTCGGCGCCCTTGGTAATCAGTGAATCCAGGTTTCCCGGATAGCCCGACTGGGTGCTGAGCAGGCCGCGCGCGCCGCCAGCTGTTAGGACGGCCAAGCCTTCGGTAGAATCGATCTTGAAGCGGACGAATCTCAAGGTGGCGCTCCTTGTGGTGCATTGGGTTTCGGGCGTGCCCGGACGCAACGGTAATGGCAGAATGAAATCGTTTCCGCAAACTGGGGCTCAAGTCAACACAAAATATATTTTTCTTGATCGTGCACCTTTTGTGCGCAATTATCTTTTTATGCATGGACAGCCGCAAACCGAACAAGTCGCGACGCAGGCCGATGCTGCGTATGCATCGCTTCACGAAGCCATTTTGACCGGCCGGCTTCGTCCCGGTGCCAAAATCTTCATCAGCGGCACAGCGGCGACGATCGGCGTCAGCCCGGGCGCGGTGCGGGAGGCGCTGTCGCGGCTCTCGGCCGAGAAGCTCGCCGTCGCTACGGCCCAGAAGGGCTTTTCGGTTGCCGAAGTGTCGGCCGACGAACTGAAGGATCTAACGCAGACCCGAATCGCGATCGAGCAGTTATGCGTGAAGGACGCCGTCAAATCCGGTGACCTCGAATGGGAGGCATCGGCCGTGGCGGCCTTTCACCGGTTGCGGCGTTTGCCGCACCTCGCCTTCGAGGATACCGCTAAGCGCAAACCCTTCCTCAACCCGGCTTGGGCTTCGGCCCACGGCGCATTTCACACCGCGCTCGCCTCGGGCTGCGCCAGCCCCTGGCTGATGACGCTGCGAGCCATGTTGTTCGCTCAGGCCGACCGCTACCACCGGCTCTCTGTGACACTTTCGCGGGTGGCGCGCGATGTCGATGCGGAGCACGAGGCGCTGCTGGAGGCCTGCCTGGCGCGCGACAGTTCTCGTGCTCAGCGGCTAATCGAGAGTCACCTCAACAAGACGATGGACATCATACTCGGTTCGCCGTCGCTTCGCGCCGGCCGGCGCGGGTGACGAACGGCACTTCACGATCAAAAAAAACGGGAGGAACGAACAATGAAGGATGTAAAACGGAATATAATGATCAGCCGGCGTTCGATTGTGAAGGGCGTCGCCGTCGGTGCCGGCCTTGTGACTGCACCGGCTTATCTGCGTCGGTCCTATGCCGCCGATGTCTTCAAGATCGGTAAGATCGGTCCAGTGACGGGGCCGATCGCCGGCTTCGGTGAGGCGACGTCTTGGGTCGTCGACGGACTCAAGGACGTCATCGCCAAGCTGCCGGTGCCGATCCAGATTATTCAGAAGGACTCGCAATCCAGCCCCAATCGCGCCGCCGAAGTTGCGAGCGAACTGATCGAGAAGGAAGGCGTGAAGCTGCTGCTCACTAAGGGTACGCCGGACACGGTGAACCCGGTGTCGGACCAGGCGGAACTGGCCGGCGTGCCCTGCATCTCGGATGATGCGCCTTGGCAGACGTTCTTCTTCGGGCGCGGCGGCGATCCTGCCAAGGGCTTCAAGTACACCTACCACTGCTTCTGGGGCCTTGAGGATGTGATCGCCAACTTCCTCGATATGTGGAACACGTCGGGAGCGGCCAAGGTCGTGGGCGGCGTCTTTGCCAACGATGCGGACGGCAACGCTTGGGGGGACCCAGAGCATGGCTTCCCCAAGCCGCTGGCCGCCGCGGGCTACAATCTAATCGATCCGGGCCGCTATCAGCCGTTGACAAACGATTTTTCGGCCCAAATCTCTGCCTTCAAGCAGGCTGGTTGCGAGATCGTTACCGGCGTGATGATTCCACCTGACTTCGCCACCTTCTGGAGCCAGTGCGCTCAGCAGGGTTTCAAGCCGAAGGTCGTGACCATCGGCAAAGCGCTGCTGTTCCCCTCGTCGGTCGAGGGCCTCGGCGGCCGCGGCGACGGTTTGACCTCCGAAATCTGGTGGTCGCCAAACCATCCGTTCAAGTCCAGCCTCACCGGCCAGTCGGCGAAGCAGCTTTGCGATGCCTACACCGCGGGAACCGGCAGGCCCTGGACACAGCCGCTCGGCTTTGCCCACGCGTTGTTCGAAATCGCCTTCGACGTCATTAAGCGCGCCAAGAACGTCAACGATCCGGAATCGATCCTGGCCGCCATCGGCGACACACAGCTTGACACCGTCATTGGCCCGATCTCCTGGAAGGGCGGCCCGAACAACCCGGTCAAGAACGTCTGTAAGACGCCGCTTGTCGGCGGCCAGTGGACCAGGACGGCCAAGGGGCTTGAACTGATCATTACCAACAATCCGCAGGCCCCTAATATTCCCGTGGGTGGTAAGTTGAAGCTGATCGGATGACCGGACGGCGTCTGCGATCCCTCCCCGACGGGGAGGGGTCGGTCCGTGGCGGATTTGCCTTGGCCACATGATACAGCTCTGGCCCAAGCGCCAAACGGGAAACGAAAGCGCCGCCATGCCCCTCCTCGCCCTCGAAAGCCTGAGCAAGCGATACGGTGCCCTCGTGGTGTGCGACGGGGTAAACCTCGAGGTCGCGCAAGGCGAAATCGTCGGCATCCTGGGGCCGAACGGAGCCGGCAAGACCACGCTGTTCAATCTCGTGGCCGGCACAGTGAAGCCGACGTCCGGGCGCGTGCGTTTCAAGGGCAGGGATATGACCGGGACCGATGCGGCGGCGCGCTGCCGGGCCGGCATCTCGAGGTCCTTCCAGGTGCCGCATCCCTTCAACGGCATGACGGTGTTCGAAAACATCCTTGTCGGCGCAGCCTTCGGCCGAGTCGGTACCGATCCGGAAGCCTATGCGCTGGAGGTGATGAAACTCACGGGCATGACGGCAAAAGCGAATCAACTCGCCGGTTCGATCACGTTGCTGGAACGCAAGCGCCTCGAGATGGCGCGCGCCCTGGCGACCGCTCCCGAGTTGCTGCTGCTCGATGAAATCGCGGGCGGGCTTACCGAGCGCGAGTGCCAATCGCTGCTGTCGGCCATCCGCGACGTCCACGCCTCGGGCGTCACCATCGTCTGGATCGAGCATGTTGTGCATGCCTTGTTATCGGTGGCGCAGCGCCTGGTGGCGTTGAACTTCGGTAAGTTGATCGCCGATGGCAAGCCCGGCGAGGTGATGAACAGCAAGGACATCAAGAGCATCTATCTCGGCGAGGATGCGAATGTCTGAGCGGCTTCTCGCTGTCGAAGACCTGCAAGCCTGGTATGGCGATGCCAAGGTCTTGCACGGGCTGTCGTTCACCTTGGCGGCCGGCGAGATACTCGCATTGATCGGCGCTAACGGCGCGGGCAAGAGCACGCTTTTGTGCAGCATTTGCGGCCAGCTCTCCAACAAGACCGGGACGATCGCATTCAAAGGCCACCCCATCCACCGGCTCGCCGCCCATGAGATCGTGATGCGGGGTATCGCCATGGTGCCCGAGGGACGCCGGCTGTTTCCCTCGCTCACCGTCGAAGAGAACCTCTTGCTTGGCGGCAACGCCAACCGCAAGGGGCCGTGGTCGCTGGCAAGCGTCTATGGCCTGTTCCCGGTCCTCAGGGAAAAACGCCAGGCACCCTCCACCTCGCTGTCGGGCGGACAGCAGCAAATGGTTGCTATCGGCCGTGCACTGATGGCAAATCCCGACCTCCTCCTGCTCGATGAACTGAGCCTTGGGCTGGCGCCGATCATCATCAAGGACATCTATGCCTTGTTGCCAAGGATCACCGGCAATGGACTGTCGGCCATACTCGTTGAACAAGATGTAGCGCGGGCGTTGGCGGTCGCGCAGCGGTTTGTCTGCCTGCAGGAGGGCCATATCTCCCTCGATGGGGCTCCCGGTGCTTTCAGCCGCGACCAGATCTCAGCTGCGTATTTTGGAATGTGAACATAGCGATGATCTGGGTCAATAGCGTTGTGCAAGGGATTTTGGTGGGCGGACTTTACGCCCTGTTCGCCGCCGGGCTTTCGCTCATTTTCGGCGTCATGCGTCTGGTCAACATAGCCCATGGCGATATGATCGTGGGCGCGGCCTACCTGGCTTGGACCATCGTGCACGTGACCGGTCTCAACCCACTGGCGAGCCTGGTGGTCGTCGTGCCGCTTGCCATGGTATTCGGCTATGGGCTGCAGGCAGGCATCCTCAATCGCACGCTGGGCAAGGATATTCTGCCGCCGCTGCTCGTAACCTTCGGCCTATCGGTCATTATCCAGAACGGGCTGCTCGCGCTCTATACGGCCGACAACCGCAAGCTCGATGCCGGCACGCTGGAAACGGCGTCCTATCCGGTGATGCCCGGTGTCGACATCGGCTACCTGCCCATGCTGCAACTGCTCACTGCCGTCGCGGTGATCGCCGGCCTGCAATACATCTTCTACCATAGCCAGCTCGGCCGTGCCTTCCGGGCGACCTCGGACGATGCCGAAACCGCTGCGCTCATGGGGCTGGACCGACGCCGCGTGTTCGCGTCCGCGATGGCGCTTTGCCTCGGCGTCGTCGCCATCGCCGGCGTATTTCTCGGCGTGCGGGCGAGCTTCGACCCGGCGATCGGCCCGGGACGGCTGATCTTTGGCTTTGAAGCCGTCATTATCGGCGGGCTCGGCAATCTTTGGGGTACGCTTGCCGGTGGCATCATACTGGGTGTTGCGCAAGGCATCGGTGCCCAGCTCAATCCCGGCGCGCAGGTGCTGGCCGGTCACCTCACATTCTTGCTGGTGCTGGCTCTGCGGCCAACGGGGCTGTTTCCGAGGATGAGCGGATGAGCACCCCCGTCATCACGCGCTCCACTCGGGCAAGCCGCATGGCGGCGGCGGTCGCTGCGTTTGCTGCGGTCGTTCTGATCGCGGCGCCCTGGTGGGGTTCGAGCGCTAGCTTGCGGTTGATCGGCGAAATGATGATCTACATCGCGCTCGGATCGCTGTGGAACCTTCTGGCTGGCTATGCCGGTCTCGTCTCGGTGGGCCAACAGGCCTATGTCGGCCTTGGCGTCTACATCACGGTGATGGTCTCGGTACTGCTTGGCGTGCATCCCTTTTTCGCAATACCGCTGGCCGGAGGCCTCGCTGCCTTGATCTCGATACCGGTGGCGATGCTGGCGTTCCGTCTGCAGGGTGCCTATTTCGCGATCGGCACTTGGGTAGTGGCGGAAGTGTTCCGCCTCATCGCCGCCCAGCTCGGGTCATCGGTCGGCCTTGGCGGCGGCTCGGGTATTTCGATCCCGACAGCAATGATGCAGATGATCGCGCCGGGCAAGTTCTGGCGTGACGCCTCAATTTATTGGCTGTTGCTGCTGCTGGGCCTTGGCGCGTTGGCGCTGGTGTATGGCTTGCTCCGCTCGCGTGTTGGCCTTGCCCTCACCGCTATCCGCGACAGCGAGGTGGCCTCGGCTTCGCTTGGCGTCGATATCCGGCGGATCAAATACGCGGTTTATGTCGCGGCCGCCGGCATGACCGGAATAGCGGGCGCACTGATCGCGCTGCAAAAGATTCGCGTCTCTCCGGACGCGGCCTTCAGCGTCAACGATTGGACGGCTATCGTCATCTTTATCGTTGTCATCGGTGGTATTGGGACCATCGAGGGGCCGGTCATCGGTACAATGATCTATTTCCTGTTGCGCGAATATCTCGCCGACCTTGGTTCGACCTACCTGATGATTCTGGGCGCGCTCGCCATCGCCGTCATGCTGGTGGCCCCGCAGGGTGTTTGGGGGTTCGTCAAGCAACGTTTCGGCCTGTCCCTGTTTCCGACCGGCTACCGCGTCTCTTCACTGGACCCGTCAGCGGACACCGGCGAGGACGTGTCCGCCCTGCCGCCTGCCGCAACAACGCGTTCTTACTAGGGAGACTTTCAGCCATGAATTCTGCCTCGGCAAACCAGCGTTACGAAAGGCCAATGACCAGCGAGGAATATCTCGAATCGCTGCGCGACGGCCGCGAAGTCTACATCTACGGCGAGCGGGTCAAGGACGTGACGACGCATCCTGCCTTCCGCAACACGGCCCGCATGACGGCACGCCTCTACAGCGCGCTGCACGACGAGAAGCACAAGCACAAGATCTTGCAGCCGACCGACACCGGCTCCGGCGGCATGACGCATGCCTTCTTCAAGGCCCCGCGCAATGGCGAGGATCTCCTGGCCGGTCGCAATGCCATCGCGGAATGGGCGCGCCTCACCTACGGCTGGGTTGGGCGGGCTCCGGATTACAAGGCGGCTTTCCTGGCCACGCTTGGTGCTAACAACGCGTTCTATGCGCCGTATCAGGAGAACGCCAAGCGCTGGTATCGCTTCAGCCAGGAGCGGGTGCCCTTCATCAACCACGCCATCATCCACCCGCCGGTCGACCGCGACAAACCCCCGCACGAAGTCGCCGATGTGTGCATGCATGTCGAAAAGGAGACCGACGCCGGGATCGTGGTATCGGGCGCCAAGGTGGTGGCGACCGGCTCGGTACTGACGAACTATACCTTCGTCGCTCATCACGGCCTGTTGCCCATCAACGACAAGAATTTCGCTGTCGTCTTCATGGTGCCGACAGCGACGCCAGGAGTGAAATTCCTGTGCCGAACGTCCTACGAGATGACGTCGACGGTAATGGGCAGCCCGTTCGACTATCCGCTCTCCTCGCGCCTCGATGAGAACGACGCCGTCTTCATCATGGACAAGGTCTTGGTGCCCTGGGAGAACGTGTTCGTCTATGGCGACATCGAGAAGGCCAACAACTTCTTTCCGCGTACCGGCTTCCTGCCGCGCTTTGTGGTGCATGGCTGCACCCGCCTGGCCGTGAAGCTCGACTTCATCGCCGGCCTGCTGCTGAAAGCGGTCGAGGCCTCGGGCACCAAGGACTATCGCGGTGTGCAGGCCAATGTTGGCGAAGTGATAGCGTGGCGGAACTTGTTTTGGGGCCTTTCGGACGCCATGGTCCGCGACCCGAAACCCTGGATCGAGGGTTATGTGCTGCCGAACATGGACCCAGGCAACGCTTATCAGATCATCGCCACCATGGCCTATTCCAAGGTCAAGCACATCATCGAGCAGACCGTCGCGTCCGGGCTCATCTATCTCAACAGCCACGCCCGCGATTTCGACAATCCCGAAATCCGGCCCTATATCGACCGCTACATGCGGGGCTCCAACGGCTACACGGCCGAGGCCCGCGTCAAGCTCATGAAACTGCTTTGGGATGCGGTCGGCTCCGAATTCGCGGGCCGGCATGAGCTCTACGAGATCAACTATGGCGGCTCGACCGAAGAGATTCGCCGCTATTGCCTGTTCGGCGCCATGGCGTCCGGCAATGCCGCACGCTTCAAGGGTTACGCCGAGGACTGCATGGCCGAGTACGACTTGAATGGTTGGACCGCGCCGGACCTGACGGATCCGGGCGAACTCAGTTATCATGTGATGAAAGACAAGGCCTAACGCCCGCTGCGCCAAAAGCTGCCGTCCGGCGGCGACGCCACCAAGAAGTTGCTACGCGAGGAATGCAATGAACGAAATGGCCCCGCACCGCCTCACGGAACCCGATTGCAAGCGGATTGCTGAAAGCCTGGTACCCCAATTGCGCCAGCGGGCGCAGCTTGCCGACGAAATGCGGCGTGTGCCCCAAGAAAACATAGACCTGCTGAAGTCGTCAGGACTTCTGCAAACCATCCAACCGGCCTCGTGCGGTGGACAGGAACTTGGGATGCGGTCGCATGTCGACGTGATTTCGACGATTGCTAAGGGCTGCAACGCCACCGCCTGGGTGCTGGGCGTCTATCAGGCGCATAGCTGGATGATGGGCCATCTGGGCCCGCAGGCGCAAAAGGATGTCTATGGCGCCGGCGGCGGTCAGGCTGTGGCGGCGGTCATTGGTCCGCGGGGCAAGGCGACGCGCAAGGCCGATGGTTCCTATACGCTCAGCGGGTTCTGGCCCTTCGCCTCGGGCAATGCTGCTGCCGATTGGCTGCTCCTGGGCGCGGAGATATTCGACGAGGCCGGCAACAAGCTCGATGACGGCGACCTGCTCGTTCCGAAGAAGGATCTCGAAGTTCTCGACGACTGGCATGTCGCGGGCCTTCAGGGCACCGGAAGCAGCTCCGTCAAATGCGCAAATATCGCCGTGCCCGCGCACCGGTTCTTATCGCTCTCGGCGCTGCTTGAAAATCAGACGACGCCCTACAACGACGCGGGCGCACCGGCGGTGTTCAAATCGCAGGCAGGTCCCGTGCTCGGCCTATGTATTGCCAGCGGCGCGACCGGGGTGGCCCGCGGCGCGCTTGAGGAATTCCTCAAAGTGGTGCCGGGTAAGCGTGTGATGTACACGTCTCATATCTCGCATGAATGGCAGCCGCTACAAAAGACGCTCGGCGAGGCCGCGGCCATGATCCACGCGGCAGAACTCGTCCTTTATCGGATCGCCGACGATATCGACCAGGCGGCCTGGCGCGGCGAGAAGATGCCGATGGAGATGCGTGCGCGCATTCGCATGGATATCGCCATGGTTCCGCGCCTGTGCCGCGACGCGATCACCGACCTGCTGACGATCGGCGGTGCCGCCGGTCTGTCGTTGAAAAGCCCCATCCAACGTGCGGCACGTAACCTGCAAGCCACTTGCATGCACGGCTTCTTGCTTTACGAGTCGGGTGCGGAAATCTATGGCCGGGTTCTGCTCGGGCTTGATCCCGGCACTCCAGTCATTTGATCGGTAGCAGTACAATGGCTTCAGGGTCCAAAGGGCCATCGAGGATCGCAACGGCAGACTTCGTGCAGGCGATGGGCCTGCACGTATCATCCGTTTGCGTCATAACGACCAGGCGCGGCGATGCGCATTTCGGCCTCACTGCAACGGCATTTTCTTCGGTGACTGCGGAACCGCCCCGGGTGCTGGTGTGTGTCAATCGCTCGGGGTTCACACATCAGGCCATCGCCGAAAGTAATTTATTTTGCGCCAACGTCCTTGGCGAACACCAGGAAAATGTCGCCAAAGCCTTTGCCGGAATGCTTGGCCGGGACTACGACCGTTTCTCCATCGGCGAATGGGGCGTGCTGGCGACAGGGTGTCCAGCGCTAATTGGCGCTACCGCCTCATTCGACTGCAAGGTAGTCGAACACAGCGAACAATCCACTCATTCGATCTTCATCGGCGAGGTTCAGGCTGTCGCCAGTCGACCTGGCTCGGATACGTTGCTCTATGGCGCGCGTCGGTTTCGGAGCATCCGCAAGACGGTGACGCCGGTCTCTTCCAGCGACGATGAGACACTGCATTTCTAAGTAAGCCATCACAGGCACCCGCTGTAGATCTAAATTTCGAATAGCTGTTTGGCCCTGAGCGCCAACAAGAACGGAACCGGTTTCGAGCGGGAAGCAGCCGTGTGGCGTGCTGGTCGAGTCAGGCAAATTGTGCAGTGCAAAGTAAGAGATGATCCGCCTCCAACTCAACTACCGCAACAGTGTTGCGTGAGCGCACAGAGTCCGTACGGGTCAAGGGCGGGGATAGGGGCGACTCCTGCCACACCCGCTATTGCACCGATAGCGACGTGCGGCAGCTCGGATCAAGAACGTCATCCCTATGGATTCAATACCGGAAGGAATGCTGCGCCGCGGCGACACGCTGCTGAGGGCCATGAACGACCAATTGCGGCGTGGCCGCCGGAGCTCGCTAGAGCTTGCCAATGATTGCTAATTTCTCGAGTTCCTGCTGAATCCCCGTATGTGCTCTCTGGTTGCGTTGAACCATCAGCGTCATGGCCGCCTCCGGTGCCTTGTCGGGGTGGCCGGCATCGAAGGGAGGAGACGGGTCGTATTCGATTCCGAGCTGGATTGCCTGCGCGACCTCCGGTCCGGCAAGTTCGGCGACGATGCGAAATGCGAAGTCTATTCCCGAAGTGACGCCACCCGCAGTGAAGACATTACCATCGCGCACTACCCGCGCCTTTTCGTGGCTGGCGCCGACCAATGGCAAAAGATCGACATAGGCCCAATGCGTTGCAGCCCGACGCCCCTTCAGCAACCCGGCTGCACCAAGAAGAAATGCACCCATGCAGACCGAAGTTACATACTCAGCATTCTCGCCTTGGCGGCGAATAAAGTCGACAGTCTCGACATCGGCGAGGGCTTCGACAACGCCTGCACCTCCGGGCAGACATATCAAGTGGAGCGGGGGACAACTGTGGAAGGTGCAGGTGGGCATTACGCTGAGACCTCGGTCGCTCAGAACCGGCAGCATGGTCTTCGCTACAACGTGGGTTCTCGATTGAGTGTATTTGCTGGGAACAGAGATCGAGGGAGGCGTTCCAAGCCGGCTTAAGACTTCAAATGGGCCTGTGAAGTCGAGTTGTGTGATACCGGGGAAGATCACGAAGCCGATGTCGAAATCGGACATACCACATTCTCCTCCAGATGCTCCGCTTGCCGACTTGACGCGGTTGAGATCATCGCCCTTAGCGAAGATCGACGCAACTGGTCAGGTGCGACCATCAGTAGGCTCTATGCTGCGCGGTCGCCGAACCCGACAAGCCCGATCTTCTTTATCTCTTGTCGCCAAGGCAACATCTCGATCACGTCACTTCTGCCACCTATCCCGGGGTCTTTGTCGATGATCTCGCCGTCGATGTCGGTCCACGATACCAGCACGACGAGGATGTTCCGGTCGAGAAACGATTGCAGCTGCCGGATATTCGCCTTGCGCGTCTCAGGTTGATACGATGATAGTCGTCAATGACGATCGGTCGGCCGGCCTCGAAGACCCGCTGCAGAACCAATGTGTCCGTCGTCTCGGGCGGGAGCGCAGGCTTGAGCTGCACCGCAAGGAACTCGTAGAATTTTTGGATGCCGGTGATCACGCCGCCCGAGAGATAGAAGGCGTCCTGGTCCTCCATCACCTGATCGATCAATACCGACTTGCCCGATCGCGTCGGACCGCACAGTCGAATGCATTGGGCAGTATCAATGAGTTTGTCTGCGATCTCGATTCATTCATTGGACTTTCGGCGGTCAATAAGTGCGAGTTCAGGGATCGCCGAGCGGAAGATGCGCTGAGCGGTGAGCCCCTTCGCAGACACGGCCGTGGCCTCAGCCGCCTTCAGACTCGGTGCTATGCTGTTGGCGGACAAGGCGGCAACGATCGCCGCGACGTCAGTGGCAAGACATGTCTGCAATTCCGAGTAGTCTAGCGGAATGTCCGAGTCGCGAAGGCCCAGAATCCTGGCGGGGATCACGAGCTTCTCTAGAGAGTTCGCCTTGTCGGCCTCGCTCAGTACGAACGTCGAGCGGACCGAGTGTGGACTCCACAGCACGAGTACGGAGTCGGCCCGCTCGATCTCGGTTTTGATACGTTAGCGCCACTTCTCGCCTGGAAGCAGACGGCACGCGTACCAGACATCGTAGCCTTTGGCAGTGAGTTCGTCCGAGAGTCGATCAGCCGTCGCACGATCCTCATTTGCCACTGAGGGCCAATTGCGACGGCGGCGGATTGTCCGCTTTACATGTGCACCAGACCTTCAATTGTTATACACAGGGAAGGCCGTGGTTAGCTGAGCCACCTTTGCTGCGGCTGCCACAACCACGGTATCCGCCGCACCGCGTGCTTCGGCATCAATGAGATCGGCGATGATGGCACCTAGCGTCCGGAACTCGTCGTCCTTCATGCCGCGAGTCGTCGCCGCCGCGACTCCGAGGCGCAAACCAAGCCATTCCGGCGGCCGGGGGCTGTCGTTCGGGATCGGGTTCTTGTTCGAAGTAATGTTGGCGCGCGCCAAAACAGTCTCGGCTTGCTTTCCCAGCAACCTTTTCTTCGAAAGGTCGAGCAGGACGATGTGTGTGTCCGTCCCACCGGAAACGATCCGGATTCCGCAGTCCGCAAGAGTTTGAGCCAATACCTTCGCGTTCGCCTTCACCTCCGCTGCATAAACCTTGAAATCATCCCGGAGCGCCTCGCCGAGGCAAACTGCCTTGGCGGCCAGAATCTGGCTGTGGAGCGAACCTTGAACGCCGGGGAAGACGGCCGCTTGTAGCTTCTTGAACCAGTGTTCGTTGTTGGTGAGGATCAGGCCGCCCCGTGGACCGCGGAGGGTTTTCGTCGTGGTGCATGTCACGATATCGGCATGGGGAAACGGCGATTGATGCGCACCCCCGGCGACGAGACCGGCGATATGGGCCATGTCTACAAGGAACCAAGCGCCGAGCTTCTTGGCGATCCTGCCCAAACGTTCGAAGTCCAATTCACGAGGATAGGCCGAGCCGCCGGCGATCAGAAGGCTCGGCCGGACTCGCTCGGCTAAACGCTCCGTCTCGTCGTAGTCGATGACTTCTGTTTCCGGGTTCACATTGTAGTTGTGCGCCTCGAACCAGCGGCCAGAAAGATTGCCCTTCATGCTGTGAGAGAGGTGGCCGCCAGCCGCAAGATCGAGCGACAGCACGCGGTCGCCCGGATTCAGCAGCAGGAAGAAAACGGCAAGATTAGCCTGCGTGCCGGAATGCGGTTGGACGTTAGCATAGGCGCAGTTGAACAACTTTTTGGCGCGGTCGATCGCCGCCTGCTCGACGACGTCGACGAATTGCCCGCCGCCATGGAACCTGTTTCCGGGATAGCCCTCCAGCGTCTTGTTGGTCATTTCGTGCCCAAGGGCGTCAAGGACGGCACGGCTGACAATGTTCTCGGATGCAATCAATTCGATTTGATTTTGCTGCCGCCGTCTCTCATCACTCAGCGCCTTGGCGATGAGCGGATCAGTTTCACTGACTGAGGCGCCAAAAAAGGCCGCTGTCCGATCGGTCACAGGAGTTCTCCGATGTCCTCAAGAGCGCACTTGAGGGTAGGGTAGCGAGATCATCGATCCAGAATAAGTTAATAATGATCGCATATATGTTCTGATTTGCTTATGAATCGTGGACCATGAACGGGGAGTGGGTATGCACTTCGCGCGCTTGCGCACCCTGCGAGAACTGTCGATCCGCAAGACGATGGCGGCGGTGGCCGAGGCGCTGCACGTGTCGCCGTCAGCGGTGTCGCAGCAGATCGCGTTTCTGGAAGATGAGACTGGTATAGCGCTGATCGAGCGGCGCGGCCGAGGAGTCAGCCTAACGTTAGCCGGTCAAAAACTAGTCGAACGCGCCGAACGCATTATCGTCGAACTCGAATCCGCTCGCGCCGACATAGCCGAGCTCAAGAAAGTTGTTGCCGGTGAACTGCGGGTTGCGGCCTTTCCATCGGTTGCGGCGGCGCTCATACCGGGCACGGTTCATGAATTGCTCCGACGGCACCCTCAACTAACCGTTCAGTTCGACGAGATGGAGCCGATAGAAAGTCTGCCCGCTTTGCGCAGTTGGCAGATCGATGTGGCCATCATCGACGATTTGAACGTACCGCCGGGCGTGCTCGATCCCAATGTCGAAACCATCCCGCTGATGGAGGACGTCTTCAACGTGATGGTGTCGAAAGACCATCGAGTTGCCCAACGGCCAACCGTCGCCCTGAAACAATTGCGCCATGAGAGATGGGCGATCGACACGGCGTCGCCGGCTTATACCCGGATGCTCACCGAGGCCTGTCAGGCGGCTGGATTCAATCCAAACATTGTCGCCCGTTGCAAGGGATTTGAAGTCACCATCGCGCTCATCCGGGAAGGCTACGGCATCTCGATGCTTCCCGGGCTGCGCGCAAGCCATGACCTTGAAGATGTCTGGGTCTGCAAGCTTACCCCCGAAATCCGGCGCAAAATCTCCTTGGCGTTTCGAAAAGGCGAGAAGCGCAGTCCAGCCCTCCAGGCATTTATTGGCCAGATTCGGTCGCAAGCAAGGGCGTAGGGCGGATCTGACGTTCGCATAGTTGCAATCTCGGCTGCCCCAAAGGGATCAGACTGTCGGCTTTCGGAACACACCAGTCATCGCCGTCTTCGTGTCAGGCGTTATGAGTCAATGGCGCCGGATGTGATGCGGCTTGACGACGGAAGATGTAGGCCAAAAAGCTACCGTCCGTAGCGGAAATCGGCGCCGAGCCAGTTGCAGCGCAGCAAAACTTGGCTCGGAATCCAGATCGGCGGCGCACACAAAGAACACACACCGTCTGATCTTCCGTGTCGCCGGGTGGCAGGTTTTGGCCCATCGCTGCAGTTGGCCCGACACAGTGAGATGTCGGCTATTGGATGGATATCGAGCATCGAGCGCGTTGAAGCCAAGCGACACGATTGACCCAAAGCGACTAACCACGACGTGGCGATGGCTGGTATACGCCGGAAGCCGACCTCGAGATCGCGTCAGAGACTTACCGTCAACTCCCGAAAGTAAGCTTCGACTGGGCTTAAACTCTCCAGAACACCGCTTACCCGCCTCGGGATCACACCAATTCAGCACGGGCTGAGGCTGCCAAGCCCTAAAGCGCCGTAGCGATAGAACCGCGATAAGCCTCAAGTACCCCGGCTTTTTCTCGGCGTTGCCTTCTGTGGCCCGAAACCCCGCGACCGCCGACGTGTTCGATAGCCTTCGGCTATGGTATCGATGTGTTGCCTCTTGCCCGGCGGTTGTAGATGATTGACGTAGCGATAACGGGAATGGGCCTTCGGCCAAGGAGGCACTGTTATCATCATGGCAGACAAGACCTTTGTTGAGATCCTGCAGGAAAAGACCGATGCCTGCCGGCTGATGGACGCGCCTTTGAGCGTGCGGCTGAAGTCAGTCGCTGACGAGGTCCGCCGTCTCAGCCCGGATTTCGCCGACATCGTCGATCGCATGGTGGCGAGATTGGGGGCCAATGGCGTGGGTTTGGGCGCACCCAAGCCCGGCGAATCGATGCCGGACTTCGTCCTGCCGGACAGCGAGGGGCGTTTGGTAAGCCTGTCGAGCCTGCTGGAAGACGGGCCGTTGGTAGTCTCGTTCAATCGGGGACATTGGTGCCCCTATTGCCAGCTCAACGTCGATGCATTGGCAAGGGCCGCGCCGGAGATAAAGGCCCTGGGAGCCGATGTCGTAGCCATCTCGCCGGAAACCCGGCGCTATGCCAATGAACTGAAGCAGTATGCCAAGGCGCCCTTCCCGATCCTCACCGACATGGATGGCGGTTACGCGCTGGAGGCCAATCTCCTGTTCTGGGTCGGCGAGGAAAAGCGCGCTGCTATGCGGGCCGGCGGATTCGACATCGAACCTTTTCAGGGCAATTCGACGTGGATGCTTCCCATCCCCGCCACCTTTGTGGTTAGCCAGGATGGCTCAGTCAAATCGCGGTTCATCGATCCCGACTATCGGCATCGCATGGAAATCGAAGACCTGTTGGCCGCTCTGAAATCCTGACATGCCTCAACTCGCCCGCCTGTCCAGTGCTGACCAATCGTTGGCACGCAGAAGCTTGAGCAAAGTGCTGGCGACCACCGAACGCTGTCGGCCGGTGACGCTGTAGACACTGATCGCACATTTCAGGTCCAGCCCATCGACATGCACGTGCTTTAACGGCCGCTCGGTCGGGAACCGCTCCGGGACTATGGCGACTCCAACATTGGTCTGCAGCAACGCGACCAGATCGTTGTCGCTGGCGATCGCGTGATTGATGTTCGAAATGATCCCATGCGCGCGGAGCATATCTTGCGTGGGCTGCAGAACCTCACAATAGGTGCGACTGAGCAGCTTTTCCCCCCTCAAATTGTCCATTGCCACGGTGTTTCGGGCGGCAATTGGGTTGCTCTCGTGCACCACCAGATCGAAGCCCGTGGTGAACAGTGGCCAAGACTCCAACCGCTCCCAACTCTCACCCAAGGGACCGGCAATAGCGAGTTCGATGTCGCCCTTCTTCAATGCCTCGTTGAGTTCGGATGCCGTGCCGCGCAGGAAATTCAGCTCGATCCCCTCGAAAGCCCGAATCAACTCGCTGAGCAGCGGTATCAGCGGCTCGATCGGGAAACTTCGCGAAAGGCCCAGCTTCACCGGGGCGACGCTACCGCTCTTGATCGAGGTCGCGAGCGATTTCGCGCTTAACGCACTTTCGTAGCACTGCTGGATCAGCGGTTGCATGCGAACGCCAAGCTCGGTGAGATGCGAAAGATTGCGCTCGCGGCGGAACAGGTCCCCGCCAAGCTCAGCCTCCAGCAGTTTGATGGCGCGTGTCAGCGAAGGCTGGGCGACATGGCATTCCTCGGCGGCGCGAGTGAAGTTGAGAGTGCGCGCGACGGCAAGAAAATAGCGGATCTGATGCATCTCCATGGCATAGCCTCAAATCGCGATTCAGTGTGCGGCTCGGTGCCTGGGTCGGCGGTCGACACCGCAGGAGATCCTTTGTGCGTGATGCACCGAAGCTATGGAAACCCGAGATAGCTTAGATTTCACTGTTGAGACTGATCAATCTACCATCGAGGTATTGAAGACGCCAGACCTTACAAAGGGTGCCGAGATGTTCCTTCAAACCGCAATCGAGGCGACTAATGTCAGCACCGGCCACGCTCTGCGTTCCCCAGTGGCCAACTCCCGCGGTCCGGTTGTGCCGGCCCGGGCCTCACAATCCCGACCCCGGCATGCGGTCGGTTTGCTGAGCGCTCTCACCATCATCGCCCACGACCTGCGCGGGCCGCTGACCAATCTCAGCCTCATGATCGAGCTGATCGAGACCCAGGCTCAGATGCGGGCACTCGACAGGGTCGAGGCCACGTCAAAAAAAGCCCAGGATTTGATCGCCGAACTGGAGCGACTGCTGGAGAGTTTCCTGCGCCGCGCGCAGGAAACTGGTGACCCGCTCAGCTTCAAACCGGCCCGTGTGGATCTAGCTGAAGTCGTGCGGACGGCCGTTGCACTCAATCAAGCCGTCGCGCAGAGTCGGAACGTCACCTTCGATTGCTCGGGAATCCAGACAAGCGTAATCAGCGGTGATCGTTCGCTGTTGCGTGAGGCTGTAAGCAATCTTGTCAGCAATGCGGTCAAATACGCTCCGGCCGGATCCACTGTGACCTGCAGTGTCGCGATTGATGCGGAACAGGCCGTCATCAAGGTCCAGGACCAGGGGCAGGGCCTGACCGAGTACGATCTCAAGCGCGCCTTCCGGCCGTTTACAACCCTGTCGGCGCGTTATGCGGGTAAGGGATCGTCGTGGGGGCTCGGTCTATGGATCGTGCGGCTGATCGCTGAGCGGCACGGCGGACAGGTGTCGGCGGCATCGCACGGCAGTTGGCGCGGCTCAGATTTCTCGCTGTACCTGCCAGCCGGCAGGACCGTTTGACCGTTCGCTAATCGAATACCGGCAGAACCTACGCCGCAGCGGCACCTGCGGCCAGTCCGGTTACTGCTGCCCGGAGGACACCGCCATGACGATTGCTGCTCCACCGCCACGACTGCTGGACGCGCCAGTGCGGACAGCGGCCCTCGCTCCTGTTGCTACAGCAGGCCTCGTCTACAGTCTCGGCCTGAACTGGCTGATGAGCGAGAGCGAGCGACGCCGGCGACGCGCCCAGCTTGTTGAACTTTCGGCCCGACGTCCGGCTGCATCTGCTCTGACATTCGCTCTGGTGTACCTGGTGGCGGCGATGCTCTGGATGCTCGCCTCATACAGTCTATCGGCGATCGTTGTGTCGTTCGCAGGCTCTTGGAGTAGCCAACTGGGGCTTATAGCAGGTGCGGCAAGTATTGCCACCCGCATGCTTCTGGTGTTGCGATCGCTCTGGCAGTCTTAGCGGTCGACTATCGGTTCCCGCACAAGAAATATGGCCCCGCCCGCGGGGCCATTTCGATTCTGGGGGCAAATCATGGGCGCGACAACTGCAGCCGCTTTCCGAGGAGTGCTGCCAGCGTCAATGCAGTGCCAATGCCCAAGACGCAAGCGGGCCAACCGAGCCGCTCGAAGACCTGACCGAGTAGCGCAGCACCAGCTAGCCCACCAGCGAAGTAGCTCGCCAGATAGATGCCGCTCGCCGATCCGCGATCGCCGCGTGCGGCGCGGCCGACAAAGCCGGTGGCGATGGCCTGCGCCAGGAAGGTGCCAACGCCAACCAGGACGAGCCCGACAAGCACGAGCCAAAGCGCGCCGGTGAGCAGCAGCGGCAGGCCAACACCGGCCAGTGCCAGCCCCGCCCAGAGAGCTCCGCGCGTGCCAAGGCGGGCGACTGCCAGCCCGGCCTGCGGCGTGGTGACAATCGAGGGTAGGAAGACGAAATAGACATACCCCAGCTGCATGCGGCCAAGGCCCAGCGGCGGCGCGGCCAGCACGAAATTGATGTACGTGAACGTACCGATGAAGGCGAACAGGATGCAAAAGCCGATGGCGAATGTCGCCAGCAGAGGACCGTTGCGAACATGGTCGCACATCGCAAGCCATGGCGATCGTCGCAACTCGACCACGTCTGCCATTCTTGGGGTACGCTCAATGGTGAGATAGACGAGGACCGCGCCAAAGATATTGAGGGCGGCAAACAAGAAGAAGTTGCCGGACAGACCGAGATAATCCGCTGCGGCTGCCGCAACCAGACGGCCAATGAGATTGGAAGCGACATTGCCGGTGATATAGGCGGCAAAGGCGCCGGCCTGATCCATCTCGCTGATGCGTTCACCAAGATAGGCTAGTGTCAACGTGAAGGCCGCCGACATGCAGAGGCCTTGAGCGACGCGCAGAAGCGAAAAGATGGTCAGGCTGGGCGCGAACGCGAGCAACACGGTTGGGATCGCCAGTGCAGCCAGGCTCACGAGTATTCCAAGCCGCCGATCGATGCGGGAACTGAGCAACGCCACGGTCAGACCAGAGATTGCCATGCCGAGCGTGCTGGCGTTGACGGCCAGACCGACCATGCCAGGTGTCGAATGATAGCGCTCGGCCAAAGATGGCAGAATCGCCTGGGTGGCGAACAGATCGACCAGCGTCAGAAATGCCGTCACACCGATGACGGCGTTGCGCGCCGGCGCGCCCTTCGACTGATGGGTCACGGGAGCGATCGCGGGGGCTGCGGAGTCCATGACGATGACCTCAATAGTTTCGGTGCCACGAAAAAGGCGCTCCGGAAATCCCGGAGCGCCGCCGCGTCGTGCGCCCATTTGTGGCGCCTACATCATATGATGGTCCTTCGCGTCCACCGGGAACAGGTCATCCGAAATGAGAACGGTAGGCTTGTCTGTATTGTTTTTCCACCAGTGCTTGGTCACATGGGTCTCAGCGGCGACTTCACCCGCCTTGTGCTGGATGGGCACGGTGCAGTTGCTGCTGTATTCGGTAATTTCTCCCGATACAATGTAGATCAGCGCCGGGCGATTGGCATGATCGTGCCAGGGCACGACGCCGCCTGGCTGCACAAGGAGCCGGCGAATGCGGAACAGGCGTCCAGCGATATTGGCCGGCTCCTTCGAGAGGTCAGTACTTGCGAGGACCTCGTCGGTAACTCCGACAGCTTTGGTGCCTTCCGCAGGAGGTTCCTTGACGCCCGAGCCGATCTTGTCGGCAGGGCACTCGCCGGCGTCGGCAGCTGTCAGACCGCCGACAACTGCAACGACGCCAGCGAGGAATGACGTCTTCAAGGTCGCGAAGTATTTGCTCATGATCTGGGTCTCCGAGTTTTCTGGCGGGGTGCTGGACTATCCTTCCGCCTCCCGCAGAATGTGCGCCACCCCTTGGTAATGTTGAAATATTGACTACCTCCCGTTTCAATAGCCCGGTGCTATTGGCGTCGACCATCTTCGTCGCCCCACACGATGCGGGCCCGAACTAAATCAATCCCCTTAGTCGGCGCTTGGCTTTTGCCGATAAAGTCTCGGGGAAAGCCGCCTCAGATAGCGGTCGCCTATGAATATGCAAGCCATCCGATATTTCCGATCGCGGGCAGCCGGCGCCATCCTCAGCGCCAAGGCCAAGGCATGATGCGCTGGGCGATACAGAGGATGGATGCCACCATGAACGCCAGACCTTCGGGATACCTGATCACCGCGCTGCTCGCGCTTGCGCTCTCCCTGGCTGCAGCTCTCGAACTTCAAGCCGCGACGATGTCGCCGCCTGCACTCGGCGATGGAGTGGTGCGCTCCAAGAGCGTTCTGCCGTTTGGCGAGACGATCGCGCGACTGAAGAAGGACATCGCCGACAAGGGCATCGTTTTCTTTTCCGAGATCGACCAGGCCAAGCTCGCCTCGGACGCCAAGATCACGCTGAGGCCCTCGACACTTCTTGTCTTTGGCAATCCCGCGCTCGGCACCCAGTTCCTGACCTCGAACCCGTATTCGGGATTGGATTGGCCCGTACGGCTGCTGGTGACCGAGGATGAGCAGGGTCAGGTGTGGATCAGCTACACCGACTTCGACTACATCGCGTACCGGCACCACATCAAGGATCGCCAGGCGGCTTTCAAGATGGCGTCCGAGGTCATCGGCTCGATCACCGCCAGTGTGACGCACAAGTGACTTGCCGGACAATTGCGCCGCTGCGAGTGTTATTGAACCGGCGCGGCAACGCCGGTTCATCACGTAAACCCAAGCCGCCGCCATGACGCGATGACCGATCCAATCGATACGCCCGCAAATGCGCCCCGCACCGACGAGCACCTGACCGAACGGCTTGCCCGTTTCGATCGCGAGCTGCGCGTCAAGGGCCCCCATTGGTCGCAAGCCTACGACGATCTAGTTGGGCGTTTGCGAGAGGCCGAAGCTGGATCAGGCGCGCCCAAGGCCGGCGAGCCATTTCCCTCGTTCCTGCTGCCGGACGAAAAAAGTCATCTGGTGTACTTTGAAGATCTGATCGCCAACGGGCCGCTTGTCATCAGCTTCAACCGGGGCCACTGGTGCAACTACTGCCAGATGGAGTTGCGGGCGCTGCAAACCAACCTGCCGGAGATAGCCGCATCAGGGGCATCGGTGATCTCAATCACGCCGGAACTGCCGGTGTATTCGGCGGCCTGCAAGACCGAGAATCACTTAACATTCCCGCTGCTCTGCGACCTCGACCTTGCGGTTGCGCTTTCGCTTGGGCTTGCCATTCCGATTGGCGAGCACATTGCGACCATGCTGACCGACGATGGCGTTCAACTGTCGCAGTTGCATGGTGGGACCGGTTGGCTGTTGCCAATCCCGGCCACATTCGTGATCGCCCGGGACGGAACTATTGCCACCTGTTATGTCGATCCGGACTTCCGGCGGCGCTTGGACCCGGCTGATATTCTAGCCGCGCTAGGCCAACTTTGACCGGCGCGCCATGCCTTCTGGCTATCGAATGCCTGTCGCGTCGATATTTCAGCGATGCGGCGATCTCCGGCAAGATGCTGCCACGACGATCACAGAAGGTACGCATCGCCATGGCACCCAATTCGGAAAGGCCCAAAATTGCATTTCGCGATGAACTTGCCGGCAGACCAGCCATCGTCACTGGCTCGACCAGCGGCATCGGCCTCGGCATCGCCCGAGCCTTCGCCGCCGCAGGCATGCCGGTGATGTTGAATGGCTTTGGCGACCCTGCGGCCATCGAGGCGACCCGCGTCGGCCTTGCCGAGGAATTCGGGGTCAACGTTGCGTATTCGGCTGCCGATATGAGCAAGCCGGATGAAATCACCGGCATGGCGGACTTGGCGAGCAGGGCCCTTGGCCGGGTTGACGTCCTGGTCAACAATGCCGGGATCCAGCACGTCGAAGCCATCGAGACGTTCCCGCCGGCTAAATGGGACGCCATCATCGCGATCGATCTGTCATCTGCCTTTCATGGCATGCGCGCGGTCATTGCCGATATGAAAAAGCGGCGGTGGGGCCGCATCATCAACGTCGCCTCGGCCCACGCCTTGGTCGCCTCACCTTTCAAGTCGGCGTATGTGGCTGCTAAGCATGGGCTTTATGGCCTCACCAAAGTCGCCGCACTGGAAACGGCCGAGCACGGCATCACTGTCAACGCCATCTGCCCAGGTTACGTGCTGACACCCCTGGTGCAGAAGCAGATCCCCGAGACCGCACGCGCACGCGGCCTCACCGAAGAGCAAGTCATCCGCGATGTGCTTCTGCATGCCCAGCCAACGCGCAAGTTCGTGACCACCGAGCAGATCGGCGCCCTCGCCGCCTTCCTCTGCACAAACGCCGCCGCCTCGATCACCGGAACCGCGCTTCCAGTCGAGGGCGGCTGGACCGCTCAATAGTCTCGCGCACGCAGTCACCAGAGGACATCGCCATGAGCAGCGCCGACGACGACATGACCAACAACCGGCATAACGGGAATGCAGGTTCACCCGCTGCGGGGGCCGGCCAGATCGTGCTGGTGCTACAAGGCGGTGGCGCACTTGGCGCCTACCAGGCTGGTGTTTTCCAGGCGCTGGATGAGGCCGGCATCGAACCAGACTGGATTATTGGCACCTCGATCGGCGCCATCAATGCTGCGCTCATTGCCGGCAACGAAGCCAAGAATCGTCTCTCTCGTCTCGAAGAGTTCTGGCAGCGCATGGCGCACAAATCGCCGTGGCATTCGGGCGGGGCCTGGCCACAGCTGGCACAGTCACTGTCGTTCTGGAACACCGTGGTCCAGGGCATCCCGGGCTTTTTTGAACCAAACCCGCTCGCAGTTTGGGGCCAGCATTTCCGTTTGGGCGCCGAGAATGCCGGCTACTACACAACGGCTCCGCTCGAAAAGACGTTGCGTGAGCTGGTCGATTTTCCGCGGCTTGGCCACGGCTGGCCTCGGCTGACAGTCGGCGCTGCGCAAGTGCGCACCAGCCGAATGACCTACTTCGACTCCCGCGACATGGCGTTGCGCGTTGAACACATCATGGCCTCCGGCGCCCTGCCGCCGGCCTTTCCTCCAATCCGCATCGACGGCGAACTCTATTGGGACGGCGGCATACTTTCGAACACCCCGAGCGAAGTGGTGTTCGACGACAATCCACGCAAGAGCTCGCTGATCTTTGCAGTGCATATGTGGAATCCGATCGGTCCGGAACCCGAAACGCTGTGGGATGTGACGCACCGCCAGAAGGATGTGCAGTACTCCAGTCGAGTCTCCAACCACATCACACGGCAACTCGAAACGCACCGCCTGCGCCATATCATCAATCAGCTGGCGGCGCAAATCCCCGAAGCGAAACGCAATACGCCGGCGATCAAGGAACTGGCCGCCTATGGCTGCGTCACCCGCATGCATGTGGTGCGGCTGTTGGCGCCTGCGCTGGCCTGGGAAGATCACACCAAGGATGTCGACTTCAGCCCTGAGGGTATTCGTGAACGCTGGCGTGCGGGCGCTCTGAACACACGCGAGGCCATAAAGCAGGCTCCATGGAAGGGCGACTACGATCCCCTACAAGGCGTTGTCTTGCACGAACCGCGCCCGGCCACCACACCCGACCGAGACACCAATATCGGCTCACACATTGGCTCGCCAAGCCGAGGACGAACTGGACCCGGGACTGTTCGGTCAGAGATGGCTGGTGGAGATTCAAAACAGACAGTTAGACGCTGACGCAATTGGCCCATCGCTGCAGTTGGCCTGACGCAGTAAGATGTCGGCTTGTGGGCGGACTTCGAGCATCGAGCGTGTTGAAGGCAAACGACACAATTGACCCCAAGCCGAAGAAGGCGCGGGCAGGGTTTTTATTGACCAAGCGCCTGCTTAAGCAACTATTCCGCGTAGTCGCTTCACGGCTCCCGAGACCATTTCATTGACGATGTCATGGGCGCTCTTGAGTTCGCTTATCGCTCCGGCGCCGTGGCCGTAGAACAAATTAGCGACAGCAGGGCCGTCGTTAGACATGCGCTGAGTGCAATTAGCGATTGGAGGTTTCGGAGCGATAACTTTGGTTTTCATTTTGTTCTACAGTCGATGATTCGATGAACCCAAGAAGAGAACCAACGACATGCTCGGAAAGCGCCTCGCAATGCTGATGGCGCGCCCAATGCCTTAGCAACAACAAACTCGAAAACCTCCACGCGCTTCTCGGCGCCTATCCGGCGGCCGGACGTTGGCAAATGATCCGGCCGCCGTAGCTTTAGCTAAACCAGCCGCGCTGCGGACTGGCTCTGAGGCCATAGTCACTGGCGTGGGTGAGGAGTTGCTTCACGCTTGCGCTATGGGACGCTGCTTTGCCTACCAGTGCCAGTGATGGAAGTGGGGATGGAACAACCAGAAATGGGGACGGAAGAAGAACTCGTCCCGATCATTCCATACGCAATGCCCCCAACGGACGCTGAAGTGGCGATTCCAACCACACTCGTCAGCAACGGTGATAACGTTTGAATTTGACCCTTCCACAGCAACACCTGTTGCTAGTGGAAGTGCGCTGGCTTCGGTGGCCGACCAAGCAAGTGCGCTCGCAACGGTCATAACGCCAATCAATGACTTCATTGCAGGTCCTCCTTGTACATAGGGCTCCTTCGCCTACGTGATGTGAACGTCCATGCCAAACGCTTCCAACCTCGCCGGGTCATTACATATTCGTAACATTCCGAAACTGATCCCTTTTCGACCCCCTCTATCTTTGGGTTCAGGACAAGAAGCCCGGCGACGCGACCGGCGACGGTGTCAATGGTTTCCACATAGCAAAGTGAGCAAACCTTCTGTCGGCATATCAACTGCCTTCTTTATGCGCGACTTGCGCGCGGACCCGTCGCAAGGCCACCCAGAACCAGTTCTACAAAATCAGCTTCATGGACAAATTCCACAGCCGTCCGGCGTTGTCTGGATCGACCGCGTGTCGAGCATCCCCGCCAGTGAAGTCACTTCGCCGTTTTGCGACCTGCAGGGCCTCGTTGCAGTCCTCGAAGTAGAGACCGCTGACACCCTCAAGAAGAGGCGATGCTGCCAGCAATGCCGACGTGGAGGAACCTTGCTCAAGTGTCTTACGCCGATTGGGAGGCGTCTTGAGGCGACCCGTATACTCCTGCAGTCCCGTCGCGATTGCTCCCGGGTGGGGCGTATTGGAACGAATGCCGTCATCTGCCCAATGCTGGGTGATGCCGATCGCAAGAAGGGCGTCAGCAGTCTTGGACCGGCCGTAAGCGCCGATTGGCGAGCACGGCACGAAGTTGAAATTCAGATCATCAAAAATCACCAGCGACAGATGGCCGCTGGAGCTTA
>Ga0209698_10001504_pt1 | contig 26815 bp, 18 predicted proteins | sample LitLauG_LLR_2012_FD_187203 | JGI IMG/M metagenome (GOLD analysis project Ga0209698, IMG submission 187203) | Freshwater sediment microbial communities from Pennsylvania, USA - Little Laurel Run_MetaG_LLR_2012 (SPAdes) (version 2) | ecosystem: Environmental > Aquatic > Freshwater > Creek >... | reverse complement strand
GAAGGGCGAAGGCGGCGACAGCGATCAGCGCCTTTTTCATGCCGTCTTCGACGGTTTGTCTTGGGGACCGCAGGCGCAAATCCAGAACTTCGGCTCCAGCGTTGGGCCCTCGCTCGGCGCCCTGGGCGATTCAGTCTACGCGGCATGGAAAGGCGTCGAAGGTGACGATCATGTGTACTGGGCCCGGCTCCACAAGGGCGCGTAGTCAAATCAGCAGTCGATAGCGGGCGCCGGCAGTCTGATCGGACCTAGCCTGGCCGCCTTCGCCGGCAAACTCTGGGCGGCGTGGCGTGGCTCCTATGGCGACACCAGCGCCTATGTAGCGAGCTTCGATGGGACGGGCTGGTCTCTTGAAGCGCCGATCCCCAACGCCTTCAGTTCGGTCGGCCCGTCTCTCGCATCCTACGGGGCCGCGCTCTACGCCGCATGGCGGGGCGTGGACGATGAACGCATCTACTACGCCGTGAACTCTGGTCACGGCTGGTCCACGCCCACGCCCGTCCCGTTGGCCAATGCGGTGAGCAGCACCGGACCGGTGCTCGCCGCCTACGGAACCAAGCTCTACGGCATGTGGAAGGGCGCGGACGGCGACCAAAGTCTCTACTTCGCGGTTTTCGAGAATGGAACCTGGACCGCGCTGGCCAACCTGCCGGGCGACAGCGGCCAGGATACGGCGAGCCCGCCTAGTGGCGGCTTGATCGGCAATGCGACCTATTTCGTCCACGGGAACGGCGCTCCGCTGCTTGGCTTGACCGTCACCATCGATGTCACCGAGGATATCGTCAGCCGCACGCCGGCCGGCGCCCCGCAAGGATTCAGCTTCCAGCTCAACGCCTATGCGCCATCCTATGGCGCCCGCAGCGCGTGGCAGCAATATATCTTCTCGGTTGATGTTGACGGGCCTGACAACACGCCCCTGACCGGCTTTATCGAAGTCTGGCCAAACCACCTGGCCAACGGAAGCGACCTCTACCAAGGGCGCACCCCGCCGATCTGGGGCCTGACGACGACGACGATCCCGGCGAAGACTCGGATGGTGCTGACCCTCCAGAACGACGCCGAAAACCGAATTACCGGCGCGACGTTCTCGGTAACCAACAACACCGGCGGCGCAATTCCGCCTCAGGCGCTCACATTCACAAATCTCGTCCGCGACTCCAGCTTGAGCAACCCGCCGACGACTCCGGGCTATGGGCCGGGCCAGGTGGATTCCCGCGATGAGTCACCGATCGTCGCGTTTCAAATGAACCTCGTCGGACCCGCGTTCGCATCGGGCGCGGGAATGATCACCTATGCCGCGACCACGCCCTTATCGGTTCAGGCAAGCCAGCCCTCCGCCACCGCGGCCCAGAACGTCGTGACCGCGGAAAAAAGCAATGCGGTCTATAGCGGCATGGCGCCTGGACCGGCCCAAGCGCTCACCCAGACCTTTGTGGTGGCCAAGGACGCGGCGCCGATGTAGCGCCGCCTAGTCGGCCCGCGCCATTTCGAACCGGGTCGTATCCCGCACGGCGCAGCGCTGGGTGTACTCAACCATGGTGTGCGGCCATTGGGTGACGATGCGCCCCTCGGGGGTGCGATAGTAGTTGCTGCATGACGCCTGCCAGACGCCGACCTTGGCAAGGTCGCTTTGCAATTCGGCGTTGTAGCGGTCCATCACCTCGCGGCGGATATCCAGCGCCGCGACACTCTCGCGGTCCATCAGGGCGATATGATCGACGATGAAGTCGGCCTGCCGCTCCAGCATGAATAGGATCGAGCCGTTGTTGGTGTTGGGTCCGTACATCATGAAGAGGTTCGGGAACCCGGACGTCATCATGCCCAGATAGGCCTGTGCGCCGCCGCGCCAGGCCTCACCGAGGCTGACGCCGCCGACGCCTGTAACGTCAATCGCGGCCAGGTAGCGCTGCACGTGATAGCCCGTCGCGCAGATCAGGGTGTCGACCTCGCGCGTCGCGCCGTCGGCTGTGACAATCCCTTCCGGCGTGATCTTGGTGATCGCATCGGTGACCAGCTCGGCGTTGGGCCGGTTGAACACTGGATAGTAGTCATTGGTGATCAGCGGCCGCAGGCAGCCGAAAGGCACATGCGGCGTCAGCTTGGCGCGCACCATGGGATCCTTGACCACTTCCAGGTGCTTGAGCCCGGCCTGCGTCGCCGCGGCGAGCGCCTCTTGGTCGGAAAAGGTGATGAACGCGTCGAGGTCGCGGGCTATCGACTCGCGCACCGCCAGCAAGGCGGCCGGGTCCGCCGCGTAGCGCGCCTTGAGGTCCGGGCTGACCGGGCCGTCCTCCTTGGGCAGCACCCAGGGGGCCGAGCGCTGAAACACATGCAGGTGTCCGACCTTAGGGGCGATTTCCGGCAGGAACTGCACCACGGCCGCCGCGCTGCCGATCACCGCCACCCGGCGGCCGGTGAGATCGTGGTCCTCGTTCCAGCGCGAGGCGTGAAACGTCGTCCCGGAGAAAGTCTCAAGGCCCTCGATCTCGGGCCAGTGCAGATCGTTGAACATCCCCTGCGCGGCGATGAGAACGTCACAATCTTCGCTATTCCCGTCGCTGGTGGCGACGCGCCAGACACGCTCGGCCTCATCCCAGCGTGCGCCAGTCACCTTGGTGTTGAGTTTCAGATGCGGGCGCAGGCCATATTTATCGGCGACCCTTTCCATATAGGCGAGGATTTCCGGCTGCGCCGCGTAGTCGCGGCTCCAATACGGATTGGGTTCGAAACTGAAGCTGTAGAGGTGCGAGCGCACATCGCAGGCAAGGCCCGGATAGCGGGTGTTGTACCAGGTCCCGCCGACGCCGCCGGACTTCTCGATCAGGCTGAAATTCGTATAGCCCGCCTCGCGCAGCTTGATGGCGGCGCACATCCCGCCGGGACCCGCGCCGATAATGATAATGCGGCGGGCTTTGTCTGCCGATTGCGTCGTCATATTGAACGGTTCCAGTTGCTTTGATCAGTCATCCGGCGTCCACCAGGGATAACCCGCCGGCATGCCTTCCGAGATTTTGCCCGGAAAGTTCGGCGCCCGCTTTTCAAGGAAGGCGCCAACCCCTTCCTTGCAGTCGTCCATCGCGCCCATCGTCTGCACGAACGGTCCATCGACCTTCAGAAGATCGAACGGAAGCTCGGCGCCGGCGAACCGCCACAACATCTGACGCGTGATGGCCAGGGCGACGGGGGCGGTGTTCTGCGCCATCTCCATGGCGATCTCGCGGGCGCGCGGCAGCAGGTCCTCGGCGCTCACGGCCTCGCTGATAAGACCCCCCTTGAGGGCTTCCTGCGCGTCGAATAGACGCCCCGACAGACACCAGCGCAGGGCCTGTGGCAGGCCGACGATCTGCGGCAGGAACCAGGCGCTGCCGGCTTCCGGCACCAGCCCACGTCGCGCGAAGACAAAGCCGAAACGCGCTGTATCCACTGCAATTCTTACGTCCGTCGGCAACGCCATCGTCGCACCGACTCCGACCGCCGCGCCATTGTAAGCAGTGATTACCGGCTTCTTGCTGTTGAACAAGGCGTGAATGAAGCTCGCGCCGCCGGCCCGATCCTCCGGCCTGCGACCGCCAAAGTTCGTCGCCCCGGCGCCGCCGGCGCTCGTATCGAATCTGCCCGCGCCAGCGGAAAGATCGGCGCCGGCGCAGAATACCCGGCCGGACGCGGTCAGGATGATCGCGCGAATGGAATCGTCCTCGCTGGCCGCGTTCACCGCCCGCGCCAATTCCGCGCCCATCTGCGCTGTGTAGGCGTTCATCGCCTGCGGCCGATCCAAAGTCAGGGTCAGCACCGGACCATCGACCTCATGGCGCATGGTTTCGTAGGTCATGTCTCGTTTCCTCGTTCTAACCGCGACCGTCTCGGCGGCCGATTGCAGTGACTCGCCGTTTCACGGCCTGGCCGCCGCCACGACCCGCCTGAAATCCAAACTGCTTGGCCGCTCATCCCGGCGACCGCCGGGATCCAGCCGTGCCTCCGCTACTGCGACCATCCAAGAAACAACAATTACCAAGGTTGATAGACTTGAAATCTCCTGGATTCCGGCTTTCGCCGGGAGGAGCGGCTGGGGTGGAGTGAGCGGGGCGCAGGGCCCCCTACTCCGCCGCGGCGGGCGACTTGTTGAATCCCATAGCCTCGAGAATTTCCGGCGCGATATTGCCGGCTCCCTTCTTCTCCATGTGGCTAGCGATGCGGGCCCCCACGGCGGCCTGGGATTCGCCGATGAACGTCTCGCGATTGTCGCGCGCCCAGGCCAGGGAAGTCTCGCGATTGATGTTCGTCTGCTGGAATTTCGGAAAGACATAGCGCGCCAGCATTTCGTAGGACTTCTTTTTGCGGTCCCATGGCGCCCAGTTGTGGTCCAGGCTGAGGAAACAGCCGAACCCGCCGGATTGCTTCTCCAGACGCTCAAGCTGGGCGATGGCGTCATCCGGCGTGCCGATCACCGCCAGGCCCGAGGCGATGAGGTTGTCCACCGGATCGCCGCCTTCCATCGACAATGGCAGGGCCGCGACCTTGCTGAAGTAATACATCCAGTTTTCCAGGCCAAAGGCGACGTCGGCCCGCGCCTGTTCGCGGGTTTCGGCGATATGCATGGGCCCGACCAGGCGCCAGGCCGAACGGTCGACGTGGTTGCCATGGTCCTTTGCCGTATCTTCCGCGATCGCCCAGTTCGAGGCCAGGGCGTTGAAACCGCCCGCCGACGTGGCGCCGATCGAGAGCAGACCCAGGCCATGACGGCCAGCGGCGTTGGCGCCGGTGGGCGAGACCTGACTGGCCACCGCGATCTCCACCGACGGCCGCGAATAGGGCGTCATCTGCAGATGGGCGTTGTTGAGCTCGAACCAGTCGGACTTGTGGGTGACCGTCTCGCCGCGCAGCAGCTTGACGATACAGGCCAGGGCCTCATCCATGCGGTCGCGCTGAGCGGAGACCGGAATCCCCATCATGAAGGCGTCCGACGGCAGGGCGCCGGGACCGCAACCCAGCATCACCCGGCCGCGGGTGATGTGATCGAGCTGATTGATCCGGTCGGCCAGCATCAGCGGGTGATGGTAGGGCAGCGAAGAGACGCCGGTCCCCAGACGGATGTGCCGCGTGCGCTCGGCCACCGTGGCGATGAAGAGTTCCGGGCTGGCGATGATCTCGTAGCCCGCCGAGTGGTGCTCGCCAATCCACGCCTCGTCATAGCCCAGCGTGTCCATCCACTGGACGAGTTCGAGATCTCGCTCGAGCGCCAGGGTCGGGTTTTCGTCCAGCGGGTGAAACGGCGCGATGAAAGCGCCGAAACGCATCTTGGCATTCAGCATGGTGGGATCTCGCATTTGGGGTGTTGAAAATTCGAAGCGGGGACGAGGATCATCGAACTTCGATCCCCGGCAGGGATGGATCGGCGCGCCATTGGGCGAGCAGGTCGAAGAACTTGATCGGCCCGGCGCCGTACTGATCGGCGAAGAACCCGCCGCCGCTCGTGACCGAGCCTTCGTTGTTGTAGTAGCCGGGGGTGCACTCGCGATAGAAACGCGTGCCCGTCGGCGCCAGTCGCCTGACCTCGGCCACATAGGCCTGTTCGGCTTCCGGGGCCGGCTCAAGAACCGTACCGCCACGGGCCTTCGCAAGGCTCAGCATATGCACGACATGGCGCGCCTGCTCGTTCAGGGTCTGCGGCACGCTGGTCGTCACCGCGCCTTGGGTGAAGCCCAGGAAAAAGCAGTTAGGGAAGTTGCGCGCGGTCATGCCATGCAGGGTGCGCAGACCGTTCGCCCAATGGTCGGACAATGTCACGCCGCCACGGCCGACGATGTCGTAGCCGGCCCTGCGCGTATAGCTGGTGCCGACCTCGAAGCCGGTGGCGAAGATCAGGCAATCGACTTCGTAGGCCTGGCCATTGGCGATCACCGCGTTGCGCGTAAGGGCCTCGACCCCCTGCCCCTGGGTGTCAACAAGCGTGACGTTCGGCCGATTGTAGGTCGGTAGATATTCATCGTGGAAACAAGGCCGCTTGCAGAACTGACGGTACCAGGGTTTCAGCGCTTCGGCCGTCTTCGGGTCCTTGACGATGGCGTCGACCCGCGCGCGGATCGCGTTCATCTTGCGATAGTCGGCCAGCACCATCACCTGGCCCTTTTCCTGGCTGGTAAGGCGGCGGCCGAGCTTGCGGCTGATTTCCTTGGCGGCCACGCCGGTGACATTGCGGAAAATGTCGGTCCAGCCATCCATCACCAGGTCCTCGTCCTGGTGGCCGCCGCTGACGAGGATGTTGAAATTATCCATCCGTCGCTGTTGCCAGCCCGGCTCAAGGCTCGCCGCCCAGGCCGGATCGGTCGGGGCGTTGTTGCGGACATCGATCGAGGATGGCGTACGCTGGAAGACGTAGAGCTGCTTGGCCCATTCGCCCAGGTGCGGGATGCACTGGATCGCCGTGGCGCCGGTGCCGATGATGCCGACACGCTTGTCGGCCAGCCCGGTCAGACCGCCGGTGCTGTCGCCGCCGGTGTAGCCATAGTCCCAGCGGCTGGTGTGGAAGGTGTGGCCCTCGAAATCGTTGATCCCGGGAATGCCCGGCAGTTTCGGCCGGCTGAGCGGACCGTTGGCCATGGCCACGTAGCGGGTCTTGAACGCATCGCCTCGGTTGGTGCGGATCGTCCAGAGCGCCTCGTCTTCGTCCCAGGTGAGGCCAGTGATGGAGGTCTGCAGCAACGCGTTGTCATAGAGCCGATAGCGGCGAGCGATCGCTTTGCTGTGCGCGAGAATTTCCGGCGCGAAGCTGTATTTGTGCCTGGGCATGTAGCCCATCTCTTCCAAGAGAGGCAGGTAGCAGTAGGACTCCACGTCGCACATGGCGCCCGGATAGCGGTTCCAGTACCAGGTGCCGCCGAAGTCGCCGGCCGCCTCCACCACCCGCAGGCTCTCGACCCCGGCCTCGCGCAGCCGCGCGCCCATCAGGAGACCGCCGAACCCACCGCCGATGATGGTGAACTCCACCTGATCGGCCACGGCCGCGCGAGTGAACCCAGGCTCCACATAGGGATCGTCAACGTAGTGCGAGAACTCGGCCTTGACTTCGGTATACTGCCGCCCGTCCGGCCGGCTCAGCCGCTTGTCTCTTTCGGCCAGATATTTCTCGTGCAGGGCGTCCGGGTCGAAATCGAGTTCGCCGATCACGGCCGCAACTTCCGCGGAGATATCCATCGAACGCAATTCCTTCCCAAGGCGCTTCAGACGACTTTGAAAGGGTCGGACCCATTCGGCAAGGGTTGGCTATGATATTCGGGTGTTTCAGTCCCTCAATTCACGCCGCCGTCGCGTCACTCGGATGTGCGTCGCCCCCCTGGAGGTCGGCCCTTCGCAATAGCTCAATCACTTCGGCGGTCGACGTAATCGGCCGCGGCCCTCGCTTCGACCAGATATCCAGCAAGGTATGCTCCGCAACGATCTGGTATTTGTCCTCGCCCACGCCGACCTCGCGCAGGCTGCGCGGCATGCCCAGGCCCCGGATGAGGGTGTCGAGGGTCTGTCCCACCGGCGCTCCCGGCGCGTCCAGGGCGGCGGCGATCACCTCCTGCCGGCCAACCCCAGCCTCGGCGTTCCAGGCCTGCACGACCGGAGCCATCACGCAGGAGGTGTAGCCGTGCGGCACCTCGCAGGCGCCGCCCAGGACGTGGCCGATGGCGTGGCTCGCGCCCATGGGCGTGCCGCCGATGATCGGGATCATCGCCTGCCAGGCGCCGAACTGGCAGTCCAGGCGCGCGTCAACATCGTTTGGGTCGGCCTTGACCCGCGTCAGGCCGCTCTTCAGAAGCCGCAGCGCGCTGGCGGCCATGGCGTCGGTGAAAGGATTGGCGCGAGGCGAAGCCAGGGCCTCCACCGCATGATCGACGCCGCGCACGCCGGTGGAGAGCCAAAGCCACATCGGCGTGTGCCGGGTGAGCGCGGGATCAAGGATGATGCTCACCGGCGCCATGAGAGGGTGCTCATAGCCTTGCTTCTTTCGGCTGGCGTCGTCGGTGCTGCCCGATAGCGGATTGAACTCGCCGCCGGACAGCGTGGTGGGGATGCAGATCGTTCGAATGGTCGGCGGAATGATTTTCGGCGGCGCGCCGCCGCCAGGAGGCGCAAAGCCGAGGCGCAGGGGGTCGAAATCGTCGGTCGAGCGCGCATTGTTGGCGATCAGCAGCGGGATGATCTTGCCGGAGTCCACCACCGAGCCGCCGCCCACGGTGACGATCAGATCGGCGTTGCAGTCTCGCGCGGCGCTGGCCGCGGCCAGCACATTTGAGCGCGGCGCGTGCGGGGCGATTCCCGCCCAGGTCGCCGCATGCCGTGAGCCGAGCGCCGCCTCGATTTGACGGATTTCGTCGGTCTGGGAGTTCAGAGTCGACCCGACAAGCAGGAACACGCGGCGGGCGCCCAGGCGCGCAACTTCGTCTGCGAGGGCCGGCCCGGCGCGGCGGCCGAACAGCACGCGCTCGGTGGGCGGCATGGTGACCCAGCCTTCGGTTGTCATGGTGATGCGGGCTCCAGTATGGGTTCAATGCGTCTTGTGGTCTTCGTCCGACCTAAGGCCGGTTTGGGTCGGTGGCCTTTCGCGCCCCCGCCGTCTTCAGCGGTCCCCTCCTCCGCGCTCTTCGGTACGGCGGAGAGGTTACGCAGCCCGAAAACCTCCTTCCCGCGGGCGGGGGGGCGGCGAACCAGACGGCGGGCGCGCAAGGCCGCTCCGATCAAGCCGCCGGATCCACCTACGCCGCCAATCCATAGAGTTCGGCGACGTTGTCGTGACAGATGCGATTGCGTTCGATTTCAGACAGGTGGGCGGTCTGCTCGGTGATCACCGCCTGGGAATTGGGCCAGGTGGAATCTGAATGCGGGAAGTCGCTGGCCCACATCAGGCGGTTGACGTTGGTCAGGTGCGCGGTCTGGAACGCCACCCAGTCGTCCTGGAATGTCAGATAGATGTTTTCCTTGAAATAGTCGCTGGGCAGGCGATCCAGCGGCGGCGCCTTCATCCAATAGCGGTGACGCTTATAGGCGTGGTCCATGCGGTACATGTAGTGCGGCGCCCAGCCGGCGTCGGCCTCGACGCACACCACTTTCAGGTTCGGATGGCGGTCGAACACCCCGCCGAAAATCATCGTGCCGATGATGTCCTGATTGCCGCGGATGATGGAGAGGAAGGTGTTGATCCGCGGGCCGCGCGGCGATTGCGACAGGGGCCCTTGCTTGGTGGTCAGGATATGGAACGACAGGGGCAGGCCGAGTTCGACCGCCGTGGCCCAGACCTTATCGTAGATCTTGCTGTCGTAGTCCTCCACGGCAGGATCGCCGGGCATCATCACGCCCTTGAATCCCATGGCCTTGACCGCCTTGAGCTCGGCGACGCCATCCTCGGGGGTGCGCATAGAGACCTGCGCCATGCCGTGGAGACGGGTCGGAGCGACGCTGCAATAGTCCGCCAGCCAGCGGTTGTAGGCCTCGAAACACACCTTCTTGAAATCGAAGTCGGCCACGTTGCAGAGCAGCATGCCGATGGTCGGGTAGATGATCTCGGCGCCGACGCCATCGCGGTCCTGATCGGCCACCCGGTACTTGGCGTCCCAGCCGCTGCGCCACAGTTCGTCGAACCTGGCGTTGTCGGTTGAGATGTCCTTTGGGTCCTTGCCGGCGGCGGCCACCAGACCCAGCGAGATCGGCACGGGATGTCCCTCGATCACGAAGGCGTCGCCGACACCGGGCAGGGTCTTGATGTGCGGCGCGCGATCGCGCCAGGCCGGATCGATGTAGTCAATGTAGCAGTTGGGCGGTTCGGTGATGTGAGAATCCGCCGAGATGGGCGTCTTGATCATGGCCATTTCCTTCCCTTGGCCGCGTCGAGGCGTGGCCTTCATTTAAGGCTTACGCCCGAGCGGACCGGGCGCCAAGCCAACGGATGACACACATCACCTTCCCCTCTCCCCGACCAAGACAGGGCCCCAGAAAAAAGGCTGGCGCCGCTCTCGGCAAATGACAGACTGACCGCGAAATCCCTACCCCGTCCTTCGCCGCGATGAGCGGGATCTTGGGGGCGAAAGCACGTTGGTTTAGTTGGCCCTACGGCCGGAAGGCCAAGGCTCTCGGTCCGAGCCGCGACGCCTGGCCAACGATACGATAGGCATTGTCCAGCCACTCGCAGATCATCCGTCGGGTGTCGCGCGGGTCGATCATCTCTTCCATCTGGAATTTGTTGAGCGGGCCGAGCGGTCCTCGGGCGCTCTCGATGCGGGCGTTGATCTCCGCGCGCAGGGCTGCGGGATCGGCGGCTTCGGCCAGCTGACGCTTGTAGGCCGCCTCGATCCCGCCCTCGGGCGGAATGCCGCCGACGTCGGCGGCCGGCCAGGCCACCCGGGGGCTGATCTGTTCCTGCGGCGTGGCGTAGTTGTTGCCGGCGACGCCGAAGCTGCGGCGCATGATGACCGTAAACAGCGGCACGGCGATCTGGGCGAAGGCGATCATCCACTCGCCGCCCTTGCGGATCGTGCCGGCGATCTCGTGCTCCAGCCCCACGGCGAAGCCGGGGTTGTCGATCAGGTTGACGATCGGGATATGGAAAAGGTCGCAGAGGTCGGTGTGGCGCTTGAGCTTGTCGCAGCCCTTGGCCGTCAGAGCGCCGCCGTTGGCGTGGCGGCTGTCGGAGGCGAGGATGCCGACGGTGTAGCCGTTGAAGCGGGCGAAACCGACGACCTGATCCGTGCCCCAGAGCGAGCCGATCTCAAAGAACGAGCCCTTGTCGACCATCAGGCGGATGGCGCGGCGGATATCGAAGGTGGCTGTTCGTTTGCGCGGGATCAGGGTGAAAAGCTCGTCCTCGCGGCGATCGATGGGATCGTCCGCGGCGGGAGCGACGCGCGGGGCGATTTCGAAGACGCTGGGCGGCAGATAGGAAAGGAACCGCTTGGTCTGGGCGATCGCGTCGTGCTCATCCACCGCAAGATTATCCACAGAGCCGTTGACGCAGTGCACGCGCCAGTCTCCCAGGTCCTCCTTGGTGATGTCGTAGCCCATGGCGTGGCTGACCACCGGCGGGCCGGCGACAAACAGTTGGGCGATCTCCTTGGCCATGACCGAGAAGTGGCCCAGCACCGCCTTGGCCGCGCCGATGCCAACGACACTGCCGAGCAGGACATTGACCACCGGCACCTCGGACAGCTGGCGGGCGAACATCGAGCTGCCCAGGTGCCCGGGCAGGAACGATCCGCCGCCGCCGGCCACGCGCGGCCGACCGGCCTGAATGGCGCCGGCGCTTTCCTTGGCCGCGCTCTCCCCCGACTTCTGCTGCTGCGGCACCATCGCGGCCACACTGCCCCCACCGGACGACCCATCGAGCAGGCGCACGGACGGGCATCGCAGGTCCAGCGACAGGGCGTCGAAATGGCGTGATTTCGAGCCGATCGCCCCGTCGGCGTGACCGCCGCGTGAGGTGAAGTCGTCGGCGCAGACCACCCCGAGCCGATTTTCGATCTTGCCCCACCCGCCAACGTGACTGGCCGGCGTGAAGGCGGCGATGGAGCCGTCATCGTCGTGCGAGATGAATCCGGCGAGGCTGCCGACTTCGCGGAACGTGCCCGCATCGAAGAGCAAATCGATACGCTCGCGACAGGTGAACTTGCCACGCGCCCGCTGACGGACCACGCCAGGATCCTGGCTATCGGCCGCGAAACGGGCGTGAGCGATTTCCTGCAGGGTCTTCACGTCGGCGAGTGTCGGCGCCCAGGTGTCTTCGCCAAACGTGCGCGGACCGACCACGGCGGCGCCGCTGGCCTTGACCGTGGCGATCACCTGACCGGCGGCGACCTGGTCGCCCACCGCCAGCGCCGCCAGCTGGTGGATGACCCCGTCGCAAGGGGCGGTGACCGAGGTCTCCATCTTCATCGCGCTGATGATCGCGATCGCTTCGCCCGCGCGGACGTGGCCGCCGATCGCGGCCATCACCTCGACCACGGCGCCGGACATCGGCGCCTCAACGCCCTCTTCGCCTTCGGCCGGAACCAGCGACGGCGTCGTCGAAACCGCATGGCCGCTCGGCGCGCGTCCGCCGGTCAGGGCGCTGGCCTGGCTCTCCATCAGTCCAAGCGCGCCCACGATCGGCGCGCCCGGCGCCTGGGGCGTGGTCAGCTCCGGATTTTCGGCAAGCAGGGTCGTACGAGCATTGCCGGCGCGTACAGCGGAATGGGCCAGGATACGTCGCAGCTGCGGCAAGCTCGTCGGCGCGCCGGCGATATGGAATTCAGCCAGGGCGGCGGCGGTGCGATCCAGCGCCGAAGCAAACGAGCCCGATGAGTTGGATGCGCCGATCACCTTGGCGAACATCGGGTCGAACTGCGGCGGCGGCGCGTAGCCGAGATAAGCGTTGGCGTCGACGCGCACACCCGGTCCGGAGGGTTCGTGATAAGCGGTGAAGACGCCAGGCGCCTGGCTCACCACGCGGGCCTGCACGGCGTAGCCCTTGGGCGTCGGCACGGCCGCCTGATCAGGGAGACCCAGATCGGCCAGGCTTTGCCCGGCGGCGACGCGGAACTGCGCTTCGACGAGATCTATCCCAGTCACCAACTCGGTGACGGTGTGCTCGACCTGGATGCGCGGATTGCACTCGATGAACCAGTATTCGCGGCTCTCAGGCTGAACGAGGAACTCAACCGTCCCGGCGTTGCGATAGTCGGCCGCCCCGGCGAGCGTCACGGCGTCGTGCAGGATCTTGGCGCGCAGGGCCGGATCGAGATTGGGCGCCGGTGCGATCTCGACCACCTTTTGATTGCGCAGCTGCACAGAGCAGTCGCGCTCATGCAGGTGAACGACGTGGCCCTGTTCGTCGGCGAGGATCTGCACCTCAATATGCCGCGGACGCACGACCAGCTTCTCGATGAAGAGCGACCCGTCGCCGAACGCCGCCTGGGCCTCTCCGGACGCTCGGGCGAAGGCCTCGTCCATTTCATTCCTGGCGGCGACGACCCGCATCCCCCGCCCGCCGCCGCCGGCGGCGGCCTTGACCATCACGGGGTAGCCCAGGGCGTCCGCCAGTTTCGCCGCATCGGCGGCCGAGGCCAGCACCGCCTGCGCGCCGGCGATGACCGGAATCCCCAGCGACCGGGCCAGTTCGCGCGCCTGGGTCTTGTGCCCGAAGAGAGCCAGGGTCTCCGAGCGCGGCCCCACGAACGCCAGGCCCGCGGCGGCGCAGGCGCGCGCGAAGTCCGCGTTTTCCGCCAGGAAGCCGTAACCGGGGTGGACGCAGTCGCAGCCCGCTTCCCGCGCCACGGCGATAAGGCCGGGGATGTCCAGATAGGGGCGTACCGGATCGGACTGGTTCGCCCCGATCAGCCGGGTCTCCGTCGAAATCCGGGTGTGTAGCGACAGGGCGTCGGCGGCGGAGTGTACGCTGACCGACTCCATCCCCAACCCTGCCGCGGCGCGGGCGATGCGGATAGCGATCTCGCCGCGGTTGGCGATCAGGACGCGTTTGAACATGGGGATCCTTTGTCGGGAGCGCGGGCGCCCTCGCCCGCCACCTGTCCGCGATGGGCGGCTCCAAGACCTGGCGCCTTGGAGTCCGCCGCGATTGCGGGCGAGGGCGCCCGCGCTCGGTGGATAGACCCGACCCTCACCCTCACGAAAAGATGAAGTGGTCGGCGATCGTGTCCCGGATGGTGTTCATGTGTGCGAAATACTGCGCGAAACCGCCGTTGTAGTTGCCGTCCTGTCGGCGATTGAACTCGCCCTCGAAGTTGTAATAGCCCGGCGTGCAATCCTGGTTGCGGGTGGTTTTGCCGCGATGGGCGATCACCTCCTGCACCCACCACTCCTCGGTGTCTGGCTTCACATCGATCGTGGCGTAGCCATGGTCTCGCGTGTGGCGAATGCACTCGGCGATGTGGTCGCCCTGGCATTGCAGCATGAAGGTCACGTTGAACTGGAACGAGGCCTGGTAGCCGCCCATGATGAAGAAGTTCGGGTAGCCATGGGTATGCACCCCAAGCAGCGTGCGAAGCCCGTCCTTGTAGGTCTCTTCCAGAGTCTCGCCGGCCTGACCGCGGATTTCGTTGTAGATACCCGTCTTCTGCACCTCGAAACCCGTGGCGTAGATCAGGACGTCGACCGGATAGGTCTGCCCCTCGAACACTGGTCCCTCAGCCGTGATCTCGGTGATGCCCTTGCCGTGGGTGTCGACCAGGTGGACGTTGGGCCGGTTATAGGCGGGCAGATATTCGTCGTCGAAGCAGGGCCGCTTGCACATGAACATGTACCAGGGTTTCAGCGCCTCGGCGGTGGCCTTGTCCTCGACGATCTCCTCGATGCGCTTGTGAATTCGCATCATGTGATCGATATTGTCGTTCTCCTGACGGCGGATTTTCTCTTCGCGCGAGAGGGTCGCAAGCTCGGCGGCAAACGCAGGATCGACACGGCCTCGCTCCAGATTCTTGGCCCGGCGCATCGCCTGCCACCCCGGCTTCAGCTTGGCCTTCCATTCGGGATCGGTCGGTCGGTCGTTGCGCGGATCGATGCCCGAGGGCGTACGCTGGAAGACGTAGAGCGCCTTGGCGTTCTTCGCCAGCCGCGGGATCGCCTGCACCGCCGAGGCGCCGGTGCCAATGATGCCGACGACCTTGTCGGCCAGGTTGGTCAGATCGGCGCCGGTATAGGCGTAGTCCCAGCGCGAGGTGTGGAAAGAGTGGCCTTTGAAGCTCTCCATGCCCTTGATCTTGGAAAGCTTAGGTTTGGAGAGCGTGCCGTTGGCGCAGATGACGAACTTGGCGCGCATATGGTCACCGCGATCGGTGCGCAGGTGCCAGTGCTTGTCTTTTTCATCCCAGACCGTCGACGTGATCGTGGTGTGGAACACCGCCAGTTCGTAGAGGCCATAGCGCTTGGCGATCGCTTGGCAGTGGGCGAAGATTTCCGGTCCCTTGGCGTAGAGGTGACTGGGCACCACGCCCATTTCGTCCAGCAGGGGCAGGTAGTCGTATGAGGGCACATCGCAGGCCGCGCCAGGATAGCGGTTCCAGTACCAGGTGCCGCCCACATCCCCGCCGCGCTCGACGATCCGGATGCTTTCGACGCCGCGTTCGCGCAGACGCGCGGCCGTCAGGAGGGCCGAGAAGCCGCCGCCGATGAACAAGCACTCGACGGTGTCGGTAATCGGCGCCCGATCAGTGGTGTCGGCGACGTAGGGGTCGATCGCGTAGTGCGCCAACGGCCCCTCGAGGTCGGAGATGAACTGTGCGGTGCCTTCCGGCCGGTAGCCCAGCCGCAGATCGCGTTCGGCCGCGAACTTCGCCTTGATGCCGTCGTAGTAGGACTGATCGTGCGTCTCAACCGCAGCGTCACCATCGGCCATGCGGATTTCCTCCCAAATTATGCTTTGGCGACTGCTTCGAACCTGACCTCGCGTTCGTCAAGAGGGATTGAGCCGTCGGCGGTTCGCGTGAAGTATCCTCGTCGGCGTCGCCGCCCGCGCTCGCACTAAGGATATTGGGTGGGCCCGGCTCGGCTCGATCCCAACCATGAGGGTCACCGGGCGGGTTCGCCGACGAGGGTGAAAGGCGCCCAAAACGCCGGATTGGCCGCCTTGAGTTCGACATTATCGAGGATGGCGAGAGAAGCCCGTTGCAGCGCCTCGGCTCGTCCGATGCCCGCTGTATCGCGTTCCGCGCGCAAGGCGCCGGGGATCAATTTCGCCGTCACCAGATCGCTGATGCTCCAATGGGATACTAGGAGGGTCCGAGCGCCTGCGAAGAAAAAAGCGCGCGACAGACCGGACAGCCCCTGTGCCTCGGGTTCATCGGGACTGGCGGTGTTGCAAGCTGACAAGAGCACCCAGTCCGCGTTCAACTTCAGGGTGGACGCCTCGGAGGCCAGCAGCAACTCGTCGGCCGGTTCGGCGCCCGCTGCCAGAGCCAACGCAGGTTCCGCAAGCCAGTCGGCGGCGCCGGCCACCAGTCCATGAGTCGCGAACTCAAGTACGCGAACTCGCGCCAGACGACCGTCGGCGTTGCGGGCCATCAGTTGAGCCTTTGATGCATCGGCCCCAAGTAGAAGGCTACCCCGTCGCCCGCCGAGCGCCGCTTCAAGCGCTTCGCCCTCAATGCGTGTGCCCCTCAGCCGGGGCAGTCGATGAAGGTCATCGCCAAGAACACGGCCCTCGCGGAAGTAGGAGGCGAAACCTCGCGGGGCTTCGCTGGGAGTTGTTGGGGGGAGTGATGAGTCCACCGAGACCGACCCAGAGCCCGCGAAATCTGGGTCGGCGAAGACCAATAGCGGATCGTCTGCCGTGACGCGGGGCTGGAACTCCAATTGTCGCAATGTCCGAAGACTGGACACGGTCGGCAGGAGGGCCACCGCCTTGCGACGCAGAAGCCAAGGCGTGGCTCGGAGCGCGGCCTGGTCGGAATCGCCTGCGAGCCCGCCCGCCGGTGGCGTTGTGACCAGCAGCCCGGGGGGTAGGCTGGTGAGCGGTCCGGCAGGAACGAACAACAAGACGGCCTCATCCTTCAGCACCGCCTGGATCGCCGGATCGCCGAGCAAGGCTTGATATAGAGCGTAGGAAGCCTGTCGATCGAAGGACTGTAGCGAGCGCCGCGTCGAGGATTCCACTTCGGCCCGTAGGGCCCCTACCCGGCGCTTCAACTCGTCGCCAGTTAGACCTATCCGCGCCCAGGCCGCCCGAGTCCTGCTCACTGCGAAGACCATACCTTTGTCCTCGCCGCGCGGAACGAGGAATAGGATCAGGGCTTCGTTATCGTGCAGAAGGGCGGCGTCGGGACCATTGCGCGCCTGCAGCGCCGCCAGCGCGACGGGTTCGGGCGAACGATAGTCCCAATAGCGTGGCGCCCTGGCGTTCAGTTGCAGGGTTAAGGCTGCGATGCGTGCGCTGGCCGCCAGCCGAGCGCTGGCGATGACCGCGCGTTTTTGGACACCGCCCTCATTTGCTTCGCCCGCCGCTTCCGAAAACTGCCTGTCGAGCGCCGATCGCTCCGTGAGCGAGGCCTCGTAGGCGGCCGCTTCATCGCCGACGCCCTCGGCCTTCGCGGCGGTGAGTGCGGCAGAGCGAGCCAAGGCGTCTCCCGTTGCGGAAAGATTTGCGCGCTGAGCGGCGCTGAATGCCTCGGCCAGAAGGGCGACGGGGCGGTCATGTGGCGAGCCACCGCCCCCGGCTCCCGCCCACCCCCAGAGGGCGACAGCCAGGCTTGCATAGCAGTCGGTTGACGTCGCCTTCGCGGACCACGTTGCGTCGCGCGTGGCGGACGGGCCGGGCGTAGACGACAGCGCTGGGCAGGCGCCGCGATATTGTTCAACCGCCCGATCGAAGCGCGCGCGATACATTTCGATGTCGCCGAGGTTGACGTGGGCGGAGGCTGACTTGGGGTGTTCATGGCCCAGGACCTTGTCATTGGTCGCCGCGACGCGCTGGTATAGCGGCTCAGCGTCAACGTATCGCCCTTGGGCCGATAGCGTGATCGCGAGATCATTGACCGCCGCCATGGTGTCGGGATGGTCTGGTCCAAACCCGGTTTGCAAAATTCCCACGGCCCTGCGGGCGAGCGATTCGGCTTCCGCCAAGCGCCCGTCGTTCACCAGTAGCAGCGACAGGTTCCCCGCCACCTGCGCCACATATGGGTTATCGGCGCCCAAGGCGGCCTCTCGAGCTGCTAGCGCACGGCGGTACAGCGGCTCAGCCTCCGCATACCGACCTTCCTGCTGCAGGAGCGAGGCCAGGTTGCCAACGCTGGTCGTCGTGGCAAGATCATCCGTTCCGAGCGTGGCTTCCCGAATTTCCAGGGCGCGCCGAAAAAGCGGCTCGACCTCGCTGAAGCGCCCCTCGAGCTGTAGTACCTCGCCAAGGCTATTCATGCTGGCGGCCGTTTCGGCGTTTGAGGGCCCTAGCGCCTTTTCACCGATCTCCAGGGCGCGGCGCAGCAGAGGCTCCGCATCGGCATATCGGCCTTCAACCTCGAACAGACGGGCGAGGTTGGCCATGCAAGTCGCCACGTAATAGTGGTCCGGCCCCAACGCTTTCTCGTTCAAGTCCAGTGTCCGGCGTACAAAAATTTCCGCCTCTGAATAGCGGCCCTGGTTCTGCAGTGCGGTCCCCAGCAGCGCGTAAGCCGCGGGCATATCCCTTGGGTCCGGGTTGGACTCCGCCGCGACGCGCGCCAGGAAAGAGCGGGCGAGTCGCTCGAAACCGACCCAGTCGGATGACCTTTGAAGATTCTGCAATTCTGGCAGGTAGAGGCCGAACAAGCTTTCAGAAACGGCCGGAGGCGGAGGCGGTTCCGCCATCGCGGGGACCGCCAGGACCATGATCAGAAAAGTCAGGATCAAAGCGCGTGAGCGCGATCCAGGTCGTTGCATAGGATTGTCGGCCCTATCATTATTGGCCATCTGTGATCTATGTGACGCCACCTAGTGGGCGCCATGTCAACATCGAGGCTTGCCCCTTCGCACGCTTGCGCTGAAGTGGCGTGTTCAATTTGATCCGCCCATCGATCACGAAACTGACGATCCGCTCATGCCCCACATCCTCGACCGGCCCATGTGGAACGCGCTCACCAGCCGCCAGGCCCATTTGACGAGCGGCGACGGGCGCGCCGTTCGACTGGACGCCGCCTTTGGACCGTTCGGCGGCCTGCGCGACGCCTCTTTGGAGTGCCAAACGGCTCTGGCGGACCTGGTGGGGACACGGGACGCCGTCGTTTTCATCGACATTGACGCGGCGCCGACGCCGACCGGCCTGCGGCTGATCACACAGGAGCCGCTCAACCAGATGGTGTTGGAACGCGCGCCAACGGCGGCGGCGGCGGTCGACCTCGTAGACCTCACCGACGACGACGCGGCCGAAATGCGCGCCCTGACCCATCTGACCAAGCCCGGCCCCTTCGCCAAGCGCACCCACGAGCTGGGCGACTTTGTCGGCGTGAAGATCAACGGTCAGATCGCGGCCATGGCGGGCGAACGGATGAAGCCCGTTGGCTTCACCGAGGTGAGCGCCGTCTGCACCCATCCCGACCATCGCGGACGCGGGTACGGCGCGGCGCTTACCCGAAGGGTCGCCGAGCGCATCCAGGCCCGAGGCGAGACCCCGTTCCTGCACGTCTTCCCCCACAACACTCCGGCGATCGCCGTCTACGAACAGTTGGGATTTGTCTTACGCAAGGTGATGGCGTTGACGGTGCTCGCGCGCCCGGCGTCCGACTGACCGAGACGTCGCGATCACATTGGGGAGAGCCATGTCCGACACCGCCACGCTCAACGAATCCGTGGTTCAATCGATCCGGTCGGCGTGCGAACGCCTGTCGCTCGACTACTGCTACCACGCCGACCGCAAGGAAATGGTCGCCTGGTCCGAACTCTTCGCCGAGGATGGCGAAATCGTGCTTTTCGGCGCGTCGCACGTCGGCCGCGCCGCGATTCTGGCCAGCGTCCAAGGGGCGGCCGACACCCAGAGCGTGCACGCCGTTTCCAACTTTCGCATCGACGTCATCAGCGCCACCGAGGCGGTCGGACTGGTCTATATCGTCGCCTATGTCACTCCGAAGAAGAACGGCGTTGGCACGATGACCCGCATCGCGCCAATGGTCGTCGGCCAATACGAAGACCGCTATCGCAAGACCGCCGAAGGCTGGCGCTTCGCCCGCCGCGCCTTCGTACCCCTGATCGTCGCCGAGAGCTGACTGGGCGCCAACCTGGAAAAGCCGCGGAACGGCGCCCTCAATCGGGCCAGTTCGGTTCGCGCTTATCGACGAAGGCGCCGATCCCCTCCTCCGCCTCGGCGGCGAGCAAATTGGCCGTCATGACCTGTCCCGTGTAGCGATAGGCTTCCGCCAGCGGCTGTTCGAGTTGCTGGTGGAATGCCGCCTTGCCGATGGCGACGGCGCGCCTTGGCTTTGACGCCACGGTCTGAGCCAGGCGCATCGTTTCCGCGGCGAGTAAACTCGCTGGGACCACGCGGTTGATCAGACCAATGCGATGGGCCTCTTCCGCGTCGATCATCTCGCCGGTCAGCAACATCTCCATCGCCGCCTTGCGCGGGACATTGCGCGATAGCGCCACCATGGGTGTCGAGCAGAAAAGACCGATGTTCACCCCCGGCGTCGCGAAACGGGCGTCGTCGGCGGCGACGGCCAGGTCGCAACTGGCGACGAGCTGACACCCGGCCGCGGTCGCCACGCCGTTCACCTGCGCGATCACCGGGACCGGATGGCGGACGATCGCCTGCATCAGCGTCGAGCAGCGCTCGAAAAGCGCTCGGAAATAACCCTCGCCACGGTCCGCGTCGCCGCGATGGGCCGTCATTTCCTTAAGGTCATGACCCGCGCAGAACGCCGGACCCTGCGCGGCGATTACAATGACCCGGGTCTCGGTGTTCGACCCTGCCCGTTCAAGCGCCGCCAGCAAGGCTTCGATCATCGCCGCGCCGAGCGCGTTGCGGCCCGCACCGCGGTTTAGGGCAAGGCGGGTCACCAAACCGACCTGGTCAACAAGCACAAAGGGTTCGGCTGACTGTTCGCTCATGATCGCTTCCTGTCCTTTCACGCTTGCATGACACCAACAGGCGTCGTGCCGGACGGGGGCTGCTTTTTGGCGTGAAAACCGTTCTAACCGCAAGACGACGCCCACGGAGCCCCTCATATGCCGACCGCGAGACTGACGAACGTGAGCCTGGAGTATCTTCAGCGAGGGCATGGCCCCGAGCGCGTGCTCTTCATCCACGGTTTCCAGGCGTCGGCGCGGATCTGGTCCCTGGTGCAGGACCGCCTGCCTGAGGAGCGGTACACATCCATCGCCATCAACAATCGCGGCGCCGGCCGGTCGGACGCGCCGCCCGCGGAATCAGACTTCAGCATTCAACATTTCGCCGCCGACGCGGCGGAACTGGTCACACAACTGGGCTGGCGTGATTTCACCCTGGTCGGTCATTCGCTAGGCGGGCCGACGTCTGTCCAGTTCGCGGTGGACCATCCCGAATTGCTGAAGGCTCTGGTGCTGCTTGATCCCGCCGATCCCGACGGTCGCATAGTCCCCGGCGGCGAAGCCGGGGCGACAGCCGCAATCGACCAGATCATGGCCGCTCGCGCTCGACAGCTCGTGAACGGCTCGGCGGGCGACGGCATCGACGCCAAGGGCTCGGCGGCGCCGGCCGAACTCGTCGCCGCCCTGTCCCGCGACATGCGCGCCGCGCCGGAACGGCGTTTGCGCGGCTCCCTGAGGTCGATGTTCGACGTTCGCCTGGGCGAAGGGCTTGGCGCCCTGAAATTGCCAGTGCTGCTTTGCGGCGGCGACGCCGACGCTCTGGTCTCGATCGAGAGCATGGTCTCAACCTGGCGAAAATGCCCGCCAGGCAGTGGCCTGCATATATGGCACGGCGTCGGCCACTCCCCGAACCTGGATCAGCCGGACGAATTCACGGCGCTATTGCGAAACTTCATCGAGGTTACTCTCCGCAAGCCCTGACCGTTGCGCACCCCCTAGTCTTGCCCCGCTCAGGCGCGCGGCGACGGGCCGTCTCGAAGGCGGAACGCAATTGTCCTTGCCCTCATCGTCTGATACCGCGAACGCAGAACCTTTCGAAAACCTCATCACAGGGAATAGCCATGCAGGAAGTCTGGATCATCGACACGGTGCGCACGCCGCGAGGCGTCGGCAAGATTGGCAAGGGCGCCCTGGCCGACCTGCACCCGCAGCACCTGCTGGCCACCTGCCTGCAGGCGATCAAGGAGCGTAACAACCTCAACACCGAAGAAGTCGACGACGTCATCGCCGGCTGCTCGAGTCAGAACGGCAAACAAGGCTCGTGCATCGGCCGCATGGCGCAGCTGCTGGCCGGCTGGTCCTACGCCTCGACTGGCATCACCATCGACCGCTTTTGCGGTTCGAGCCTCAGCGCGGTGAACCTGGCCGCGATGGGCATCGCCTCGGGCATGCAGGACTGCATGATCGCCGGCGGCGTGGAAATGATGTCCTATACCCCGACCGCGCCGCGCATGTCCGGCCCGCCGCTGCTCGACGCCGGCAACGTGCGCCTTCGCAACATGTACCCGACCCCCAGCGTGGGCATCGCCGCCGACGTGATCGCCACCCTGGAAGGCTTCACCCGCGAAGACTGCGATAAACTCGGCTATGAGAGCCAGCGCCGAGCCGCCCACGCCATCGAGCAGGGCTATTTCAACCGTAGCGTCACCCCGGTGTACAAGGAAGACGGCACGATCGCCCTCGACCACGAGGAATATCCGCGCCCGAACACCACCCTTGAGTCCCTCGCCGCGCTGAAGCCCGCCTTCACCGCCATGTACGACGCGCCGCTGGACGAGGAAGGCCTCAGCTTCCGCAAATTGGTCGAAAGCCGCTACCCCGGCCTCAATATCAATCACATCCACCATGCCGGCAATTCGTCTGGGGTTGTCGACGGCGCCTCGTCGGTGCTGTTGGCCTCGCCCGAGTACGCCAAGGCGCAGGGCTGGAAGCCTCGCGCGAAGTTCCGCGCCATGGCTGACGCCGGCGACAAGCCCGAGCTGATCCTCAACGCCCCGGTCCCGGCCGCCAAGAAGGCGCTGAAAAAAGCCGGAATGGACATCAAGGACATCGACCTCTTCGAGGTCAATGAAGCCTTCGCGGTCGTGCCGCTGAAGTTCATGCGCGACCTGGATGTCGACCCGGAAATCGTCAACGTCAACGGCGGCGCCTGTGCGCTCGGCCACCCCATCGGCGCAACCGGCGCGATGATCCTGGGCACGCTGATCGACGAAATGGAAAGGCGCGACCTCAATACCGGTCTCGTGACCATGTGCGCCGCCGGCGCCATGGCCCCCTGCATCATCGTCGAGCGCGCCTAGGCAATTCGGTTGGCGCGCGAGGCCAAGGTTCGGACAAGGCGAAACATCTCGCTTTGGCCGGGCCGCCTCGGCCGCCGACAATCGTGACAATCTGGCGCTGGCATTGAGCCTGAGCGGACTTGAACAAGGCCGGTTTCAGTTTCATTCATGCTTTCGGGACAGATTCGATGAAGGGTTCGCGCCGCGGCCCCGAGTTGTGAACGAGAGGTGATCGTGTGACGACCCACTGGTTGCCGTTTCGCCTTTTGTTAATCCCTGTAAGCGGTCTTGCGCTGGCGACTGCGTCCGCCCCGGCCTGGGCGGCCTTGGCGGGAAGCGTTGGCTCCATCGAGGCGGATCGTGTCCATCTCGCGGCCGCGCACCGCGTCGACACCATGACGAACTACGTCATGCACACCCTGACCTTGGCCAATCAAAGCCAGGTTCGAGAGTTCGCGCGCCCTGACGGCGTCGTCTTCGCGGTGGCCTGGACCGGACCAAGCCGCCCGGATCTGCGGCAGCTCCTGGGTCCTAAATTCGCGACCCTGCAGGCTGAGAATGCGGTCGTGAACCATCGTCGCACGCACCGAGGATTGACCGTCAGTCATTCGGATTTCGTCGTGCGCAGTGGTGGTCATTCCGGCGCCTTCCAGGGTTGGGCGCTCGCCCCGAACTTCATGCCTGCCGGCTTCCCGATGTCGAATCTGCGCTAGGAGCCCGACCTTGAACACGCGCCATCGACATGCGGCCCTGACCCCGGTCGCAGCTGCGCTCTTTCGGCTCCCTACAATCTGGGGAACCACCTGGGGCCGAAGAGCCGCCACCTCTCTCCGCGGCGTCGGACCGGCGTTGCTTTCCCTCGGGCTGCTGTTGTTCGTGACCGCCTGCGGCGGCGGCGGTGGCGGGAGCACGCAGCTAGCCAGCGGACCGGGCTTCAGCAGCGGCGGCAGCGGCGGCAGCGGCGGCGGCGCCACTTCGACAGGGGTAAACTACGCGACCATTACGGTGGACGGCGGTCCCGCCGCCGTGACCACGGGTCCCAATGGCTACCTCGCCGACAATATCGCCTATGTCAGCGTCACGCTGTGTGTCCCTGGAACCAGCAATTGCCAAACCATAGACCACGTTCAGCTCGATACCGGGTCCGAGGGATTGAGGATCGTTCAATCGGCCCTCAACGCGAACCTGCAAGCGGCGCTGCCGTTGCAAACCGACCCAAGCGGCAATCCCGTCGGCGAATGCTATGGATTCGTCGATGGGTACACGTTTGGATCGGTTCGCCAGGCGGACTTCCAGATCGGCGGCGAAAAGGTCGCCAACATGCCGCTGCAGATCGTCGGCGACACCGGAGCCTTCGCGACGGTCCCGTCGTCGTGCTCGAGCGGCGGCGGAACGAACCTCAATTCGGTGCAACAGTTCGGCGCCAACGGCATCATCGGCATCGGCGTGCAGCAGACCGATTGCGGCGTGGCCTGCACCACGCCAGGCGGTTTCTCGGCCGCGACCTATTATGATTGCCCGACCACGGGGTGTTCGACCATTATCGCCAGGCTGTCGGCGACGTCGGGGACGATGCAACAGCTGCCCAACCCTGTCGCCGCCATGAACATCGACAACAACGGTTCCGTCATCGTTCTGCCGACGGCGACGAGCGGTGGCCAAACCGCAATGACAGGCACGGTCTATTTCGGCATAGGCACCCAATCGGACAATGCGTTGGGCTCCGCCAAGGTGCTGATGGTGTCTTCCTCCAACAGCACTCGTGGTTCAGGTCTATTGACGGCCGTCTATAATGGCGCCTCGCTCAATGAGAGTTTCTTAGATAGCGGGTCGGGTCTTTATATATTCGCGGATAACAGCATAGTTGCGTGTTCAAATCCGAATTATGCGGGGTTTTATTGCCCGTCGAGCACACTGAATCTGAACGCGACGCTGGACGGCGCGAACGGAGCGACGGCCCTCGTCAACTTCAGTTTGGACAACGCGCAAGGCTTGTTCGCCACGACCTTCGCCGTGCTGCCGGGCCTGGGCGCCAATCCGTCGATCGTGACGACCGCCTACCCCAACAGTTTCGATTTCGGATTGCCGTTCTTTTACGGGCGCAGCGTGTTCACCGCCATCGAGGGCCGGAGCGCCGGCGGCGTCAACGGGCCGTTCATCGCGTTTTGACGTCGCGCACGCCCACAGCGAAATGAGCTGATGCTCCACTACCCGCCGCTGGACATGGCCGTCTTCGGCCGCACGGGTGTGTCGCTGCTGGTCGCGTTCGTCATGGGCGGTTTAATCGGGTTCGAGCGGCAGTGGCGCCAACGCACAGCCGGACTGAGAACCAACGTGCTTGTCGCGGTGGGCGCGGCCGCGTTCGTGGATCTCGGTTTTCGTCTCGCCGGGGCGGACGGCGCCAGTCGCGTCATATCCTACGTCGTCTCGGGAATTGGCTTCCTGGGCGCCGGCGTGATCATGAAAGAGGGCGCCCAGATCCGCGGCATCAACACCGCGGCGACGCTTTGGGCCTCGGCGGCCGTCGGGTCCTTCGCCGGCGCGGGCCTGCCGGTCGAATCGGGCCTCGTCACCGTGTTCGTCCTCGCGGGCAACACGCTTCTGCGGCCCCTGGTCGGCTACATAGACCGGCGCCCAATCCGCGCCGCGGACACCGAGGCGGTCTACCGGGTTCATATCGTGTGCCGCCAGGAAAACGTGGCCAATGCACGCGACTGGCTCTCTGACGAGTTGGAACTCCATCACTATCCGATCCGCGACATGGCGACGCTCTCGGAGGGCGACGATCAGGTCGAGCTCGCCGCCATCCTCCTTCCGCACGCCGCGCAGGCGAAGGATCTGGACACGATCGTCGCCCATCTGGAGCGGCACGCGGAAGTGATTTCGGCTACCTGGAGTGTCAGCACGGAGATGTGAGACGCCAACGGCGGGGTCTATTTTGCCGCAGGGCTCACTGCCGGGAGATTGAACCGGGTCGCGGGCCAGCGATCCGCCAAGGCGCGCACGACAGGCGCCGCCACGGCATAAAGATTGTCGAGCGCTTCGGCCTCAGCGGGCAAGCCGTCCTTTTCTTCGCGCGCAATGAAGTCCGCGGCGGCGACGCCGGGAGGCGCAACGACGAAGTCGCTGGCCCCACGCAACATCAGCACACGCTGAACATCGACCCGGCCCGCCCCGGCCAGTTGAGTGAGGGCCTGCATCACGCCCGTGTCCTCCTCAGCCGACATGGCGAACACGCCCTGCCCTTGCGTCCAATAGGGAACCCACCGCCGAGCCCAGTCGGTCATATGCGCGCCGTACCAGAACCGCGAAGACATGAGACCGTCACCCTCGATCACCGTCGGCGGCCCGGCCCCCGGCCCCGCATAGGCGGCGCGGGCCCGGCGCAGGTTGGCGGTGTCCGGCAGCACGATGGAGCGGGTCAACGCGAACGCCCAATCGGTCAGGCGGCGGTTAAGTGCGAACGCCGAGTCCCCGTCCGCGCCTAGCGGTGGTGGCGCGGGCTCGCCGTATGGACGGGCGCGGCCGTTGGGCAGGATTCCGGTTGGCCAGTCGTTTGGCATATCCCGGGCGTCCACTTCCTGGCCCAGGTCGCCGTCGACGACGAACCGCTCCCAGGCGACTGAGCCAAGCGCCGCGCGCTCTGGGTCGCCCCCAGCCGTGCCCGCGAGCACCCAATAGGCATGACGCAGGTCGAAACGGGGATCGAGGCCCAAGGCCATCACCGAGGCCGACGCCCGCGCGGTCGCCATGCCTGTCAGCAACGTCAGCACGTGGCGACGCGGATCGTAGAGCAGCGGTCCGACGCCGGCGGGAAAGCCCAGCTCCTTGGTCATCGGCCACTTGTGTCGCCAGGCGTACTGTTCGCCATAGAGGTCCTTCCCCGAGCGGACCGCCTCCCAGGTGGTGATCACGACCACGCGGATCTCGGTTGCCGCCGCAACGGTCCGGGCCGGCGCCGGACAGGCGACCCCCAGGCCGAT
>Ga0209698_10001503_pt1 | contig 26825 bp, 17 predicted proteins | sample LitLauG_LLR_2012_FD_187203 | JGI IMG/M metagenome (GOLD analysis project Ga0209698, IMG submission 187203) | Freshwater sediment microbial communities from Pennsylvania, USA - Little Laurel Run_MetaG_LLR_2012 (SPAdes) (version 2) | ecosystem: Environmental > Aquatic > Freshwater > Creek >... | reverse complement strand
CCAGTCCGTCCTTTATGTGAACGGGGTGGCGGAGGCATCGGCGATAGCCGGCTTCGCCTTGGATTACGACACCACTCCGGTGTTCATCGGCACCTCGGGTACCTGGCCGCCGTACTTGTCCATGTTTGGCGGCATCATTGACGAGGTTTCGATTTACAACCGCGCCCTTTCGAGCAATGAAATAGCCGCCATTTACAACGCCGGCACAGCGGGAAAATGTTCTGCACAAACGCTGCCTGTTATCATTTCACAGCCGACCAATCAGGCCGTGTTAACAGGAGGCACGGCAACATTTACGGTGGTGGCTACGGGCGGGCAGACATTGAATTACCAGTGGCAGTTCAATGGCACCAATCTCCCACCCATCATCACCACGGTGGCGGGCAATGGTATCGGAACCTACGGGGGAGACGGTGGCGCGGCCAACAATGCCAGCCTCAGTTCCCCCAACGGCGTGGCCTCGGATGCCGCCGGCAACTTGTATATCGCTGACACGGGCAACCACCGGATCCGCAGGGTGGACACCAACGGCATCATCACCACGGTGGCGGGCAATGGTGTCGGAACCTATGGGGGAGATGGTGGCGCCGCCGCCAACACCAGCCTTAATAATCCCAACGGCGTGGCCCTGGATGCCGCCGGCAACTTGTATATTGCTGATAGATCCAACCAGCGCATCCGCAAGGTGGACAAGAATGGCATTATCACGACGGTGGCCGGCAATGGCAGCGCAGGGACGCCTTATGGGGAAAACGGTATCCCTGCGACCAGTGCCAGTCTTTGGAATCCCCAAGGTGTGGCTCTGGATGGTGCGGGCAACCTGTTTATTGCCGACTGGTTTAACTCTCAAATCCGCAAGGTGGATACCAACGGCATCATCACCACATTCGCCGGCAATTTCACAACCTTCTATTGCGGCGATGGCGGCGCCGCCACCAACGCCTGCCTCAATAATCCACAAGGCGCGGCATCAGACACTTTCGGTAATTTGTTTATCGCGGATAAATCAAACCACCGCATCCGCAAGGTGGACACCAACGGGATCATCAGCACAGTGGCAGGCAATGGCATCGGAGCGTATGGTGGGGATGGTGGCGCCGCTACCAGTGCCAGCTTAAATAATCCCCAAGGTGTGGCTTTCGACTTGTTCGGCAACTTGTTTGTTGCTGACGCGGGCAATAATTGCATCCGTGAGCTGGACGTCAACGGGATCATCACCACGGTGGCAGGCAATAGCATTGGAGCCTATGCTGGGGATGGTGGTGCCGCTGCCAACGCCAGTTTAAATAATCCCCAAGGTGTGGCGTCAGATTCCTCGGGCAACCTGTATATTGCCGATAGTTCAAATCAACGCGTCCGCGAGGTGAAGTTTGCAAGGTATCCCACGCTCGTGTTAAACAACATCAACACCAACGATGCTGGCAACTACACGGTCGTTATTACAAGCGCCTATGGGAGTGTGACCAGCGCGGTGGCCACGCTGACGGTGCCGCTGCCGCCGAATATTACTGCTCAGCCGATGAGTCAGACGGCGCCCGTGGGCAGCACGGCAATTATCAGCGTGACGGCCGACGGCACAGCGCCGTTAAGTTATCAATGGAGTCTGAACTCGACGAACATTCCGGGGGCCACGAATGCCGCACTCGAATTTGTCAACGTCCAGTTCACCAACGCCGGGACTTATTCGGTCATGGTTACCAACGCGTATGGTTCGGTGATGAGTTCCAATGCGGTACTCACGGTCGTTCCGGCAATCTGCGTCAACCCGCCCGCCAATCTGATCAGTTGGTGGCGCGGCGAGAGCAACGCGCTCGACGAGGTCAGCGGCAACGACGGCGTGCTGATGAACGGCACCGGTTTCGCGCCGGGCCAAGTCGGGACTGCATTCCAGTTCGACGGCGCTTCCAATTATGTCCAGATTCCGGCGACGCCGTTGCTCGACATTTACGGCCATTTCACCGTGGAGGCGTGGATTCAACTGAGCGCGCCCGCCGGCACCAACGGCGCGACGATTTTCATGCGGACTCCCGATGACGGGTCGCCGGCGGATTGGGCGCTCACGATCAGCCCGAACCAGAAATTGCGCCCGGAAATAAATCTCCACGGCACGATCCATTCTTTCGAGTGCAACACCACGCTCCAACCCGGTGTCTGGTACCACGTCGCGATGGTTTATTATGACGGAGACTTCCTGTTCGGATATGTGAACGGAAATTTCGACGGCTACGAGGACGCGCTGGATTCGGATCCTTACCTCGGCGAATCGAAAGTGGCGCATCCGATGAAAATCGGCGGCTCGCCCGCTGACAACAGTTTCTTCGCCGGCGAGATTGACGAGGTCGCCGTTTACAACCGCGCGCTGAACTATTTTCAATTCGGCGACATCGCCGGGCTCTACACCGCGGGCAGCGCCGGCAAATGCGACCTGCCGGTGGCGCCGACCATCATGGCCGATCCGGTGGGCGCCACCGTGCTGCCGGGAGCGAACGCGGCTTTCAGCGTCACCGTCGCCGGTTCGCGACCGTTGAGTTATCAATGGCTGGTCAACAGCGCGCCGCTCGCCGGCGAAACCAACGCGACGCTGACGTTGAACAGCGTGCAATATCCGCAGAGCGGCAACGGCTACTCGGTCACCGTCACCAACGCCGGCGGTTCGGCCACCAGCGCCAGCGCGACGCTCACCCTCATCAACACGCCGCCGCAAATCACCAATCCCGGCAACCAGATCGTCTCCTACGTTTCGCCGCCGTTGGCGCTGGCGTTCGCCGTGTCCGACGCCGAATCGCCGGCGGCGAGTTTGGCTGTCACCGGCGCTTCGTCGAACACCAACTTGGTTCCCAACGAACAAATAATTTTCGCCGGCACGGACTCCAGCCGAACCGTGACGCTCACTCCCAATTCCAATCAACTCGGAGTGGCGACGATCACGCTCACCGTCACCGATCCGGGCAATCTTTCGAGCCAGGCGGGTTTCAACCTGACCGTGACGAATTATCCGCCCCAAATTTCCCCGATCTCGAATCAAATTATTTCCTACAACACCGCCACCGTGCCGCTGGCGTTCGCCGTTTCCGATTTCGAGACGCCCGCCGATTCTCTGGTGCTGGTACCAAGTTCATCGAACACGAATCTCCTGCCGGTTTCGCAAATCGTCCTCGGCGGCTCCGGCACCAACCGCACCGTGGTGCTCACTCCGAACGCAAACCAGTTCGGCGTCGCGACCGTCATGCTGCTGGTCGCGGATGAACTCGGTGCCACCAGTCAGAGCGTGTTTAATCTCACCGTCACCAATTTCCCGCCGCATATTTCCAGCATTGCCGCCCAGAGCGCGCCGCTCAACGCCGTCATCGGCCCGCTCGCGTTCACTGTGGCGGATGACCAGACGCCCGCGAACCAGATCATCGTCACCGCCAGTTCGTCCAGCAGCAGCATCGTGCCGACGAATCAAATCGTGCTTGGCGGCGCGGGCGCCAACCGCACCGTAACGATTCTACCCGGCGCCAACGCGCCCGGCACGGCCACCATCACGCTGACGGCGACCGACGGTTTGGGCGCGTCCAGCAGCACGAGTTTCGCGGTCACGCTGAACCAGTTCACGCCCATTGCGCCGGGCATTCCGGCGTTGAGTTACAGCGCCGTGGCCTGGGGCGATTACGACAACGACGGACAACTTGATCTGCTTGTCAACGGCACCACGAACGGCCAGGCCAGCGGCGCGGTCACGCGCATTTACCACAATCTCGGAGGCGTCTTCACCAACACCAGTTTCATCGGCCTCACCAATTTGTTCCACGCCGCCGTGGCGTGGGCGGATTACGACCGCGACGGCCGACTGGATGCCATCGTCAGCGGCCTCAACAGCGCGAACATTCCGGTGACTCAGCTTTATCACAACAACGGCGACGGCACGTTCACGCCGGTCAACGTGGGCCTGGCTGGCGCGTACTCCGGCACGCTGGCGTGGGGGGATTTCGACAACAACGGCACGCCCGACCTTTTCCTGAGCGGCTTGATCATCACCTCGACAAACGGCACCGCGGCGGTCACCACGAACATCGCCAAACTCTATCGCAACAACGGCGACGGCACGTTCACTGACCTGAACGCGAGTTTTCTCACTTCCGACAACCGCACCGCCGGCCCGAACAACGGCACGGCGTCCTGGGGCGATTTTGACAACGATGGAAAACTGGACTTGCTGCTTGTCGGCTCGATTAACAATCAATACGGCATTGCGAGTGTTTATCGCAATCTGGGTAACGGCGTATTCACAAATGTATTCAGCAGCGGCGTGGCTTCCTATTATGGCGGCGCCGGGGCGTGGGGCGATCACAACAACGATGGCTGGCTCGACATGGTGATCAGCGGCGGCCTCGGTTCGACCGTCGTTTACCGCAACAACGGCAACGGGACCTTCACCCAGACCTCGTCGTTCAGCAGCGGCTCGACGCCTTCCGTCGCCTGGGGCGACTTCAACAACGACGGCTGGCTCGATTTGCTCGTCGGCACCGGCAGCAGTTCGGCGCTCTATCGCAACAACGGCAATGGCACGTTCACAAGTGCCGGCCTCTCGTTGCCGGTGGTTCCCAACGGCTCGCTCGCGTGGGGCGATTACAACAACGACGGCAATCTCGACCTCCTTTTCTCCGGAAACACCATGAGCATTTATCGGAACAACAACGGGGTGACGAACACTCCGCCGGCTGCGCCCACGAATCTCGCGGCCGCGACCGGCTTGACGAACGCGGTGGTTCTCACCTGGACGCCGCCGCTCGATTCGCAAACCACTTCCAGCGGCCTGAACTACAACCTCCGCGTCGGCACTACACCCGGCGGCATGGACGTGGTGTCGCCGCTGGCCGATCCGACCAACGGCACGCGCCGTGTCGCCGCGCTGGGCAACGTCGGCCCGACCAATCGCGCGCTGCTCATCAATCTGCCGCAGGGCGCTTATTACTGGAGCGTCCAGGCGATTGACACCGCGTTCGCCGGTTCGCCCTTCGCCGCCGACGGGATGTTCGCCATCACCAACTCGCGTCCGACGATTTCGCCGATTGCTGATCAGTACATCGCGCCGGGCACGAACACACCCAGCGCGCCGATTGCCTGCGCCGTCGGCGACGCTGAGACCGATGCCGGCAACCTGGTGCTTTCCGTGCGTTCATCGAACACGAACGTCGTGGCGCTGGCGAACGTTGTCTTTGGCGGTTCCGGCTCGAATCGCACCGTGCGCATTGTCGCGCGCACCAACGGGATTTCCTTCATCACGATCACGGTGACCGACGCGCAAGGCGCGTTCGTCAACGACTATTTCACCGTTCACGCGGAACAATTCACGCAACTTTCAAACAACTTGGTTCAGGTGCAAAACAGTTTCATCGTCTGGGGCGATTACAACAACGACGGCCGGCTTGATGTGTTGATTGCCGGCGCGACGAACGGCAACACCGGCAGTCCCTTCCCGTTCCCGTTGCAACCGGTCACCCAACTTTATCGCAACGACGGCAACGGTGTGTTCACGCCGGTGGTGACGGGCTTGCCCGGCGTCACCCGCGGCAGCGCCGCCTGGGGCGACTTCAACAACGACGGCTATCTCGATTTAATTTTGACGGGCACGACCAACAATGCGACGAGCGGCGCGCTGTCGCGCATTTACCGCAACAATGGCGACGGCACGTTTACGGACCTTGGCGCGGGGCTGCCCGGCGTTTACAGCGGCGCGGTTGCGTGGGGCGATTTTGATGGCGACGGCCGGCTTGATCTGCTGTTGACCGGCACGACCAACAGCTCTTTCAGCGGCGCTGTCTCGCCCATTTATCACAACAACGGGGACGGTACATTCACCAACAAGTTTTCGTTGCCAGGGTTCACCGCCAGCGCCGTGGCGTGCGCCGACCTGGACGGCGACGGCCGGCTTGACATCGTCGTCTGCGGATTGAACACATTGGGCAACGCGGTGACCGCCGTGTTCCGCAACAACGGCAACGGCTCTTTCACCCAGGCGACCAGCCTGACCGGCATTTCCAGCGGCGCCGTCGCGATCGGGGATTTCGACAACGACGGACGCCCGGACATTTTGATCGCAGGCTACACCGGCTCGACTGCGACCACGCTGCTCTATCACAACAACGGCAACTTTAATTTTTCAAGCACCGGCGTCTCGCTGCCCGCCGCGCGCCTTTCGTCCGTCGCCTGGGGCGACTTTGACAACGACGGGCGGCTGGACATTTTGATCAGCGGCAGCAGCACGCTGACGCTGCCGGCCACGGCGGGAGCCTTTACGCGGATTTATCGCAACACCGGTTCGGCCACGCTCAGCCAGTCATTCACGAATTTCCCCGTGAGCCTGCCGACGAATTACTCCGGCACGGTCACCTGGGCCGACTTCAACAACGACGGCAAACTGGACATTTTGATGGCCGGCACGGACGGCGTGAACGACAAACTGCAAACCGCGCGCTCGCAGACGTTCCTCTTCCGCAACAACAACAACGTCGCCAACACGCCGCCCAGCGCACCGACGGCGCTGGCCTGGACGCGGTCGTATCCCTTCATCAAGCTCGCGTGGGCCAGGTCCGCCGACGCGCAAACAACCAATTCCAACGGGCTGAAATATCAAATCCGCGTCGGCACCGCGCCGGGCGCCATGGACATCGCAACGCCGGAATCCGATTTGACAACCGGCTTCCGTCGCCTCGTCCAAACCGGCGACGCGTCCACGAACCAGTGGATCCTGGCCAATCTTGCGCCGGGAACTTATTACTGGAGCGTGCAGGCCATTGACACCGCGTTTGCCGGCTCGCCGTTCTCGACGGAATCCACGTTCTCCGTGCTGTCGTCGCCCATCGTCAACCCTGACGCGTTCAGCACGCCCCTGAACACGCCGGTCACCTTCCCCGCGGCCAAACTCACACTCAACGACTTCGACCCGAGCGGGCTTTCACTCTATGTGGCCGGTGTCAGTCCGACCAGCGCCATGGGCGGCACAGTTTCACTCTACGGAATTCCAGGCACGTTGTTGGTGTCTTACACGCCTCCAACAAACTTCAGCGGCAACGACACCTTCACCTACACCGCCTCCGACGGCCAAAGCGCGCCGGCGGCGGGGGTCGTGACGGTCACGGTGGGATCGGGCGGCACGATCTCGCTCAACATCATTTCTGGTCCCGTGATGGCCGGCGGGAATTTCGTGGTGGGCTTCGCGGGAATTCCGGGACTGACTTACACCGTCGAGGCAACGTCCGATCTCGGCGGCCCGTGGACGAAAGTGGCGAACCTCACCGCGCCCACGACCGACCAGGGGTTGGGCGTCGGCGGCTTTGAATTCACCGAACCCGCGGGCACCAACGCCACGCGCTTTTATCGCACGGTTTATCCCGCGTATTGAACACCCCCTGTCGTATGAAAATAAAAACTATGCTTCTCTGCGCCACGCTTGCGGCCACCACCTTCCGAGCCGGCGCCACCGCGCCTGGGACGCTTTCCGCCACTTGGTCCGGCAGCCAGGCCATTCCGGACAACAACGCCAGCGGTTACGCGTTTGCCTTTTCGCTCGCCGCGCCGGAACCGGTCATCATCACCAACGTCACCGTGGATTTGAGCATCGCGGGCGGCTGGGACGGCGATCTTTACGCCTACCTTTCCCACGGCAGCGGCTTCGCTGTGCTGCTCAACCGCGTCGGCAGCACGGCCGGCAGCCCCGGCGGTTCGGGCGCGTCCGGTCTGAACGTGGAATTTTCCGACAGTTATCTCACGGACATCCACACCGCCGGCAGCAATCCGCTGACGGGCAATTTTGCGCCGGACGGTCGTTTCACGAATCCCTTCACCGCGCTCGACACCGATCCGCGGACGGCGCTCCTGGGCAGTTTTGACAATCTGGATCCCAACGGAGGGTGGACCTTGTTTTTGGCCGACGTGTCGCCACTGGCCGTCTCGACCGTGCAAAGCTGGACGGTGAGCGTGGGCACCACGGTGCCGGAACCCGGCAGTGCGGTGCTGCTCGCCGGGGCGGCGTTGGTGCTGACCGCATCCCGCACGCGGCGCTTGAGCAAGGTGGATTGACCGGTGGCGAACCGGTCGGCTCGGCGGCGCGATCGCATCGCAGGTCTTGACAGGCGACGACTTCTTTCGAAGGTTGATAGCCGCGATTGAAGTCCCAAATACCATTCAAACCACTTGCCGCGCTTTTTGCCGGAACGCTGACGCTCTACTTCATCGCCTACACCGGCATCGAGCATCACCGCGCGCGCAACGGTCCGTGGCGGCTGGCGTTCACGAACGACCCGGCGGGCGCGGCGTTGCTCGTCATCAATCAACCGCGGCTGGCGATCACCAACGTGCAGATTGTGTTCCCCGGTGCGGCCCTTGCGCCCGCAAGCCCGGCCGCGCCGCCCGCCTGGGATCAGGCCCGAGTGGTGCCTTTCGACGCCGGCTTTGGGCGCTGCGTCTTCCTGGACACAACCACGCAGCCGGGAACGGTCGTGCTGGAAATTGGCGGCCACGAGATTCAGCTGCTGCCGCGCGCGCTGACGATTGACAAAAAGGAACGACCGTGGCAATCCGGCGAAACGATTTCACTTTATGGCCTCACGACTGAAAAATAAATGGGTGTTGATCACCGGCGCCTCCAGCGGTTTCGGCGCGGCGGCGGCGCGGGCGTTTGGCGCGGCGGGGGCAAAGCTCCTGCTTGGCGCGCGCCGTGTGGAGCGTTTGGAAAAAGTCGCCGCGCAAGCGCGCCGGGCCGGCGCGGCGGCGGCGGAATTTCAATTTCTCGACGTGAGCAAAACGGCCAGTGTCGAGGCGTTTGTCAAATGGGTTCGCCAAAAAACCAAGCGCGTGGACGTGTTGATCAACAACGCCGGCGGCGCGCTGGGTCTGGACTCCGTGGCCGAGGGCAAGGACAGCGACTGGGAGACGATGATGCAGACAAACGTGCTGGGCGTGCTGCGGATGACCCGGGCCGTGCTCCCGCTGCTGCCGCGCGAGGCGGGCGCCTCGATCATCAACCTCGGCTCGATCGCGGGCCGGGTGGCTTACGAAGGCGGGGCGGCGTATTGCGCGGCCAAGGCGGGCGAGTTGCAGGTCACCCGCGCGCTGCGGCTGGAATTGAACGGCACCGGCATTCGCGTCGGCACGGTGGATCCGGGGCTGGCGGAAACGGAATTTTCGGTGGTGCGGTTCAAAGGTGACACCGCCCGCGCGAAAAAAGTTTACGCGGGGATGCAGCCGTTGACGGCGGAAGACATCGCCGAAATTTTGGTGTGGGTGGCGGACCGGCCTCCACATGTCAACATTGACGAGGTGCTGGTGAAGCCGGTGGACCAGGCGGCGATGCACAAGATTCATCGGAGGCAAGGATGAATCCTTGCGGCTTCCGAATGCCGTTCCCCAAGGCCTCGCGCCGGGGATCGGGGATAAGTAAAAAGGATGTTTTTCTTTTCTTCTACTGCGTCCCGTTCCAGCTCCCCATCCTGAAAACAATCGGCTCAAATTCCGATTTTCCGAATGCCCGCCCGCCCCTCCGGCCCGGTTGCCCCCATTAATAATCCGGCCTGGGGCAATTAAAATTTTCTGCGTGCTTTTTGGTGCGAAAGAAACTTAACTGGCGGCATGACAATCTGGATTCTGGCTTTGCTGTTGCTGGCCTCGCTCGCGGCTCTGGGCTACCGGCAGGGGGCGATCCGCGTGGCGTTTTCCCTGTTCGGCATTTTGCTCGGCGCGCTGCTGGCCGCGCCGCTCTCGCGCCTGGCGGCGCCGCTGGTGTCCGTGTTTGGCGTCAAAAGTCCGGTGCTGCTCTGGCTGATACCACCGGCCATCGTGTTTTTGGTCGTGCTGACGTTGTTCAAAGTGGCCGGTTTCGCGGTGCATCGGAAGGTGGAGGTTTTTTACAAATACAACGCGGGCGACCTGCGGCTGATTTTGTGGGAACGGCTCAATCGTCGCTTGGGCCTGTGCCTGGGCCTGCTTAACGGCACGGCGTACCTCGTCGTGGCTTCGGTGGCGGTCTACGTGCTGAGTTACTGGACCAGCCAGATGTCGGCCGGAGAGACCGACACGAAAACGGTGCGCCTCGTCAACCGGCTGGGTGCCGATTTGCAGAGCAGCGGGCTGAACAAGGTGGCCAAGGCGGTGGACAAAACGCCTGAAGTGCTGTACGACGCGGCGGATGTGGTGGGGCTGATTTACCATAACGATTTGCTGGAGGCGCGGCTGGCGCGGTATCCCGCGTTTCTCGGCCTGGCGGAGCGGCCCGAGTTCAAGGACATCGCCAGCGATCCGCAGTTCACCGAGATGCGCCAGAAACAGGCGCCGTTGCTCGACCTGCTCAACCATCCCAAAACACAGGCCATTCTGAACAATCCGGATTTGCTCAAATCCATCTGGGACACGATCACGCCGAATCTGCGCGACCTGACCAATTACCTGCAAACTGGGAAGTCCGAGAAATTCGATGCCGAGCCGATTCTGGGGCGCTGGGATTTCGACGTGAGCGGGGCGATTCTGCTGCTCCGCAAGAACAATCCAAAACTGTCACAGCGTGAATTGGAAAACTACCGCAACTGGATCGGGCAAAGTTTCGCCAAGGCAACGCTGGTGGCCACGCCCGAGCAGCAGGCGTTTCTGAAGGATTTTCCGCACTTGAAAGCCGGCGCGACGGTCGCGGATTTACAGAGCCTGCAAGGGCAATGGAAAAACACCGACGGCAAATACACGCTCACTTTCACCGATGAAGGCAAACAACAGGAACTGCCGACCGAAGTGCAGGGGGACCGCTTGACGATCAACAGCCCATTGCTGGGGTTGGTTTTCTCGCGGGATGATTAGCAACCCCGGGGGTCAGTTCCCGCCAAAGCCCGCTGCGGCCGGTTGGCTGCGCAGGGGCAACTGGTCGAACAAGGAATTGAGCGTGGAGGGCAACGGACCGGGCGTCACCGGATTGGTGCTCGACAGTACGGGAAGCGCAGTCATTTGGGGATTCAACGCCACTGGAGCCGGAGTGCTTACGCCCGCACTCTGGCCGGCCAGCAGCTCGTTTGCACCGGGCGCGGGGCTGATCCGATCCGCGGAGATAATCCCAAAAATCACCAGCGCACAGATGGCCGCGCCAAAACCGCCAGCCAGCACGGGTTTGTTCTGGAAAACTTCCCAGACGCGGACGAGCCACACGGCCTCGCCCAACATCCGTTCGGCACCGCCGCGCTGTCCGGCCCGAATGCGCGTAGTGACTTGGCGCGAAAACCCATTGAAGTAGCCCGGCGGCGGCTGTTCGTAACGTTTCAAGGCCAGCAGCTTTTTCAGCCGATCAAAATTTTCGGGTTCGGGATTCATGTTATTTCAAATAATCCGACAGCATGGCCTGCAACTGTTGTCGCGCGTAATACAACCGGGACCGGACGGTTCCGTTGTTGCAATCCATGATGGCGGCGATTTCTTCATGCGACAGTCCCTGCACATCGTGCAGCGTGACCACCAAACGATGCTGTTCTGACAGTTGCTGGAGCGCCGCGTTCAATTTTTCCTGCAATTCCCCCAGCGCGGCTTCCCGCCGCGGGGTTTTGTCGGAAACCAGCGCCACCAGATCGGGATCGTGCTCGGCGTTGAGGTCCAGATCGTTCAGGCTCATGTGCGAACGATTCTTGCGCTGCTTGAGGAAATTGATCGTTTTGTTGACCGCGATGCGATAAACCCAGGTGTAAAAACTGGAGCCGCCCTTGAATGATTTAAGGGCCTGGTAGGCCTTGATAAACGCCTCCTGTGCCAGATCGTTGGCGTCCTCGTGGTTCGAGGTCATGTGGTAAATCGTGGCGTAGATCCGCTCCTGATAACGCCGCACCAATTCATCGTAGGCGGCCATATCACCGTGCTGGGCTTTCTTCACCAACTCCAACTCGGCACCGGGAGGGGAGGCTTCCGGGGAGTCGGTTTTCAGCGGAGGCTTGGCGGCGGCCGGTTCGGGGTTGCTCATGGTCGCTCAGTTGCCGGTCCCCAATACCTCGATTTGGCGGCCCAGATAGTGGCCCAAGCCGAGCAGACTCGCCCGCCCGGCGGATTCCGGCAATGTCAGTATCGCCGAATGAGCCCGGTCCAGATAGCCCTGAATCACGTCCACCGATGGAGCGAGCGTGTCATAACGCCGCAGCAGGAGGCCAATTTCAGCTAATCCCTCCGCCTGCCACTGGCGGATTAATTTCTCCACCCGGCTGCGGTCCGGTTCCCGGGCGCGCTCCAGCAACAGCAGCACCGGCAAGGTTAATTTGCCCTTGGCCAGGTCCGTACCCAGCGATTTGCCGGCGGCGGCTTCCGAGCCAAACAAATCCACGCAATCGTCGTAAATCTGGTAGGCGGTGCCGAAGGCCAGTCCGAACTGCCGCAACGCCTCGCGCTGGACGTCGGTTGCGCCGCTCAGGTAGGCCGCCAGCTCGCAGGACAAAGCGAACAACTCAGCGGTTTTCATTTCCAACACGCGGAAGTATTCGCGGCGGGAAAATTGAAAATTTCGTCGGTTTTGCGTCTGGAGAATCTCCCCGGAACAGACGGTGTTGGTCGCCGTGGCCACCGCGCGGCAGATTTCCGGGGTGGGGAAACTCGCTGCCAGTTTCAAGGCCTGGGCGAACAGACAGTCGCCGAATAGCACGGCGATTTCATTGCCCCAGTTGGCCGCCAGCGTGGGCCGGCCGCGGCGGATTTCCGCCTCGTCCATCACGTCGTCGTGGACCAGCGTGGCCAGATGAACCATCTCGATGATGACCGCAACGGTGACGTGGGCATCGTTCACCCGGCCGAGCGCGCTGGCGGAGAGTGCAACCAGCGACGGGCGCAGGTGCTTGCCGTTGCCGTTGAGCGCGTATTCGGCATACGGCCCGATGGCGGTGTCAAACTCATCCACCTGTTTCCCCAACTGCGCATGCACGGCGTCGAGAAAAGGTTCGACCGGCCCGACGAGTTGCTTCCAGGAAAGGACCGCCTCTGAGTTCACCGGAGCGGGAGCACGAGCCGTCGCCACTTTGGATTCAGCAGCTAACATGTGCAGCCAATCTAAAGTTGGCCCGCGTGCAAGTCAAACCTCTTATGCTGCGGGTTCGTCAAAAAATGCCCGGCGGACGGATTGCCGGTCGGCGTCAAATCAGGCTTTTTTCAGCACGCTCCGCACCCAGTCCTGATGGTCCAGATACCAGCGGACGGTTTCACGGATGCCTTGCTCAAACCGGTGGGCCGGCACCCAGCCGAGGTCGCGCTGGATTTTCGAGGCGTCAATCGCGTAGCGGCGGTCATGGCCGGGCCGATCCTTCACGAAAGTAATGAGTTGGCGGGACTGGCCGCCAGACTGCGGCGACAGTTCATCAATCAAATCGCATATAAGCTGGACGATGTGGAGATTAGCCCATTCGTTATGGCCACCGATGTTGTACGTCTCGCCGAGCTTCCCCCGGTTCAAAACGGTCCAAAGTGCTTCCGCGTGGTCACGGACGTAAAGCCAGTCGCGTACATTCAAGCCGTCGCCATACACCGGCACCGGCTTGCGCGCCAGTACGCTCTGGATCACCACCGGGATCAATTTCTCGGGAAATTGGAAGGGACCGTAGTTGTTCGAGCAATTCGTGATGACGGTGGGCAGACCGTAGGTGTGGTGGTAGGCGCGCACCAGAAAATCGCTCGAGGCTTTGCTCGCCGAGTACGGCGAATTGGGCGCGTAAGGCGTGGTCTCGGTGAACAGCCCGGTTGCGCCGAGCGAACCGTAAACCTCGTCCGTGGAAACATGATGGAATTTCTTGTCCGAGAGATTTGAGCACCAGAATCCGCGGCAGGATTCAAGCAGGTTGAATGTGCCGTTGATGTTCGTGGTGATGAAGTCGCCCGGCCCGGTGATCGAGCGGTCCACGTGCGATTCGGCGGCGAGGTGCATGACGTGTGTGATCGCGTGCCGCTCGACGACGGCCTGCGTGGCGGCCCGGTCGCGCAAATCCACGCGCTCGAACAGATATTTCGGATGCCGGGCAACGCTTTCCAGATTCTCCAAACGGCCGGCGTAAGTCAGGCAGTCGAGGTTGACCAGCTTCTGGATTTGCGGGTCGTCAATGACGTGGTGGATGAGGTTTGCGCCGATGAATCCGGCGCCGCCAGTGATGAGCAAGTTCATGGTTGAGAGTGGAAGGGGGCGCGTGGGAAGATCAACGTTTTTCCGGCTGCCAGTGCTTCAGCGAAGCGGCGATTGCTTCCGCAATCGGACGCATTTTCACGCCGGTGGCCAGCAACTTAGCCGTGTCCAGAATGCAGTTGGAGCGCGGGGATTTCACTCCAAACTTCTGAAATTCCTCCTCGGTCCAGAATTCAAACTTCCGGTCCGGTTTTGAAATTTCCAGGATTGCCTCGATGATCTGGCGCGTGCTGGTCCAGCCGGGATTGGTCACGTTGTAAATCCCGAAGGGCGCACGTGCATCCCATAAATCCAGACAGGCACGAACGAAATCGCCGCGCTGCGAAATCGAGTTCACATTGTCGTACACCTTGGGATAACGCTGCACCTTGCTCAGGAGATTGCGACCGTCGTCGAACTCGTCGAACGGCAGCCGCAGCCGCCACGCGTAGGTCCGGCCAACGCCCACGATCGCCTCTTCACCCAGCGCCTTGGTGCCACTGTAAAAACTGCACGGCGGATGCCGGAACGAAAAATTCGGCTCGTCGTCCTCGGTGAAACCGCGGACTTTTTCCGGCGTCCGTTCCACCAGCGAGCGAAGTTCCGGTTTGGTCAAATCGGTCTCGATGCGGACAGTTCCGTTCTCAACAATTTTCGCGCCGGAGAAAATGCAGCCGCTGGAAAGGTGTCCCCACGGCGTGTTGGTGGCGGCGCAGGCCTCGCCGATCATCTGTGGTAGCAGCGTGTTCCCCGCGAGCGTTTCGGCCTTGGCGTTTTCGCAGGCGTCAATGTTCGGCTTGCCCGCGCAACCGGCGGCATTGATGAGAAACTCCGGTTTGGTTTCCCGCAGAAAAGCAAGGAGCGCGGTAAAATTTGTGTAATCCAGCCCGGTCCGGGAAAGCTCGGTGAAGGCGCGGCGGCGCGCGCGCAATTCCCGCGCGAATGCCTGTCCCACGTACCCCGATGCGCCAAGCAAAACAATCATAGCGTGCGGTTCACGACTCCCGGGCGAGCCGCGTCGCCTCCGCCACCACTGTCTCCAGATAAGTGCGATATTCGCAGTTGGGCAGTTTCAGCAAGAGTGCTTCCAATTGCGCACGGCTCAAAAACCCTTGCCGGAACGCTGCCTCCTCCGGGCAACCGACCTTGACGCCCTGCCGCTTCTCAATCGTCTGCACGTATGCCGACGCCTCGTGCAGGCTGCTGCTCGTGCCGGCATCAAGCCAGGCAAAGCCGCGGTTCAACCGGTGGACCCGCAGTTCCCCGCGCTGCAGATACTCGACATTTACGTCCGTGATTTCCAGTTCCCCGCGCGGCGACGGCTTCAACGCTTTGGCCACCGCCACCACGCGGTTATCGAAAATGTAAAGTCCCGGCACCGCATAATTGCTCCGCGGCTGCTTGGGTTTTTCCTCAATGGAAATGGCGTGGCCTTTGCCGTCGAACTCCACGACGCCGTAGCGTTCCGGATCGTTGACATGGTAGCCGAATATTGTCGCGCCGCTCTTGAAATCGGAAAACGCCTTGTATAGCGAATCACCGCCGTAAAACACGTTGTCGCCGAGGATGAGCGTGACCGCGTCCGCGCCAATGAACGATTCGGCGATCAGGAATGCCTGGGCGATGCCCGCCGGTTTGGCCTGTTCGCGGTAATCTATTTTCAACCCCCACGCGCGGCCATCGCCGAGCAATTGCCGGAACCGGGGCAGATCGTGCGGGGTGGAAATCAGGCAGAATTCACTTATTCCGCCCTCGATCAGCGTCGTCAGCGGATAATACACCATCGGCTTGTCATATACCGGTTGGAGTTGTTTGCTTGCCACCAGTGTCAGGGGAAACAGCCTGGACCCGGTCCCGCCCGCGAGGATAATACCTTTCATTCGCCGTGGAAATTAGGGAAATCGAGGCAAAGTTCAAGTCGCAATTGTGTGACGGCGTGGGTCTTACCAAGCCTCGACCGGACCTTTGGGCACCGGCAAGTGCTGGCGTTGCGCCACGGCGGGTTCCTGCATGAACGACGCCACCATCGGCGGTGGCTGAAACCGCGGCAGCAGTTCGCCGCGGTCGTCCAGAAACTGTTCACGCCAGCGCACGTAGGTGGCCAACATTTCATGAAACTGCGCCCGCGTGGAAACCCGCACGACGTGCCGGTTGAATTCGTGGCACGGCCCGAACCGTTTGGCGTGCCACGGAGCGACTTTGCGGAACATCCGGCAGCCGAGTTCCTCGCCAAAAATCTCCACCATCAAATCCAGGTGCCGGCACATCACGCGGACGCGCTCGGTGAAGGCGACTTCAGGCGAAAGTTCGCCGGTCCGGAGAAAATTCGCCGAGTGCCGGAAAATCCACGGATTGTAAAACGCGCCCCGGCCGATGCTCACGCCGGCGCAACCGGTTTCGTCGAACATTTTTTTTGCCGCCTGCGGAGTGACGATGTCGCCGTTGCCAACCACCGGGATTGTTTTCACCGCTTCCACCACCTTGCGAATGCCGGCCAGATTCACCGTGCCGCCAAAGCCCTGCTCGCGCGTCCGGCCATGCACAAAAATCGCGGCGATGCCGACCGCTTCCAGCGCGCGGGCCAGATCGGGCGCGGTCAGATTGGCGTCGTCCCAGCCGAGCCGCATCTTGGCCGTGACGGGAATTTTCACGGCATTGACCATGCCCCTGACGAGCGCGGCGGTCTTGTCGAGTTCGGTCATCATCGCCGAGCCGCCGCCGATTTTGACGACTTTTTTCACGGGGCAACCCATGTTGATGTCGATGGAAGCGACGCCGCGAGATTCGAGAACTTGCGCCGCCTCGCGCATTTCCTCCGGCACGCTGCCGAACAGTTGCACCGCCAGCGGCGCGTCGGCGGGCCGCGCCTCGATCAACTTGAACGCCTTCTCGCGTTTCTCCAGCAGCGAGCGCGCGTTGACCAGGTCGGTGGTGCAAAGCCCGACGCCGCCGATCTCGCGCACCACCAGCCGGAACGGCAGGTTGGTGTAACCCGCCAGCGGCGAGAGAAACAAATTCGAATCCAAGGTCAGCGAGCCAAGACGCATCGTCCGCAGTTTAACGCGGAAATTCGAGATTGAAAGATTTTGAAAGCGTTTCACAACTTTTGGAAGTTTCTCAGCCGGGTGGTGCTTCAAGGCTACCGTGACCGCATCCTGCCAGACCTGGATGCTTCATGGAGGTTCGGCTTGGCATGAGTTGTCGCAAGATTCACCGCCGAGGCCGGTCCGGGCCGAGGCCGGCGCAGTGACTCATTTGGCCTACATGACGGCGTAATGCGCTCCGACCCATAATCAGAAGTTCAATGATGGCGAGGCCTTGGGCACCAAGGGCATTCGTGCTGATTGAAGCCGGGCCTGTTGACGGGAAACCAAATACTAGCTGTCGAGCTGTTTTGTAATCGCGCCGGCACCTTAATTTGAATATCTAACTTTGTGACAAAATTCAACTTGCCAGCCGTGCAACGTCTGGCTGCGAAAAACACTGGGTTTCAATCGGTTTCAGTCAGGCTGCCCCTCGCCCTCCTGGCCGCAACCTGCCTGGTGCTGGCTGCGCAGGCTCAGGGAGCCGCTCCAGTCCGGTGGTGGCCGGATGCGTTGGAAACCACGCTGAAGCTGGCTGGCACAAACCGGTCCGAGTTGGTGGCGGCCTTGGAGCAAACCCCCACCGACCAGCGGCCCGGCATCAAGTTTCTCCTCGAGAACATGCCGCCCGGAGATTTGGAAACGCTGCCGGCCGGATTCCTGCGCGAAAATGTGTCGCTGGCGTACGAGGTCGCCGGAAAAATGCCGTGGGGCAAAATCATTCCCGAAGATATTTTCCTGAATGACGTGCTGCCCTATGCGAGTGTCAACGAGCAGCGCGACAACTGGCGGCAGCGGTTGCATGATCTCTGCCTGCCGCTGGTCAAGGATTGCAGGACGCCGGTGGAGGCCGCGCAGGCGATCAACCAAAAACTTTTCCATCAACTCGGCGTGAAATATTCGCGCAAGCGGCGTATTCCGGATCAAGGCCCCTTCGAAACGATCGAGACCAAGGTGGCGACCTGCACGGGCTTGTCCATTTTGCTCGTGGACGCCTGCCGGTCAGTTGGCATTCCCGCGCGCATCGCCGGCACGCCGCTGTGGATGAACAACAGTGGGAACCACACCTGGGTCGAAATTTGGGATGGCGACTGGCATTTCACAGGCGCGGCCGAGGCCGATCCGAAAGGGCTTGATCGCGGATGGTTCGTCGGCAACGCCGCGCAGGCCGTGAAAGACAATCCCGAGCACGCGATCTATGCCAGCAGTTTTCGAAAGACCGGAGTAAGCTTTCCGCTCTCCTGGGCGCGAACGGTGGATTACGTCAGTGCCGTGAATGTCACCGAGCGCTACGCCGCCAGGCAGAAGCCGGTGGACACTTCCAAAGTGCGGCTGAACGTGCAGGTGTTCGACCATCCGGTGGGAGAACGGGTCGTGGCCAAAGTCGCGGTGACGGATGCCGCGAACCCCGCCGAGCGTCAGGAGGGAACCAGCAAGGATTCGACCGCCGACATTAATTTTCATCTCTCTTTTGCGCTGCCGCCGCAGCGGACCTTCATCGTTGAAACTGAATTTTCCGGAACCAAGCGTCGCCAGTATTACACGACCGGAACCAACGCCGAGGATTTGCTGAACATTTTCATGAGCGGTGTTCCCGATGCCCCGGCCATTCCACAGAGGTGTTACGTTCCGCCGGAGGTCGCCAAAGTTCTGTCCGCAAAAGATGAGGCCAAACTGAAATCGGCACTGACCACATTTTTTAATATGCCGACCAATCGGCAGGCCACCTTCAAGTTTTCGTCGGCGCTGGAAAAACTGCTCCGCAACAATGAAGCGGCAGTCCGACAAGTCGCGTGGGACGCCTTCCAGGCGGCGACGAATCACGCCGACCTGCGTCAGAACTTCGACCAGCAAAAAGTTCGTTTTGAAGAACACGTCAGTCCTTACACGGTGAAGACTGTGGGGAAACGACCCGCCAATGGCTGGGCGCTGTTCATCGCCATGCACGGCGGCGGCGGCACGACGCAGGAGTTCAACGACAGCCAGTGGAAACACATGCAGATCTATTACCGGGATCATCCCGAAGCCGGCGGCTACCTCTACGTCGCGTTGCGGGCGCCGGACAACACTTGGAACGGTTTTTACACCGGCTACGCCTATCCGTTGATGGCGAATATGGTCCGTCAGTTCCTGCTCTTCGGCGACGTGGATCCGAACAAGGTTTTTTTGATGGGCTACTCGCACGGCGGTTATGGCGCGTATGCCATGGGGCCGAAAATGCCGGACCGCTTCGCCGCCATTCATGCCAGCGCCGCGGCGCTGGCGGACGGCGCGGTGGCCGACACGCTGCGCAACACGACCTTCATAACGATGGTGGGCGAAAAGGACACTGCCTATAACCGCATAAAACACGCCCGCGATTTGGCGGCCGAAATCCAGCGTCTGCGCGGCGACCGCACGGACATATATCCCGTCACCGTCCAGATCATCGCGAATCATCCGCACTCCGGTCTGCCGGATCGGGACAGCATTGCGGACATGTATGCCGCCGTCCGCAATCCGGTGCCGCCCGAACTAACCTGGGTCATGACGGACCAAGTCATCACTGATTTTTTCTGGCTGCGGGTTCCTGCGCCAGTCCGGGGCGAGCGGTTCAATGTGACCTGCCGCGACAACACGCTGGACGTGACGAGTGTTCCAAACGTTTCCGCCGCATCCATTCTGCTGGACGAGCGGCTGGTTGATTTTGGCAAACCGGTCCGGCTTGTGTTGAATGGCAACACCGTCACATTGAAATTGAAACCGAGCCTCCGCACCTTTTGCGAGACACTGCAACGCCGGGGGGACCCCGGCCTCGCTTTCAGCGCCGAAGTTCCGTTGTCCGTCGCGCGTAAGAATTAACCGACCTAAAAACAAATCCATTCCTAGCCATCAAGTATGCAAACCTCCCTGTTTCAAAAAGGCTTCACCTTGTGCCTGCTCGCCGTTTCGGCAATGACGCTTGCCGCTGCCGAAACCAACAAGCCCGCCGCGTCCGCCCCCAAAAAAGAAGATCCGCAGCCGCCGGTGATTGATCCCGGTCCTCCTTGTGGCGGCGTGCCCTCGGACGCCATCGTGCTCTTTGACGGCAAGGATCTTTCCAAATGGCGCAGCGAGAAAGGCGGCGCCGCGGCGTGGAAAGTGGCGGACGGCTACGCCGAAGTGAACCACACCGGTTATATTTTCACCCGCGAGGAATTTGGCGACGTGCAGTTGCACGTGGAGTGGGCGTCGCCCGCCGAAGTCAAAGGCGAAGGGCAGGGGCGTGGCAACAGCGGCGTGTATCTGATGGGACGCTACGAAATTCAGGTTCTGGATTCATATCAGAGCAAGACTTATCCGAACGGACAGGCCGCCGCCTTTTACGGAAACGCCGCGCCGCTGGTCAACGCCTGCCGCCGTCCCGGTGAGTGGCAGACTTACGACATCATCTTCCACACTCCGAAACTAAAACCGGAGGGCGGCGTCGAACCCGGCTCCTTCACCGTTTTGCACAACGGTGTGCTGGTTCAGGATCATATTCCAGTTGCCGGCGGCTCCACCACCGCGGCCCCGATGAAAGGCGTGGCCATCAAAGGGCCGCTGTCCTTGCAGGATCACGGGAATCCAGTTCGATTCCGCAACATCTGGCTGCGCAAACTGAATTAAACCCGTCGCCGCAACATTCCCTATCCACAAACTGACACAGTCATGAAATTACAACCCACCAAAATGCTGCTCGCGGGCGCCGTCCTTTTGCTGGCAAGCACGGTTCTCCCGGCGGCCGAGCCGTTGCACGCTCTCATTATTGACGGTCAAAACAATCACGATTGGAAGCACACCACACCGGTGTTGAAGGCGATTCTTGAAAATTCCGGCCGATTCTCCGTGACGGTTTTCACCACTCCTCCCGGTGCTCCACACGAGCCGCATCCGCCCAAAGGCGTGCTGACGGCCGAACAACAGGCGGCCCACGAAGCAGCGCTGGCCAGATGGAAGGTGGATTTGGCTGATTTCGAGAAAACCAAAGCTGCCATCTGGAAGCAGTGGCCGGGCAAATTCCGGAACTGCGACGTCATCATCGGCAATTACAGCGGCGAAGCGTGGCCGGAAGAAGTGCGGGCGGATTTTGTCAAATTTGTGCGCGAGGGCGGAGGCTTTGTTTCGGTGCATGCGGCAGACAACTCCTTTCCCGAATGGCCGGAGTATAACGAGATGATCGGCATTGGCGGCTGGGGCGGGCGCAATGAAAAATCCGGTCCGATGGTCCGCTGGCGGGATGGAAAAGTTGTTTTGGATAATACGCCCGGCCCGGGCGGCAGCCACGGCCCGCAAAATCCAATTCTGATGGAAATGCGCGATCCGGAACATCCCATCGTGAAAGGCCTGCCGCAAACCTGGATGCATCCCGGCGACGAGCTTTATTCCCGGTTGCGCGGCCCGGCGAAAAATCTCACCGTGATCGCCACCGCCTATTCGCCGCAGACCAAAGAGAACGAGCCTTTGCTGATGGCGATCAACTATGGCAAAGGTCGGGTGTTTCACACCGCGCTCGGCCACAGCCCGAAGGCGATGGACGGGCTAGGCTTTCAAGTCACGCTGGCTCGCGGTGCCGAATGGGCGGCGACCGATAAAGTGACCCTTGCCCCGCCGGACGCGGCGGAATTGCCGGCCGACAAGCCGGCCCTGAGACCGTTCGGCGAACAAGCCGCAAAGTAGGCGCGACCAAGCCCCTAAAACTGCGAGATTATTTTCGATCGGCGGGAGAAGTTTCATTGCGAGATCATTGGTGAAATCGTGATGGCAGCCACGCCTGAATGAAATGATGGAAAGAAAAAAATTGCTCACTACAATCGCCGCGAATTCATTACTGCACCCACCTACTTCCGATGACTAAATTACCTACGAAAGACAAACAGCTGCGCCAGGTGGTACTCGCGGGGATGCTCTCGCTGGCAGCCAGCAGCCTCCTGGCCGCGCCGCCAACCGAATCATCGGCGCGTCCGCAGGCAACACCCGCCGAAGCACTGACAATTTTGCCGGGCTTCAAAGTGGAACTTCTGCATTCGGCTCAACGAGGCGAAGGTTCGTGGATTTGCATGGCGATTGACCCCAAGGGGCGCCTGATTATTTCCCCGCAGCAGGACGAGCGGCCGTTGCTCCGCGTCACCCTTACCCGCGCCGGCCAGATCGAAAAAATTGAAACCATCCCGGCACCGGTGCGTCAGGCGATGGGGATGTGCTATGCGCACGACAGTCTTTATGTCAGCGGCCACGGACCGAACGGCACGGGTCTGTATCGTTTGATTGATTCCAATCACAACGACCAGTTCGACACCAACGAAGTCCACTTCCTGCAAAAAATTGGAGGTGAAGGCGAACATGGCTATCACGCGGTAGTTGAAGGGCCGGACGGGATGATCTATGTGATGAACGGCAACCACACCAAATTGACGGAAGAAATCTCCACCAACTCGCCGCACAAAAATTACCAGGAGGATCTGCTGCTGCCGCGCGAGTGGGATGCAAACGGACATGCGGCCGGAATTCTCGCGCCCGGCGGCCATCTCCTCCGGACCGATCCCGAGGGCAAAAAATGGGAGCTGTTGCTGGCGGGCTTTCGCAACGCCTACGACTTCGCCTTCGCGGCAAACGGCGAGATTTTCACCTTCGATAGCGACATGGAATGGGACTGGGGTCTGCCGTGGTATCGTCCGACGCGCATCATTCACTGCGTCATCGGCGGCGATTATGGCTGGCGTTCCGGCGCCGGCAAGTGGCCGGACTATTACGCGGACAGCCTGCCCCCGGTGTTGAACGTTGGCCTCGGCTCGCCGACGGGAATGAAGTTCGGGACCAAAAGCAATTATCCAAAGAAATATCAGCAGGCATTGTTCGCGATGGACTGGGCGTACGGCCGGATCTTCGCCGTGCACCTCCATGAGCAGGGCGCCAGTTACACGGGCGAGGAAGAGGTCTTCGTCAAAGGCAAGCCGCTGAATCTGACGGATTTTGAATTCGGCGAGGATGGCGCGATGTACTTCATCACCGGCGGTCGCGGCACGCAATCCGGTTTGTATCGGGTCAGTTTCGTTGGCGACCGGGCGCAGCGACGCGAATTGAACTTAGTGGCCAAGCCCGACAAGGCTGCCGCTCAGGCCAGAGAACTGCGGCATAAACTGGAATCGTTCGACGGGAAAATTGATTCGCACGCGGTGGATTTTGCCTGGCCGCATTTGTCGAGCCGCGATCGGTTCATTCGCTACGCGGCGCGCATTGCCATTGAAAGCCAGCCCGTCGCTACCTGGAAGGATCGCGCGCTGGCGGAAACCGATCCCGAAGCCGGCCTGACCGCGCTGCTGGCCCTGGCCCGCTGCGGCGGCAAGGAGACGCAACTTGATTTGCTGCAGGCGCTGCGGAAATTTTCGCTGCCCGCGCTCCCGGAAAACCAGCAACTCGAACAATTGCGGGTGATCCAAGTTTGTTTCGCGCGGCAGGGCCAGCCGGACACGAATGCGGAGGTGGTGAAAATCGGCAAGGAAAAATGGAGCGCCGCCTTTCCGACTTCGAGCGACCGGGTGAACCGCGATCTGGCGCAAGTGCTGATCTACCTCGAAGTGCCTGAAGTCATCGGCAAGAGCCTTGATCTCGTGGCCAAAGCGCCGACGCTGGAGGAGCAGGCGTATTACATTTACCACCTTCGCACTCTTAAGTCGGGCTGGACGCTCGATCAGCGCCGGAGGTATTTTGCCTGGTTCACGCAACTCCGGAAACAGGACCCGGACTACACCAAGCATCCCGCGGAACTCCTTCAATGGTTCAAGGATGTCGATCGCGATTATGCGGACGGGGCGAGTTACGCGAAGTATCTCATCAATATTCGTAATGATGCCATCTCCACTTTGACGCCCCCGGAGAAGGCGGCTTTGAAGCTGCTCATCGAGGAAAATATCGGCGCGCCACCTTGGAAGCAGGTGCAAGAGCGCAAGTTCGTTCAGGCCTGGACAGTGGGTGATTTGCAGTTTCGCCTCGATGGAGCCAAAAACGGGCGCGATTTCAACCGTGGCAAGGCAGTGTTCAATGACGCGCAGTGCATCATCTGCCATCGCATGGGCAATGAAGGCGGCTCGGTCGGCCCGGAACTGGGCGGGGCGGCGAGCAAGTATTCGCTACAGAGCATTTTGGAATCCATCATCGAACCGTCCAAGGTGGTCGCCGATCCATTCTTCACCTGGAATATCCTGAAGAAAGACGGCGAAAGCCTCTCCGGACGCATCATTGACGAAAACGCCGAGCGGCTGGTGATCATGCCGAATCCGTTGTCCGCGGAAACGCTGGAGGAAGTCAAGATTGCGGACATCGCGAGTCGCACGCAGTCGAAAATTTCGCCGATGCCGACCGGACTGCTCAACAATTTCACAACGGACGACATCCTCGATCTGCTGGCTTACATCGAGGCTTCCGGCAAGGCGGGCGCGGCCAATTTTCAGCACTAAATCTTGTCACCCCGAAGAAAATTTGGTTCACTTAATTTCATCAACACATGAACACCATTGCTCAACTCAAAACCGCCAAAGGCAACACCCATTCCAAGGTCTCCGCCGAACTTTCCCGCACCGGCGGCTTGCTGCGCCTCGCGCCGGCGTGGGTGCCGCGCTCGTTTCTCCAGCCCGGCCTGCGCATCAAGCTGCACCCCGACGATACCTACGCTTACGGCTTGAACCGCGGCGGCATTGACGAACGCTGGTTCGCTTCCACCACTGAAACCGCCAACGAAGGTCGCGCGGCGGACGAGGGTTTGAACTATTGCGTCGTTGGTGGCGAACGCTTCACGTTGCGCAAGGCGGTGGAGGATTGCGGCGCGACCCTCATCGGCAAAGCGATTTGGAAAAAGTACGGCAAGTGGCCGGTTTATTCGAAATTTTTCGACAACATGGGGCCGATTCCCCATCACATGCACCAGAACGCGGCGCAGGCGAAACTCGTCGGGCAGGAAGGCAAGCCGGAATCATATTATTTTCCGCCGCAGCACAACAATGTCGGGAACAATTTCCCCTACACGTTCATGGGTTTCGAACCGGGCACGACCAAGGCGCAGGTCCGCAAGTGCATCGAGAACTGGAACAAGGGTGACAACGGCATCCTTGATCTTTCCAAGGCTTATCGCCTGAAAGTCGGCTCGGGTTGGTTGATTGATCCGTGCATCCTGCACGCACCGGGCAGCCTTTGCACCTACGAGCCACAGTGGGGCAGCGATGTCTTTGGCATGTATCAAAACCTCGTCGAAGGCCGCGAAGTTCCGTGGAGCCTGCTCGTCAAGGACATGCCCAAGAACAAGCACCAGGACATTGATTTCATCGTGGACCAGCTCGACTGGGACAAGAACGTGGATCCGAATTTCAAGGATCACCACTACCTCGAACCTGTGCCCGTCGCCGACACGCGCAAGGAAGGTTTCGTGGACCGCTGGATTGTTTACGGCAAGGTGGACGACCAGCAATACTTCACGGCGAAGGAACTGACGGTTGATCCGAGCGCGAAAGCGACCATCAAGGACAAAGGCGCTTACGGTCTGATCTGCGTGCAGGGCAGCGGCAAGATCAACGGCCAGCCGCTGGTGAGTCCAAAACTCATCCGCTTCCACGAGCTGACCGAGGACGAATACTTCTGCAGCGAGGACGGCGCGAAAGCGGGAGTGACTTTTGAGAACACCAGCGAGACCGAGCCGCTGGTGTGCCTCCGTTACTTCGGCCCCGAAGTCAACCCCGACGCCCCGGCCATGGGCGCGTACCGGAAAAACAAGTTTTAATCGCAATTCAAAATCCAACCGCCATGAGCCAGAACAATTTTCCCAAACTTCACAACGCCATGTGGCCCGGCCTCGTCGGCAAGGGCTCGCCCGGCGCGGAACCCTTCATTGATCTCGACACCATGCTCGACATGACCGCCAAGGCGGACGTCGGCGGCGTGAAATTTGACGGCGTGGATCTCTTTCTCTACAACCCGCACACCGACATTGATATTTCCGACGACGGCATCAAGGCGCTCGCCGCGAAAATCAAATCGAAGGGTCTCGTCGTCGGCTCGGTCGTCGCGCCCGTGTGGTTTGACGCCTCGGCCGGCGGCGATGAAAAAGCCCGCGCCAATTTTGTCACGCACGTCCGCAAGGCCGTCCGCATCGCGAAAAAACTGCGCGAACTCGGCGTGCGCCCGTACGGCATCGTCCGCATCGACAGCGCGACGGGCGTGACGGCATGGGACAAGGATCCCAAGGGCGTCACCAAACTGATCGCGCAGACGTTTCGGGAAGCCGGCAGGATCGCGAAGGGCGAAGGCGAGCGTCTGGCCGCCGAAGGTGAAATTTGCTGGGGCGGCATGCACTCGTGGAAAAACATGGTCAATCTACTCGAAGAAGTCGGAATGCCCAAAGTCGTCGGCTTCCAGGCCGACATGTCGCACACCCATCTTTACACGCTCGGTTACAACGCCGAGGCGCACCGCCTCGTCCCGAAAAATTATCATTACGAGCCGGCCGAATTCCACAAGGCGATGACGAAACTCACCGACGCGCTGCGCCCGTGGACGATTGATTTTCACGTCGCGCAAAACGACGGCAGCGTCTTTGGCTCCGGCGACCACGAGAAAAC
>Ga0209698_10001502_pt1 | contig 26846 bp, 10 predicted proteins | sample LitLauG_LLR_2012_FD_187203 | JGI IMG/M metagenome (GOLD analysis project Ga0209698, IMG submission 187203) | Freshwater sediment microbial communities from Pennsylvania, USA - Little Laurel Run_MetaG_LLR_2012 (SPAdes) (version 2) | ecosystem: Environmental > Aquatic > Freshwater > Creek >... | reverse complement strand
GATTGGGGCTTACGACATCGTCGATGTAATTGGGCGGGGCGGGATGGGGACCGTGTTCCGGGGCAACGATCCACGCATCGGCCGCCAGGTAGCCATCAAAGTTCTGACGGCGGCTGCCGAAGATCCCGATCTGCTGCTGCGCTTCTACCGCGAGGCCAAGTACACGGGCAGCCTGCATCACCAGAACATCGTCACGGTCTACGAATTGGGGCATCAGGACAGCGTCCCGTACCTGGTCATGGAGTACCTGGAGGGCGTCAGCCTTGAGGCGGTGATCGCCTCGGGACGGCAGATGCCGATCGCGGAAAAGCTGAGGATCATCGTTCAGGTGTGCAATGGACTGACCTACGCACACAAACACGGGTTGGTACATCGCGATATAAAGCCGGCGAATATTGTCATCCTCGAAGACGGCACTCCCAAGATCGTGGACTTCGGCATAGCGCTGCTCGGGGGGAGCCGCCTGACGCGCACCGGGCATGTGGTCGGTAGCTTGAACTACATGTCACCCGAACAGTTGAGCGGGAACATCGAGGTCGACGCTCGCACCGATGTCTACTCCACCGGGGTCGTGCTCTATCAGTTGCTGACGGGCAAGCTTCCGTTCGATGGAGGAAGCACGGCAGCGACGCTGCGCAAGATCGTGGCCGATCCGCCGCCGCCCTTGTCGAAGTATCTGCCAGATTGTCCGCCGGAACTGGAAGGAATCGTCGAGAAGGCGCTGGCCAAGAATCGCGAGGAACGGTACTCCTCACCCGAAGATTTCGAGCTCGACCTGGCGCGGGTGCACCAGCAATTCATGAAGAACCTGCAGGCCGAGACCCTGCAGCAGGCGGGCGAATCGCTCAAGCGCAAGGACTTCACGATGGCGCGGCAGCAGGTGCTGCAGGTGCTGCGTTCGGCTCCGCAGAATGCGGAGGGCGCCGAGTTGCTTCGCCAGATCAAGCAGGGACAGGATCAGCAGCAGCGCGAACAGCAGATTCTGCAACTGCAAATGAAGGCGGAAGAAGCGTTCCGCAAGAACCAACTGGTCGAGGCACAGCAGTATGTCGATCAGGGAATGCAGCTTGATCCGGAGGGCGCGGTCTTTTCGGGACTCCGCGACGCGATTGCTGAGGCGCAAGCACGAACGGCGAGATATAAGGAGGCACTGAAGCAGGCGGAAACGGCCTTGAGGGCCGGCGATCTGGAGAGTGCGAAGCACTCAGTGGAAGAGGCGCAGGCGATCTTTCCCGATGATCCCGGGGCACGGGCTGTTGCCGGACAGATCATTGCACGTCTTGAGCAGCAGTTACAGGAGCAGAAGGCCGCCGAACGCCAGCGGCAATTCGCGCGCACGGTGAACGCCGTGGAGAAGGCCATGGCTGACGCGCGCATGCTGCTCTTCCTCGGGCAGATTCAGGATGCGCTGCAGGCCCTGGAGAAAATCGAAGGAGATGTGGCGCAGCTTCCGCCGCAGTGGATGCAGCAGTTCGAGGCGCTGAAGAAGGAAGCGAAGGACAAACAAGAAGCACAGGATCGTCCTCCACAGGCCGATTGGGACAAATTCGGAGGTCAGACCGCCGATCTTCCCATGCCCACGAGTGCAACGCGAGTGATGCAGCCGTCGGCCGCGCCCCCTGAGGTCACCAGCGAGTTGCCGAAGCCGGGATTCGAGCCGCGGTTGGGAACATCGACAGGATCGCGTCCGGTTCCTCCGCCTCAACCGCCGACTTCGCCGGCGGCGGAAATGCCGCGCCTATCTGAGATTCGACGGACGGCTGAGATTCCTCGGGCAACGATGGATGTTCCTCGCGACATCTTGCATCCACGGACGGAGGCGCCGCGCGAACGGGGAGAGATCGCTCCCGAGTTGCGCGAATTCCTCGAACCCGAGCCGCGCACATGGTCGCGCTCAACCATCCTGACTGCCGCAGCGGTGGCGGTGTTGGCCATCGTGCTGGTGTGGTTGTTCGTGCGTCCGAGTCCGCAGACGCAGTCGCACGTGAATCCCCCAGGTACTGTCTCAGGCCCTTCGTATGCCGAGATCAATGCCGAGCCATGGGCGACCATTACCGCCATCGATCCTTCTAACGCGGACGCGCAGAAGATCATCGGGCAGCAGACGCCGCTGCGCGTGAAGCTTCCTCCCGGGTCGTACAGCCTGACTCTCCAGGGGCCCAATCGCCAGCAAAAACAGGTGAACGTGAGCGTACCGCCGCAGGGTGGGACGACCAGCTTCACTGTGTTCCAGAAGCCCGACTTGAATAAGATCGTGGGGAAGGACTAGCGAGCCGTGCTCGAGTTCCCGGCTGATTGTGGCGGGACGAGACTGGAAGTCAGAACGAAAGATCCTTATAGGCTTGCAGAATCTTGGGCGATACATCCTGCCCGGTAACTTTAAATCCCGCCTGTTTGGCCTGCTTGAGATCGTTCATGGCGTCCTGGCGCAGGGAAGTGTCTTCGCTTCCGGTCACGTAGAAGCGTGCCAGTTCACTCGCTCCCAGGTAGAAGTGCACTAGCGGCTGTTTCTGCGTGCCATTGTGAACGCAATTTTGCAGATGCTGAATGGCTGAGGCGTAGTCTCCCGAGTAAAACTGGTCGAGGCCCAGAAACAACTCCATGCGCGCGGCGCCGTTTTGGGGATCTCCCGGACCATCAGGCTTGATCTGCGCTGCAGCTAGATAAGCCGTTCGCGCCTGATCGTACTTGGCATCGCGGCCAAGTTTGTCGGCATTCGACATGGCGTCGGTGTAGCGCGCGATCTTATCCAGATACTGATCGGCTTCCGGCTTCGACTCTCCGTCGGCGCGCTGAAACAGCGAGCGGGCATGCTCGAAGTCGTTCTTGTCGTAGGCTGCACGCGCTTTGTCGAGACCGGCGGTGCGCGTCGCCACCGGAGGCGGGTTGTCAACCACTGGTCCGCTCCCGCCCTTATCCATCTTGGCCAGATCGTTACTCAACGTGCACATGTGCACGGCTTCGTCATTGCCGCACGAGTAGGCGGGATTGTCATTGGCGACGGCACAGATGAACTGTGCTGCAATCTTGTAGTGATGGTTCTGGATCGCGTCCAAGGCCTTGGCACAGTAATCGGTGTCCATGGCTTTGCTGCGATCGGCGTGCTGCTTTTCGACCTGCGTTTTCAGGTCGCGGGCGCGAGTCAGCAATGCATTGACGTTGTAGGGGCCATCCGACTTGATGCTGATCGCCGTCTGCAACTGCTGGATGGCGTACTCCAGGTTCTTCACGTCCTGCTCGTCAGGACTGCGATCGATCGCGCTCTTGGCAACTTCTACGGCACCCTGGTAGGAGTTGATCTTCTTTATGTACTGCTGCGCGTCGGCGGCGTGCGCGCCCGAAACCTGCTGAAACTTGGATAGTGCCTGCGTAAAGAGATTGTGGTTGTAGGCGTCCACGGCCTCATTGAACAGCACTTCGGAATCGTTTTGCGGAGGCGTGGCGGTGAATGGCATTGCAACCAAGCACACCGTAGGGCGCGCCGCAGACAGACTGAGCAGCAGAGCCGTAGCGATAGCCGTCACCCAGCGATTCACGTTAGAGTTTCGAGGAACCCGGCCCATGGATGCGAGCATCAATTCTGCACTTTAATTCTGTACGTCCGGCGTGATGTGAGCCCGGCGGTTCAGGGTGAAGCATGTGTCTGTCTGTTCTGTGCAGACCGGAAGTTCCTTCCCATACGAAACGGTGCGCACCCGGCTCGGGCTGACTCCCGCCTTTTCCAGCGCTGCTTTTACCTGGGTTGCGCGCCTGTCGCCGAGCACGAGATTGTATTCAGTAGAGCCGAGTTCGTCGCAGTGGCCCTCGACCACAATCCGCATGTCCGGATGTTCCTTGAGAAATTGCGCATCGGTTTGGATGGTGGCAACCTGATCGGGACGGATCGAGTAATCGTCCAAGTCGAAAAAAACGTCGAGCCGGTTTGCTGTGTCGGAGAGATTGCCTTCATTGCCGGAGGCGGTCGTCTGACTCGCAGTCGCCGGCACGACGGTCACGCGCGCATCGGCTTCTTGCACTCCCCCGGGACCCTTCGCAGTCAGATGGTAGGTGGTCGACTCCGCCGGCGTGACGCTCTGGGACCCGTTCGCCTGCACCGCGCCAACCTGCGCAATGGCGACGTCGGTGGCGTTTGAGGTCTTCCATGCAATGGTGACCGATTGTCCCTGCTGCACTTCCGTCGGTGAAGCCTCAATGGTTGCAGTCGGGGCAGGAGGGGGCGGCGGAGGCGGAGTTTGCGCCACCGGCGTCTTGCTCGGTGGACACCCCGTCAACACCGCGAGCAGAGCGGCTACTGCCGCGATCTGAACCAGAAGTTTCGTGAAAGGATGCGTTCCCCGGACGATCGTGGAAACCCCCATCCACGACCGAACTTCAAATGCGCTCATACGAAGATACCCCAAACGGGGTGTAAGTTTACCGCAAGTTCTGGCTGGAAGAAAGCTGCGAATGAATCGTGGGTGAATGTCACTCCCTCGCAACCATACTTAGAAGCGATATGAGATCCCGGCCAGCGGGACGAAACGCGCCGGCCGCAAGCCGCCGTCATCCAGCCGGATCAACACGTTGGCGGAGACGATCAGGCGCCCGACGGGATTGACCTTCAGTCCAACCGCGAGGTTGTCCACGTTGATGGAACCTGTAGCCACACCCACCGTCGGGGAGTTGGCAAACACGCTCGGCAGTCCATGAATGTTGGCGGAACCGGCCGGGACCGCCGCCGTCACCCTGGGTGCGTTGAAGAAATGCTGTCCGACAAAGTCGCCAACGACGGTAACTTTCTTTACGACCCCAATGTCAACGCCAGCCGAGTAGTCGACGCTGTCGGGCAGGCGGAGGTTTCCACCACCGTTCACGTTTCGATTGAGATCCGAAAAGCTGTTCCATTGGTAGCCGAAGTTGACGTGTGGGGTAATGCGGCCCACGCGAGAATAGACAAAGTAGGGTTTGAAGCCGTACGCGCCGGTCCCGAGCAGATTCAACTCGTCGCCGCTGGGTAGCCGGACCTCTATGCCTGCTGCCAGCTTGGATTTTTCCGCGTTCAGCACGCCCGCCTTTACGTTCAAGAGGATGTCGCCAATCCCGTGAGCGGAGCCCGCAATGTGCTGACCCGCCTGGATGCCACTGACGGTCGTGCCGCCTCCCGACTGAACGAATGCTTGTTGTACGTTGCTGTTTCCAGCTGCGAGCGAGACCCGCTCATAAGGAAGGGTAAGGGAAAAGTCGACTCGATCCGTCAATCCAACGGCAATAATTCCGGTGTATTGGCTTAAGTTGGCGCTCAGGCTGTTCGTGGAGACTCCAAATTCATTCGTGCCAGTGCCGGGCACTGTCTGGATGAAGTAGGCCGAAGGCAGGTTGTTGAGCTTGTTCCCGTCAATGGTCTGGAAGACGAAGCGCTGGAATGTGAAGCCGAGAAACACCTTATGCCTACCCACCGTGTTCCCGCGTTCGGTGAGAATCGATCCGAGGTTCTGGCTTTCTTCGACCGGAATTCCCAGCTTCTTATCGAACCCGAGCACAAACCCTGACACCGGCGCCGCCAAGGGAAGTTGGCCAAGCACCTGAGCGATGGTGGTGTTGAAGCGCGCCAGATTCTGCGATTTGCCTGTCACCGTCAGATCAGGAATGAGGCAGGCCAGAGCGCGCTGGTGCGCGGGCGAATAGGGACAAACATCCACCACGGTTTGCGCGTTGGCGCGAAATCCCAGGAAACAACAGAAAACGGCGATGAAGATGGCAATCCGGTTCGTCATTGGAGATTCCTCAAAATTCTGTCGTTGCACCTCAGTCGCAAACATCTCACTTCACAATCGTGAGCGGGACGGTGAATATTTCCTCACCTTGGATGTTATTGCCGCCGTCACTCACATAGCCCATGACCGTAACCAAATAAGAACTCGCCTTGTTTCCGCCGAAGTTCGCGTTGAAGCCACCGGCGCACGACGGCAGCAGCGCCATCAGAGCGAGAATGAGAATGACTCCAGCGACGCTGGTTATGCCCTGCGCCAGCCGTTTCCTCTTCGGCCCGCAGGCCACGGTGCCCGCGCCCACAAAAACGATTGCAGGCAGACCGAGCAGGAAGGCGTAGAAGAAGATGGGCTTTCCGCGCTCGCTACGCTCATTTGCAGCCTTCAGTCCGGCCGGGATTGAGATTTGGAGAGAGAAACTTCCCTGGGTTCCGGCAAGAGCCACTGGGGCGGGTTGGGCACAGGAAACGCCATAGTTGAGTCCGCTGGGATCGAGCGCGTAGGTTCCATCTGTTTGCAATGCGGACACACTGCAGACAGTCGGAGTTGCCGCACCATTCAGACCCGCAACAAGCGCGAACGTGAGCGTGTCGCCCGACTGGTTGTTCGGATTTGCGGGGCTCGCGGTTATCGCGAGTGTCGCCGAACTGGTTACTCCCGCGTTCACCGTGGCTGCGACCGGTGCTTCCTGCACCACGTTGAAGGTCGAACTGCCCACATTCTGTGGATCAGTTGGCCCAACCTGGAAGTAATTGACCGTGATCGTGTCGACCTGCGCTACTGTTGCCGTGGCCGCGATCGGAGTAGGAATTGCGAAAGTCACGGGACTGCCCGTTCCGGCTGCCGTCAGGGTCCCGGTCGAACCGGTTGCAATGTTCACTCCTGCCGTGCCCAGTGCCGGGCCTGGACCAGGTGCATTGGCCGACGGTCCCCATGGACAATTACTGCCGCCAGCTACCTCCATCACAAACAGAGCGTACGGGCCGCCTGTAATGCTTGGGGTGTAGGTCGGAACGGTACTCGCTGTCCCAGTGTTGCCCAGCGAGTAGCTGCACTCGACGAACAAGCTAAAGGGAGAGGCACTGTGCACGATTGGTGGCGTGCTGTTGTCGGTCGCACTCAGCGTGATCACCGGGTAAGGACCGACCGGTGTATTCGCTGCGGCGCCAATCGAGACCTGTACCGTCCCGCTGGTTGTATTCGCAAACGTGCAGGTGAATCCAGGCGGAGCACAACCGACTGGGGACACCGTTCCTGCATAGGTGAAGTTCGGAGTGACGGTCGCGGTGGCTGCCGCTACGGTTGGCCCGGCACCTTGGACGAACACTGCTGTGTTATCGACCGCAGAGAACGTGTAGTCCTGCACGGTGATGGTCGCGGTTGCGGTGTTCCCCGTACCGCCGTTGGTCGAACTGACGTTACCGGTGGTGTTGGTGATGTTTAGACCGCCCGTAGCTCCAGTCACTGTCACTGCGAACTGGCACTGGCCGCTGACCGCAATGCTGGCACCGCTCAGGGAGATTCCTGTCGGATTCGTGGTGGTAAGAGTCCCGCCGCAGACCGTCGCAGTCCCTGACGCGACTGTCAGATTCGCCGGAAGCGTATCGGTAAAGGCCACTCCCGCTTCCGCCACTGTGTTCGCCGACGGATTCGTGATCGTAAAGGTCAGCGCGCTTGTAGCTCCTAATGTGATTGGGGTGGGACTGAACGCCTTTGCGATGACCGGAGGTGCAACGACGGTGTAAGTCAGCGTTCCGTTGCTGCCGAGGTAATTCGTGCCCGTCGGCGTATAGGTGGCCTTGATGGTGTCCGTTCCCGCAGGTAGAGACGATGTCGTGCAGGTAGCATTGCCGCTCCCGTTGACTGCGACGCCTGTGCACCCGGTGATGGTAGAGCCGTTCTGGGTGAAGTCCACGGTGCCGACCGGGGTTCCTCCGCCGGGAGCAACTGGGGCCACGGCAGCGGTAAACGTGACAGACTGTCCTAAAGGCGACGTTGAAACGGGAACGGCGGACACGGTCGTCGTGGTAGACGCCGCGGTCACGGTGTAGGCCAGCGTTCCGTTGCTGGTGATGAAGTTTCCGCCCGTTGGGTTATAGGTGCCCTTGACTGCATCGGCCCCGGCAGGCAGTGTCGTGGTCGTGCAAGTGGCGACGCCGCTGCCATTCAATGTGACACCCGTACACCCAGCGATCGCGGTTCCGTTCTGGGTGAAGTCCACGGAACCAACCGGCGTGCCGACTCCGGGCGGGACCACCGCTACTGTGGCGGTGAAAGTTACAGATTGACCGTACGTGGAGGATGCCGGAACGGCTGTAATCGTTGTTGTGGTAGCGGCCGGACTCACTGTATACGTCAGCGTGCCGTTGCTGGTGATGAAGTTTCCGCCCGTTGGGTTATAGGTGCCCTTGACCGCATCCGACCCTGCGGGCAGTGTCGTGGTCGTGCAAGTGGCGACGCCACTTCCGTTCAGTGCCGCACCTGTGCACCCAGCGATCGCGGTTCCGTTCTGGGTGAAGTCTACGGAACCAACCGGAGTGCCCACTCCCGGCGCGACCACCGCCACCGTGGCGGTGAACGTTACAGATTGACCGAACGTAGACGAGGCCGGAACCGCGGTAACGGTTGTAGTGGTACTCGCTGCCGTGACGGTGTAGACGAGCGTGCCATTGCTTGTCATGAAATTCGTGCTGGTCGGGGTATAGGTGCCTTTGATCGAATCCGATCCGGCTGGCAGCGCTGTAGTCGTGCAGGTGGCGACGCCGCTGCCGTTCAGTGCGACACCCGTGCAACCAGCGATGGCTGTCCCGTTTTCAGCGAAGTCCACCGTGCCATCCGGAGTGCCAGTGCCTGGTGGAACGACGGCCACCGTTGCGGTAAAGGTGACAGATTGACCGAACGTCGAGGACGCCGGAACCGCTGTAACGGTTGTGGTCGTCGCTGCCCCGCTCACGGTGTACGCCAAGCTGCCGTTACTGCCGGTGAAATTCGTGCTGGTTGAGGTATAGGTGCCCTTGATCGTGTCCGAGCCGACTGGCAGAGTCGTTGTCGTGCAGGTGGCGTTGCCGCTGCTATCCACTGCGACGCTCGTGCAACCAGTGATCGCTGCCCCATTCTGATCGAAGGCCACCGTGCCAATTGGAATGCCAGCGCCCGGTGCTACCGCAGCCACGGCAGCGGTGAAGGTAACGGACTCACCATGGGTAGAACTGCCCGGAACGGCTGTCACAGTCGTGGTCGTTGCGGCCGCGTTCACGGTGTAAGCCACAGTGCCATTGCTGGTGTTAAAGTTTCCGCCGACGGGGTTGTAAGTGCCTTTGATCGTGTAGGAACCGACATTGAGCGCAGAAGTCGTGCAGGTCGCAACTCCGCTGCCGTTCACGGTCACTGTCGCGCAGCCTGTGAGCGACGTTCCTCCCTGGCTGAAGTCGACCGTGCCTACAGGAGTGCCAGCGCCCGGCGGTACCGCAGCCACCGTAGCCGTGAAGGTCACGGACTGTCCGAACGTTGACGAAGTCGCCGGTACCGCGGTCATCGCGGTCGTCGTAGAAGCTGGATTGACAGTCTGGGGGGCCACCGCAGACGTGCTGCTGGCGTAGGTTGCATCTCCGCTGTAGACAGCCGTCAGGGAGTGCGAACCTGCAGACAGCGTCGAAACTGTCATCGACGCCGCCCCGGTGCCGTCAAGGGTTTGTGTACCCAGCAACGTTGCGCCGTCCTTGAAGTCAACGGTTCCTGTCGGCGTGCCCGAACCCCCGGTCACAGTAGCACCTAGTGTGACAGTTTGGCCGAATGTCGAGGTAGAGGGCGTATTGGTCAGGGTGGTGGTTGACGCTGTAACTCCAGGTGGCGGCAAGGCCATCTTGCTCACAAACGCATTCGCGCACGTCCCAGCGCAACTCGACTGAAATGGGTGCAAAGTGGGGAAGTCCGGGGAAGAGGTTTCGCCCGTGACGTAGACGCTCCCCTGGAGGTCCAGCGCAATTCCGTTGCCGGATTCCAGCGCGCTACCGCCGTGATAGGTCGAGAATGAAAGGGCGCTGCCCGCGGCGTTCAAGCGCGCTACAAAGGCGTCACTCTGGCCGCTGAGTTGTTTCTGCGCTGCCGCGACGGAAGGGAAGTTGGCTGACTCGGTGCGTCCAACAATGTGTGCGTTTCCAGTTGCGTCGAGTGCGATCCCCGTGGCCTCATCTCGCCCGGAGCCGCCCAGGTAGGTGGAGTAGACGAGCGTCTTCCCCGAAGGCGCAAACTTGGTTACAAACGCGTCAAGGCTGCATAATCCGGAAACTGCGTCTTTCGCGCATGATTTCTGGTATGCCTTGACAACCGGGAAATCCGAAGACAAGGTGCTGCCCGTGAGGTAAGCGCTACCCTGAGCATCGACCGCGATGTCGGTGGCCTGGCTTCCCAGCATACCGCCGAGGTACGTCGAATAAACGAGTGCCGACCCATCCGCCTTGAGTTTGGTCAGGAACGCCGTCGCGACGCACGCGCCGGAAGAACTTAGCGAGTCGGGCGCGCAGGATTTCTGATAAGCGCTCACTGCCGGGAAGTCGGGTGAAGTCGTGTGGCCAGTAACGTAAGCGCCACCCGAACCATCCACGGCAATAGCGGCAGAATCATCTACCCCGCTGCCGCCCAGGTAGGTGGCATACGTGAGTTTGTCGCCGGTCGGGCTGAACTTGGCTACAAAAGCATTCTGCTGGCACGAGCCGGCGCACTTCGCCTGGGCCGCCCCAGAGGTGGCCGGGAAGTCGGGGGATGAGGTCACGCCCACCACGTAAGCGCTGCCAGTTGCGTCGATCGCAAGACCGCGCGCCGATTCCCCGCCGCTCCCACCAAGGTAGGTCGAGAACAGCAGCATGTCGCCCGACGGGCTGATCTTGGTCAAGAACGCGCTCGAGCATGTGCCTGCCTGTGTGTGCGTCGCGCAACTTGTCTGGAGGGCGTTATGCGTAGGAAAGTCGGGGGAATGAGTCGTGCCTGCCACGTAAACATTCCCGGTTGCATCGATCGCGAGTCCGGTCGCTTCTTCACCGACGCTGCCACTCAAATATGTCGAGTAGAGCAGGGTTGATCCAGTGGCATCGATCTTGGCTACGAACGCGCCCCGCGAAGGAGTGCCATTGCCAAAGGTAGTTGCTTGGGGCGTAGGAGCGGCGGGGAAGTCTCCCAACGCGGTGTAGCCTGCTACGTACGCATTGCCGGCTGCATCGACCGCGACCTTGGTCAGCGCGTTCTTCTGGCTGCCGCCAAGGAAACTCGAATACTGCAGCACCGGATCGATCACGAGCGGCTTTGCCCGATCGTAATCACCGATATGGAAGCCGGCGGTGTTGTTGGCAGTGAGAACCCATTGTCCGGCGACCTGGTGTTTCCGGCCTTGAATCTGCTGATAGACGTTCGGGGCGAGCAATTGCACTTCTCCCGATACGCCGTGCAGCACAAGGTTCCCCTGGCCATCGACTGAGATTTGTTCGGCGCCAGAGACGGCGAGCTGAATCAGCTTCGGATCAGCGCCGGGTGCCAGCACGAAATCGTATTCCAGTTGCCGCTGGTTGCCGTAATAAACCAGATTGATGCCGGGATAAATATCTTCGTACGCGACCTTCGAATAAGTCGGAACCGAAGTGCGCCACCGTTGAGCGTCGTTGCCGAAGAAATAATTAGTCTTGCCGGGGAGTTCGTCTACGCCGTGAATCTGTGCCTCTGGATTCGCTCCAGCCAGTCGCATCCGAAAGACAGCGGCATCGGAATGCGCGTCGTGCGCGAACGTCAGCAGCGCTCCGTCATGCGTCAGGAAAAACGAATAGCCGCTGCCGCGCGACAGAAAGCGCACTTGCCCATCGGACTGGCCCTGATTCGATTCGAAGCTCAGTGGCAGAGTTGCATACCGCTCCGCGGGTGAGTCAGAGGTCTGGGCTGCAGCTTTTGACGCTGACTGGTTGTTTGTTCGGTCAGCGGCGCTAGCGGTTGGCGTTCCTAGAAGTGAAGAGACACAAAGACACACGGCCACAGAGGGGGCGATCCAGAAGCAGCGCATAAGTTATCACCGTAAAGGGGGGAAGCAAGCAGCGTCACTGGGTACACTGCCGAGGCCCGACTTTTAACACTAAGTGCGAGAGAGTGTCAATGCGAAAATGCTATTAGTGATGAGAATCACAACATTATGTGACGTGGATGAGATTGCCTTACTTGAAATGCGTGTGTAACTAGCCTTGAAAACGAAGCGTTTGTGATCACAAGGCAGATTACGACACCGGACTATTTCCCAGGGAACTTTGTATCAACCCGCCACGTGTCTCCTGCTTTCTTGAGGGAAATACTGACTTGTTGGCTCCGCTGTTTACGTTGTCCCTCTGCGGTATAGGACATGACCTCAGTGCAAGAGATCGTCGCGTTGTTGGCCGAGACTGACGGGGCGCCGCATGGTTGGTATTGCATCTGGACAGCTTTGACCTCAGAACTCTTGAACAAGGCATTGAGACCCTTTTCTTGGTCCTTCGTCATCCCCGTCCATTCCTTTTTTACTTCGCTGACGAGTTGAGTGGCGTGCGCCTGCCCTAGACGGTTCAGTGCAGTCGTGATCCCTGCGCTCTCGTCCGTAAACGGAGACGGCTTCGACTCTACTGTCACACGAATCGACGTGTCCGCGCCTCCGCTCGGATTGTTCGCAGTGATGCGGTAATCCGTAGTTTGCGTTGGAGTAACCTGCTTCGACCCACTCGGCGGCAAATTGGATTCGACTCCGTCAATGCTGACCGATTGCGCGTCCGAAGTCGACCAGATCAGGGTTGTCGACTCTCCAGCCTTGATCTTTGGCGGCTTGGCTTCAAACGTCAGAATCCTGGCTGGTTTGGGTGGCGGAGCATTCTTGACCGTCACCGACCAGTTTCTCTCCGCGCTTCCGCCCTCGCCTTTGGCGATCAGTCTGAACGTTGTGTTCTGGCTGACCTGGACATCCTTCGAACTGTTTGCCTCAAGGCCCGTGCCTACGCCCTCGATGTCCACGGATGTCGCGCTGCTCGTTCTCCACTGCAACCTGACTGTTTGTCCGGGAGCGACGCTGTCAGGTGTACCGGTGAAAGCCTCGATCACCGCCGCTGCTTTGGGCTTCGGAATCGGTTTCAGTTCTGCACGCAGCGACTGCCGATCTCCCGGCTTAGCGCTCGCATCCGTCGACCACGGCTGGAATCCATTCATGGTCACTTCGACATGATGCGCCGTGTTCGGACTGACCTTCGAGTAGAAACCGGTCTCGCCGAGCCTGCCCGATGGCGGCGATCCGCCTTGCACGCGCACATCTGCTCCCTCGGGTCCGGTGATCACCAGGTACGAGTCCGCAGGCTTGGTTTCCCCACCGCCTGACTTGCTGCGCGTCAGCGCGAACTTGATCGCGTTGCCGGTGTTCGCAGCCACCGTCATTGGCTGTGCCGGCACCGTATCGAAGCCGGATTTCTCCACCCGGAACGTGTGCGGACCAAGCGGCAGCCGAACTATCAGCTCTTTGTTGGAGGTGCTTCCCTTCAAAGCATCGTCAACAAAGACGTCGACACCGTCTTCGTTGGTTTGAACGGCGACGGTAGCCATCGGGGCAGCACTTGGAATGAGAGTGAGAGGGATCTCCACCGGTTCGCCCTTGACCACGTCGATCTCCGCCGATGCAGGGTCGTAGCCGTCTTTTTGCATGCGAACGACGTGGTGGCCTTCGTTCAACTTGAAAATCACGCTGTGCCCTTTGTCGATGGTGCCTTGCGGTTTGCCATCGACCAGAACGTCGGCGCCCTCAGTGGTGCTGCGCACGATCAGGGTGCCCAGTTTTGCCGTCGGCCACATGACGATCGCCAGCACGATGAGCACGACTGCTGCGAGTGCGCCTCCAATCAACATTTTTTGCGAGGTCGTTAGTCGCTGCAACAGGCCCGGTGCCGCGGGAGCAACGGCCGCGGGTTTTGCCGGAGCTTTTTTTGCTGGCACGGCAGCCTTTACCGGCGTCGCAGGCTTCGTTGGTGCCGCGGGCTTAGTCGGAGCGGCAACGCGCCCTGTAGGCACGCGCGGTTCGGGTTTTGGCTCGACTTCGGGCGGCGGGGCGATGCCGGCGCCCCACATCATGGTGCCTTGGGGTTGCGGGGCCTCGAATTGCTGAGCGGACTCAATCTGGGGTTCCGGAAGCTCCGGCTCAACGGGACGATTCTTCTCGGCAGCAGCCAGCAGCAATTGGCGGAATTGATCCGACCGTCGAAAAGCGGTCGGCTGCGACTGCAGAAATTCCACTGCCTTCGCCGGCGATCCTTCGCTCAAGAACTGGTTCCCTCGGGCGATGGCGGCGGCAATTTGGCGGCCGAGTTCGTCACGGCGGCGCCGCGCCTCTTCCAGCACGATCTTCAATTCCTCGTCTGGGGTACGCGCCAAAATGGATTCGAGCAGCGAAATGGCCTGATCGTATTCCTGATTGCGCAGGAACTCCTGTGCCCGGCGCACGGAATTCTCCACTTCCAGTTTTTTCGCTTCTTTGACCTGTTGCTCGCGGGCGAACCGCAACAAGTTGTCGATCTCGGGCGAGGCGGCGAAGCGCAATTGGCCGGCCTCCAGAATCTGGATCCCTTCGTCATAAGCCCGGCGACCGAGCGCTTCATTCGCCTGCTGCACGCAGCGCGACTTGGCTTGGTCGTCCTGCTCCTGAGTTAGCCGTTCTTTTACGATCGAGACGAAAGACTCAAGTTGCGCATTGCCGGGAACTTTCTTGAGAGCATCCTGCAGGACCTTCAAAGCGCCGCCGGCATTGCCCGCATTCAGAATTTCGCGGGCCGCTGCAATGCGCTCGCGCACGAACGACTTGGTCTGGGCCGCTTGATTTTGCGTCTCGGCGAGATCCTTGAGCTTGAGCAGGCCGGCCTCACCCGGAAAGCGCTGCATCCCTTCGTTCAGCAGGTTGAGCGCGGTCTGGTTGTCGTCCGTATTGAGCGCCTGCTCAATCTGGCGCGTGAGTTGCTCGATGGCGCGCCGTTTCTGCTCTTGCTCCCGGGAAGCAGTGAAGGCGTCAAGCAGGGAGCGCAATGCTGGCGCCTCTGGATCGACCTTCTCCGCTTCCTTCAAAATATCGAACGCCGCGGTGAAGTGCCGGTTTGCCATTTCCTTGCGGGCAGCTTCCAGCAGAGTCTCGATGCGCTTCTGCCGCATGCGGTCGTCCAGTTCTTTCTGGATCAGCCGGTAAAGCGACTTCACCCGCGTGTCGTTCGGGCGCCGCTGCAATACTTCTTCGATAGCCTGCTTGGCCGTGTCGAGATTCCCGGCGCGATGCGCGTTTTCGGCGCGCTGCATCACCTGCCGGAGTTGTTCGATCTCGGCCTTCGCGGCCTGCACCTTGCCACGGAAGCTCTGCAGGTCGACATTCGTGGTATCGATCTGGATGGCCTGCTCGATGTAAGTGAGAGCCGGGTCATAATCTTCCCGATGGAATGCTTCTTCGGCCTGCTCGCGAAGCTGGCGCGCTCGCTCGGCGCTCTGCTCTTTCTCGATTTGCTTGCGCAATGTGCGCAGCATCGCCGCAGCTTTGGTGTTCTGCTTGTCGAGCTTCAGCACCTCCATCAGTTCGTCGTTCGCCTGGAAGAGTTGGCTCTCGCCCACAAACCTTTCGGCCGCCTGCATGTGCACCTGGATCTTCTCGCCCTTCATCCGGTCGAGAAGTTGCGTCAGGTCCAGCGCGAGTTCGTCGGCGGAGCCGTAGCGCTGGTCGCGGTCCTTGGCCAGCGCCTTCATCGTGATCGTTTCCAGTTCCGGCGAGTACGAAGAGAGATACTTCGCGAACGGGGGCGGAGCCTCGTTCAGGATCTTCATCAGCGTCGCGCCCGTGCTTTCGGCCTCGAACGGCAGCGCTCCGGTGAGGACCTGGTACAGCACGACGCCGGTGGAATAAACATCGGTCCGCTGGTCGACTTGCAGCTTGTCGTTCAACTGCTCCAGCGACATGTAATTCAAGCTGCCCATGAACTGGCCGGTGCGCGTGAAATTGGTGTCGCCGATGCGGGCAATGCCGAAGTCGACGATCTTCACGCTGCTGTCCTTCAGCACCATGATGTTGCCGGGCTTGATGTCGCGGTGGACGATGCCGCGCTGGTGCGCATAGGAGAGGCCGTGGCAGGCCTGGATGATGATGTCGATTTTCTGCATCAACGAGAGCGGTTGGCCCGAGCGCAGCAACACTTCCAGGCTTGCGCCTTCGAGGAACTGCATCGCGAGATAGGGACTGCCCTCATGCTCCCCAAGTTCGTAAACCGTGACGATATTGGGGTGCTGCAGATTGGCGGTGGCTTTGGCTTCGCGGTAGAAACGCTGCAGGAGATCGGGGTAGTCGGCATAGCTGATCGTCATGATCTTGATAGCGACCATGCGATCGAGGAAGGGGTCCTTGGCTCGATAGACGACACCCATTCCGCCCTTACCGACCACGTCAAGGACGTCGTACTTCCCAATCTTCTTGGGTATGGGTGCAGCCATTTGTTCAGCCAGTTGGAGCGGCGTGCCCCGGGGGGGTAGGCAGAAAAATTCGGACTTCGCCGCCAGTATTGTATCCAGAATTTTGCGAAGACCAAAGAGGAATCGTGGCTTCGTCGGTCACGCGTGGGAGCGGCGTTACCTATCCGAATCGAAGGTTACCACAAGTCACCACTTCCGGATGACGATGGTAACCTCTCACTAGTCCACGAGTCCTGCTTTACGATCCACATCCACCTGCGATAGGATTTACCGCCCAGATTCGTACAGCCGATGAAGCTCACCACTCAAGCCGCCGGGAAGACGGATATTGGTCTGGTCCGCAAGAACAACGAAGACAATTTCGGATATGACATCCGCAGCGGCATCTTCGTAGTGTGCGACGGGATGGGCGGACAGGCCGCTGGGGAAGTTGCCAGTAAGATCGCCGTCGATACGGTGCTGGGATACTTCCGGCAGCAGGAAGGCAAGCATACCGAGGTCCTGGGCCGCGAGATCGCGGAAGTTTCTGGCGCCGCGAACGCGCTGGCCAATGCCATTCAACTCGCGAACAAGGCCATCCGCGACGCTTCGGCGCACGACATGGGCCACGCCGGCATGGGGTGCACGATCGTTGCGGTGCGGGTAGAAGGGGAACTGTTCTCCATCGCCCACGTAGGCGACAGCCGCATCTACCTCGTGCGCGGAGGAACAATCCAGCAGTTAACGACCGATCATTCTCTGGTCATGGAGCAGGTGCGTCGAGGCATGATCACGCTCGAGGAAGCCGAAAGCTGTGACATGCAAAACGTGATCGTTCGCGCGTTAGGCTCGGAGGACAGCGTTGAGCCTGATTTGGCAGACCTCGGTCTCGAGGAGCATGACATTCTCTTACTCTGTAGCGATGGCCTTTCGCGGTACGTAAAAGATCCGGCGATGCTCGAGGTAATTACGAAGAACGAGAATCTCGATGACGCTTGTGCCGCGTTGATCGAAGCCGCCAAGACCGGCAACAGTGACGACAATATCACCTGCCTTCTGATTCGCGCTGTCGAGAAAACCTGGGGCGGCCGAATCTTCAGCCGCCGCCGCGACGATGTGCAGACGTCAACCTAGCGTGTGACCTGCGCGACACAGCGCATGCCCGCAAATTCCGCCCAGGGATTTCCGTTCAGGAAGCGCAGTTCGTACGAGTACGACTGTCGCTTTCCGTTGAGCACGATGTCCTGCCCGTTGGACTGGCGCACAAAGTCGAGTATGTACGTCCCGCCTCCGCGGCTCGACGGCTTGCCGTCGCTCATGAAGTGGAAGATCGCCCACGGACCCGATCGCGGCACGCCGATCGGCACGTCCTTCTGCACTGCGAGGACATCTTCACTACTCCCGGTCCACGCGAAAGTCTTCTGTTGTCCGGCTCCAGAGAGAGTATCGTTGCCTACTTTCAGTGCGAGATTGTCGACGTTTGTCGCTACTTGCTTAAGGGAGTACTCCACGCGCGGCGACGGTGAGCCGTTGGGATAAAGAGCATCACTCAGGCTCTTTGCCTCGCGGAAGAACGTCACGAAGGAAGGCGAGATCTTGATCGCCGCCGAATCGTTTGCCGCGTAGGTCGAACCCTGTCGCACCAGGAACTGGGAGAGTCGCGTGTTGTAGAAGTTTTGCAGGGCGCTCGTCGGACCCGGGCCCAAGACTGTATTGAGTTGATCGAGCGGAAGATCAGGCCCCGTGGGATTGAACGGGAAATAGCCTCGCATCTGATCGAGTTGCTGACAGAATTGCCTGCCGCCGCCGTTGAGTCCAATCTTTCCTGCGCCGCCGATGGCCGCCTGCGCGGCGGTTGCTGGCTCCTTGAGCAAACGCACGACGATATCTCGAATGTGATATTTCTCGTCCACCTGATTTCCGGCGATTTTCTCGGCCGCGGTCTTGACCGCTTCCGCCGAGCCATTCGCGGCGTCGGCCAGATGCGTATCGCTCGGAGGCACATTGCTGCTTGCCAGGATGCTCATGTCCTCTCGCAGCTTGGAGAGCGAATCGGTGTAAGGCTGGTTCGATGGCAGCTTGTAAACGGCGGGAAATCCTTTGTCCGGAGAAGGCGGAATGATTCCCTGAACCGACGGAAACACATTCGCGATGTCGGGGTTGTCAACGCCTGTGTTGTGCGAGACGAACCAGAGAAATTCCAGAATAGGAGATCCCGCTCCAGCCAGCGTGTCCAGCCTGGCGGCGTTATCCTTCGGACTCGTGGATGAAATTACCACGTGCGCATTCGCCAGCACGTGGCTCCATGTCTGAATGAAGTCGGAGCCGTAGCGTTCCTTCAGCCGCTGCCGAAGTACGGAAGGATCCAGTTCGGTGGGCCGTGCCTGTCCCAGCACCCATTCTTCGCTCAACTGGTTCGCAGGCGCGTTGATAGCGGTTTGCACGATTCCGAATCCATCGCGCGTGAAAGCGGCCTTCACAACGTCCCGTGAGTCGATGACTCCCGTATCGTTCGGAAACAGACTCCGGAAGCTGATGTCGTGATTTCCCGCCGTGCGCGCCTTTTCAAGCACAGGAAAGTAATATCTCTCGATGCCGGTAAAATTCGCGAGATAGTCTTGAGCGCGTCCCACTGCCATTATGTCCGCGCTCATCGCCGGATAAGGATTACTGATGGCCAATTCCGTGCTGTAGAAATCGAACTGATTGTTGGCGAGTTGAGCGATCGAGTCATCGGGCGATCGTCCTTCGCGCCAGTGCTTCATCAGGATCGGCGACAGGAAATCGCGCGTACTGTATTTCGCATCCGGCTGCTTCGATGTGATCAGATAAGCCCGAAGGTCGTTGTAGGTCACCTGATATTGATCGCCGCTGTCGGTGGGGTCGGGTTTTTCCTTGCCCGTTTGCAGAGTTCGCAGCAATTTTTTCTCTGTGTCACCAAACAGCAGATCGTTGAAGCTTTGGAAGTACGCCTGCCTCGCTGCCGGATAAAAATCATCCCCGGAAAACAGCCACCAGCGCAGCTTCCACGGCACGTCTCTGGTGTGGTTGTAGTAGCCCGACAGCGGCTCCAGTTGTTGCCGCAGTGCGTCGAGGCGAGTGAGTTGGTCGAGGCTCGGCGTCTGCCCCGGAGTCGCATGAATCGCGTTTACGTCGGCCACCGCCTGCTTTACCCGTTGCTCGAGAAAGAAGTTGCCGATGAACGAAGTCAGGAATCCTATGGCGAAAATCAGCGCGATGCCGATCACGCACGCCAGCGCAACGCGGCGCAGCAGGCTCACGCGCGAACTGAATCCGCTGGCGCTCAGGGCGACGCGGTCTTTCAACAGCACTTCATTGAAGAGTTGCGAAAGGAATATCCACTCGGGAACTTTGCGCGGCCCAGAGGCGCGCGGCGGAGCCACCATCTGCGCGGCTCGCGGTCCCCCCGCCCCAAATACTACCGTGGCGTTGCCGTCAAATGCCGGTTCCGCGACCTGGACTTGCTGCACCGGAGCGGCGCCTTCGACCACCGACTCGCGTACACCCGTAAAGTAAAATCCGCGCAGGAACGGATTCACGCTCAACTGGCTGGGACGCGCCAACTCCACCAGGAACGGCACGGCGTACTGCCGAATCTTTCGAAGCTCGCGCGGGAATTCGTAAATGCCCGGCAGCCGGTCGCTTTGGCTCGTAACCGACAAGAAGTCGATACGCTTCTCGGCCAGAGAATAGAACAAGTCGTCGAACGATTTTTCCAGCCGCTTCGTCTCTTCATCGGCGTAGACGCCGCTGGCTTGCAGAGAACGTACGGGTAGAGTTGTGCCCAGGACTTGTGACGTTTCGTTCTTGGGCAGGCCGGCAACATAGTCCAGAAACGCAGACCTCCCATCTGGGCGCGCGCCAATGCGGTCGGCGCGGGTGAAGAGAACGTAAATTGGAAAGCTGATGCCGAGCAGTTGAGAAATCTCAAGCAGTCGCGTCCCCAGCCGGCGGGCCGCCGATAGCACTGCGTCCTGGCAGCCTGGCCGAAACACCTCGCAATCGAAGCAGACAATCGCGGCCCGCGCAGCTTGCTGCTGTTTCCCCGCCGCTGCCACGCGTCCTGGTTGCACCAGGCGAATCAGGCGGCGCCACAACTCCGGCTGCGAAAAAATCTGTCCACCGCCATCCACGAACACGGCCTGGCGCGTATACCAGAAATTCGCCACGCGCGTGGGGACGACGCTGTTGTCCTGATACACATGTCCAGCAAGCAATTCCGGATCCAGCGCTGAGTGAATGATGGTTGTGGTCTTGGCCGAGCCGGGATCGCCGACCAAAAAAATCAGCGGCTGGTTGCGCAGGCTTCCACCGCGCCCCATCGCCGATTTTTTCAGTTTCTGGATCGCATCGCGAACCAGCAGGTCAACCTCAGTCGTCGCGCCCGGTGCGGCTGTCGAAGCGGACGACGCATCCAAGCCTTCCGCTTTCGATTTGCGCCAGAACCACCACATCGTAAATGCGGCGCCCATGACGCCGATGAGCCACAGGCCGATGCGCAACACCCAGATGCCGGCCCCGGGCGGATTGATCCATCCAGCAAAAAACCAGACCAGCACCAGGTAAACCAGTAGCACCGCTCCGGTTACCCAATAGACCATGAATCCTCCCGTCGACCTCTATCTCGTGGCCACAGAAATCGCCGATGCGCCATACACCAGGATCAGCTTGAACATGATTCCAAGCACGACCGTTACTGCGGTGGTGGCAATTGTTGCAATCAGCAGGCGCCGTACCCACGGATCGGTTTGCGCCAGTCGCACGGCGTCGGCTGGAATCATGCCGCGCGGCGAAAGCACATTGGACGATCCTCGAATCCTGCGCAGTTTTTCTTGAACCGCAAGCTGCATCGCTCGCAAGTCGCCGGCGCCGCCCGCGGCGAAGCGTCCCTTAAAACCCAGTAGCATGCACAGTCCGTATACCTCAAGCAAGTCACCGACTTCGTTCGTGTCCTGACGGTTTAAGACACGCTGCAATTCCTGGAAGAAAATTTCTCCCGCCAATTGATTGCCGAACATCTCGGCCTGCAGCGGAAGCCGGGGCCAATCGGCAAAAACGGGATTTCGGCTCGTCAGCACAGATTCATCAAGAAATGCGACCACGGCGAAGATGGCCTGCTTCACGTCGTCGGGCGGGTACCCGCGCTGCCGCGCGCTCTGGGTCGCGCGGTTTAATTGCGTCTTCATATTCGCGCGGAACGAGTTCGCGTCGGTGACCGCCTGCCGGTTGTAGCGCAGGCGCACGATGATGGTGAGAATTTCCTGCAGCTCCAGCGCGAGATTCCAGCCGCGCCGGTCCATGGCGGAGCTCGATCCGCGATAGCTCGCCAGCGGCGAGATGTGGCCTGAACTCATTCTTCGCCCCCTTCGCTTTGTTCGTCCCTACGCTTTTGTTCGCCCTCTCCGCCTTTGAAAGAGCCCGGTTTTACAGTTTGCTGAAAAACTCGCGTTTCGTATCAGGGTATCGCTTTAGCGATACCGCAAGTCGTTTGAAATCAGATGCCCCTTTAGGGGCCGGACATTGGAATTCGACTTTTTCACCAATCTGTTTAGCCGTGCCGAACCAGCCTTAAGCTAACGGGCTTTAGCCCCCGCCGCGTGTGCTCAACCCTCTGGAATTGCGACCAGTTCCAGTTCCGGAGTCGGCAACTCTCCCGGTGCATACACGCCCACCATGCGCGTCTTCATGATGTGTTCCCAGCACGGCCCGCTGCGGTCGACCACGAAATACTGCGCGTCCACCTTGGCCGCGATCGCCGAGGGCGGCACCTGCACATGCGTCAGCGTCAATCCGGCCATCGCGCGCTTGACCAGGTCCGGTACAAACTTCGCCGAGCAGACTTTCAGTAGCCGAGGCGCGCGCGTGATGAGTTCCGCCTCCGCGATCGGCGAATGAATGCCGAGGATCCACCGTCCCCGACCGAAGCAGCGCTGATCGGTGACCTCGCCCTCGTAGAAATAACGGCCAACCTGCTTCAACGGAATCGTGATCGCTTGCGCCGGCACCACGATTTCCAGGTATTTGCGAATATGCTGATCAAGCAAGTCGAAACGCTGATCGAGATGGTCGTGATCGTAGGAAGGGAGCGACCGCGGATGTGCGTCGAGTCCGAATGTGCACAGCGCGCCTCCCAGCCGCGACATTTCTCGAAACAACTCTTCCGGATGTCCGTGCTTCGACAGCAGGAAATGCCGCAGTGGCGTCAGGCTCGAGTTGATCGCGTGCAGAAACCAGAACTGCGAAACCTGGCGCGCGGTCATTCCCGTCTGGAATTTTCCTTTGGCCTGTTGCTGCTGCTCCTGCGAAACCGAGGCGCTCTTCTCCTCGAGGATATCGACCATCCGGCTGAGCAAGCTCATCAGTCGAGGACTTGCGCTGATCTGGATACAAGGCGGGATAAACGTTGGATCGGCTATGAACCGGCCGGCGCCGTCGCGTACGACGCGCGTCACCGGCAACGTGAGCAGGCTGGGATCTGCCTCTGACTCCACGATCAGCCGGAGATTCTTCCGGCCGAGTGGAACCTGTTTCTCGTCACGTCCCGTATTCTCGTCGTGCAAGACCTGCACATCGGCCTTGTACCGGCTCGCGCCGTTGTCGGAGAGTTCCAGGTCGCAGTTCCTGCCTTCCGGCACCCATCGCGGAACCGCCAGCGCCAGCGTCAAATGGTCGGCCACGGGAGAAAACAAAGCGCCAAAACTGCGCGGCTGGGGCAGCGGATCGCATTCCGGCATGTCAAAGGCAAGCCCGTCATCAAAGATTCCGCGGGCATGGCTAAGAGCCAGAATTCCGTTTTGCAGCGCATCCGCATCGACCTCGCAGGCGGCGAAGCCGTACGTTTCATTCCAAAGATTCGAAGTCGCAAAGTGCAGCGAGTCTTCGAAAAAGCGGTTCTGCGCCTGAAAGTGCTGCGGGGCGAGGTACATGCCCTCGGACCACACGATCTTGGAAAGCAGCTTCATCCTCGTTTCATCCGGCCACGAACTCGTGATGCCCGAAGCCTGTCATCCGGGCGAGACACCACGCCCGCAAAATTGTCGATGGCAATCATACCGCTACTGAGCAAGTTATTTGGTACTGTGAGTTGGCCAACCCCGCGGAAGCATCTTGTAAGTCACTGCGAGGGAGCGAAATCGGAGGTACGGGCCCCGAATGCAGTGAGATGCTAGGCGGTTGTCTATCTAGTGTCAAGGGAAGTGCCCATTGTCCTGGTGGGCGAAGAAAGCAATGATCCGCTGAAGCTCTCGGTGCTATCCTTGAGATGGCGCGAATAAGCCGTCAAGCCTGCCTTTCGAGCGAGCCCCATGAAGTTTGCTGAGCGGTACGAAATCCAGGAGATGGTGACCAGCGGCCGGGTGAGTACCTTTCTGGCTCGCGACCGCAATTCCCAGGAACCTGTCGTTGTCTACACGTTCGAGGTTGCCGGAAGCTCGGCTGCCGAACTGAGCACGGCTTCGATCATCTCGCGTTTTTCTTCGCTGGCGCCGAGCCCTCCTGGGGTCATCGTCAAGGCGGGGTTCGACCAGGCCAGTTCGTCGGCGTTCCTCACCACGAAAATGCCGGAGCAGGCCGCGCTGCAACAGTGGGTTGCCGCCTACCACTCCTTTGGAAAGACTGCACCGGTCACGCCGCCACCCATGCAGCAACCGGTGAGCGCATCGCCTTCGGATGCGACTGCGGAACTCAGCGCCGCCGATCTGCGTGCCTATCTCGCCCAAAGCAATGCCCAGAAGCCGGCGCAACGTACGCCACCGCCGGCTGCGCCAGTCAAACCCGAAAGCTCCGGCGGGATCACCGATATTTTCGGACTCGACACTCCGGCCACAGGTGCGCAATCGCAATCGTCCGGAGAATTCACGCGCCTCTTCCGCGAACTCAATGCCTTCGAGCCGGTGCGGAATACCAAAGCGCCCGCGGCGCCGAAACCGACCACGGTGACCGACGCCACTCTGGGACAACGGCTCGGCGGATCGCCCTTGGGCCAACCAGAACCTACTCCGACTCCTCCTCCGGCCGTTCCGGCGGGCCCCGAATCTCCCGGCGCCTTTACCCGCGAGTTTCTTGGACTGCCCGGCACTCCGGCTGAACCTGCTCCAAGCTCCACGGCAGTCGACAAACCTGTAGCAAAGGAGCCGGGCTCTTTTACGCGAGAGTTTCTTGCCGCATCTTCTCCAACTCCGGGGACGGCTACGGGAAAAGTTCCGCCCTCTCCGCCAGTTCCGCCAGCGACTGCCGGCAAGCCATCGATCTTCGGCAGCGAGTTTGGATCCTTGCCTTCGAAGCCAACAGCGCCGCCAAGCTTCGAAGCGCAACCCCCGCAGAAAGAATCCACGGGCGAATTCACTCGTTTTTTTCAGGATCCCTTCGAGCACCCCGGAACGCAGCAGAACGTGCCCGCCATTCCTGACCTAGCGACCGTCGAGCCTCCGAAACAGCAGGTCGGAGATTTCACAAGAATGTTTGGGAAGATTGGGGCCGAGCCAGAACCGCTTCCGGCAACGGAACCAGAGCCCGCAGGTACGGGCGCTGGTTCGTTCACCGAGATGTTCGAGGCGGGTGCGCCGGGACAGGGTTCGCGACTGGGCATGAGCACCATTGGAACCAATCCGAATTTTCAGCAACCGTTCCCAGAGCCAGTCAAAACTCCGCCGCCAGCGCCACCGCGCGCCTCAGTTCCGGTCGCGCCGCCTTCGCCGGCATCTCCCACACCAGCACTCGATGAACTTTTATCGACGCCTTCTGCGCGCGTGCCTGAGTCCAACGCGACGTTCATGAATCGACCGGCCTCGAACTCCACCAACATCTTTAGTCCGGGATTTGATGCACCCCCGGTCGACGACATGCCCAAAGGCCCGAGCGAGTTCACCATGTTCGTGAATCGCAGCCAGTTGAATGCCATGATGCGGCCAACTCCCGAAGCACCCCCGCCACCTCCTGGCGGACAGGCTGCAGCGCCGCCTCCGATTCCAAATCCGTTCATGGCTCCGCCGCCACCTCCACGGATGCCCGCACCCCCGGTGATGGCCGCGCCTCCCATGCCCGCGATGCCGCCCGTGCCGCGTCCGCCCGCACCCGCACCGATCCCCGCGCCCAAAGCGAGCTCGATGTGGCCACTGATCACCGGGCTCACCATCTTGTTCGCGATTGGCGTGATCCTGGTGATGTACTTTGCGCTGAAGCACTAGGACGGCGTCCGCTTTTGCGGTTCGAAGGATGGGTGAACACGCCGCAGGGCGCTCACGAAACCTGAGGCAGAAGAATCAACAACTCCAACACCGGATTCGGCAAATCCCTCGGCACATATGCCGCCAGATTCCGCGAACGGCAAATCGCCTCCCACGCCGCTCCCGTCTGATTCAGGCTGAAGTACTGATACTTCAGCTTCACCGGAATCGCGCTCGGCGGATTGCTCAGGTGTTTCAGCTCCACCCCAGGCAGCGCGTTCTTCACCAAGTGGTCGATATGCGTGGCCGAACACACCTTCACCGCCTGCGGCACTTTCTGAATGACAAAATTCTCGCTGCTCTCGGCGCTCACCGCCAGATACATCCGCGTATCGACGAGATACTTGTCCTCCGCCAGCGCCGTCGCGTAGATCGAGGGCTGCGTCAACGTCAGAGGCAGAGAAACCAGATTCGTCGGAACTACCGTCTGCAGTAGGGACCGCAATTTGTCATCGAGGTCGGAAAGAATCGGTCCCAGATTGTCGTGGTCGTACAACGGCAGATCCCGCGGTCGCATTTTCTGCGAAAAGGTCGTGAGCGATCCCGCCAAAGACACCATCGCGGAATAAAGTTCTTCGGGATGAATCTGCTTGGCCTCGAACAGATGACTGAATTCCGGAAACGACGAATTCACGGTATACAGCAGCCAGAAATTCGCAATGTCGGCAGACGTGAAGTCTGCCAGGCTCTGATTTTTCTGCCGGCGGGTTCCCGATAGTTGAGTGCTGCGCGCGGCCAGAATTTCGATCATCCCGCGCAGCAATCCCATCACGTACTCGTTGGCGCGAATGTCGAGCAGCGGCGGCACGAAGCGAGGATTCATCCGGAACGTATCGCCCTCCGCCTTCTCCACGTTGGCGATGCGCAGCGCCGCGTTGCCTTCGCGGTTCTCCCCGCCCACCATGAACCGCATATTCTTTCGCGCAATCTGCACCGGCTTCTCGCTGCTGCCAGTGTTCTCATCGCGATAGGTCGCGACTTCAGCTACGTAGCGCGTGCCCGCATCCCGCTGACCGATCGCCACATTCAAGCCGCGCTGCCGGTAGTCCGGCACCGTGAGATAAATATCCATGTTGTTCACGCCCGGCTCAAAAAGCTCCGCCAACTTCTTCGAGGCCGGGGCGGGATCCGCATCCGGGATGTCGAACAGCAACCCGTCAGGAAAGATTCCCGACGCCCGGGAGATCGCGAAATCTCCGGTAGCCAGCTTCTGCTGATCGATGACTAACTCGCTGAATCCCCACGGACAGAATTTCAGAGCCTCCAGGCGGAACTGCAGGGTGTCTTCCAGAAAACGGTCCTGCACCTGCAAATGTTGCGGTGTGAGGAACGTCCCTTTTGTCCAGATGACCGGCTGCAGTCGCTTCATACGATCCCGCTGGGAACAATAGCAATTCTG
>Ga0209698_10001501_pt1 | contig 26852 bp, 22 predicted proteins | sample LitLauG_LLR_2012_FD_187203 | JGI IMG/M metagenome (GOLD analysis project Ga0209698, IMG submission 187203) | Freshwater sediment microbial communities from Pennsylvania, USA - Little Laurel Run_MetaG_LLR_2012 (SPAdes) (version 2) | ecosystem: Environmental > Aquatic > Freshwater > Creek >... | reverse complement strand
GCGGGTCGGGCGTGGGCGGGCTCGGGCGCGGGCGCGCTGGTCTCCTGATGCGGCTCAGCGGCATCGGGCGCGGGCTTGGAATCGTCTTCGCCTTCCTTCAACACGCGCCGGCGGACCTGCAAAGCGACGTCGTCGTCGAGCGAGCTGGAGTGGGTTTTCTTGTCGGCAACACCCAGCTCCGCCAACGTTTCCAGAATCACGTTGGGCTTGACTTCGAGCTCGCGGGCCAGCTCATTGATGCGAATTTTACTCATACGATGACGTTCCGCCGTTCGGGAAACAAACGGGCGGTTTTTACGAATTTCCAGCCTCTCCTTTTTCCGGTTCCGCGATCGGGTCCGGCGCTGCCGTGACCTCTATCGTATCAGATTCATTTTCCGGCGCTTTTTCCGCCGCCTCGGTTTGCTCGAACTGGCCGTAGTAGGCCACCACGGCGGTCTGAATATTTTCCACCATGTCCTGTTCGATGCCGGGAATTTCTTCAAGCTGCTCCGGCGTCATCGCGCCGAGTTTTTCCACCGTCGCCACGCCCGCCTCCATCAGCTTCTCGGCCACCACATCGGTCATGCCATGGTCGATCAGCACAGTGACCGGAGCGCCCGGTACCACCAACGCGGCCATTTGCGATTCCACTTCCTGGCGCTTCTCTTCTTCACTTTTGATATCGATGCGCCAGCCCAGCAGCTTCGCCGCGAGGCGCACGTTCTGGCCTTTTTTGCCTATGGCCAGCGATAACTGCGTGTCATCGACAATCACTTCCATGTGATGATCCTGCGAATCGAGAATCGTTACACGCGAAATTTTTGCCGGGCTCAAGGCATGCGTGGCGAAGCTCACCGGATCGTCGTTGAATTCGATGATGTCGATTTTTTCGCCGCGCAGCTCGCGGATGATGGACTGCACGCGCATGCCCTTCATGCCCACGCATGCTCCCACGCTATCCACATCGCGGTCGCGGCTCGACACGGCGATCTTGGTGCGCTCGCCCGCTTCCCGCGCGCAACCCTTAATCACCACCGTGTTGTCGTAAATTTCCGGCACTTCCTGCTCAAACAGGCGCATCACCAGTTCCGGGGCGGCGCGCGAAACGATCACGCCGGCGTTTTTGCCGCCTTTTTCCACGCTCTTGATCACGCACCGCACGCGATCGCCGACGCTGAAGCTCTCCAGTTTCGATTGCTCTTTTTTTGGAATTCGCGCTTCGGTCTTACCCAGGTCCGCGACCAGGTCCTGACCTTCGATCCGCTTGATCACGCACGTGACCAGTTCGCCCACGCGGCCCGAATATTCGGAGAACACGTTTTCCCGCTCGGCTTCGCGGACCTTTTGCAGGATCACTTGCTTGGCGGTCTGCGCGGAGATGCGGCCCAGTGCCTCGGTAGGCTTGGCCACGCGGATTTCGCCGTCGATCTCCACGTCGGGATTGATCTTCTTGGCGTCTTCGACCGAAATTTCCTTGTCCTTGTCGGCGACCTCGGCCACCACTTTGCGCACACCGAAGATCTGGATCGCGCCCGAGCGTTCGTCGAACTCCGCCACCAGATCCTCGGTGGTGTGGAAGTGCTTGCGCGCCGCCACCAGCATGGCATCCTTCACCGCGTCCAGGATCACCTGGGGGTTGATGCCTTTTTCCTTACTGAGGATTTCGATGGATTGATAAATCGTTCCCATGTTCATATGAAATCGTTTTTCCTGGGTATTCAGAATCGGAGTGCTACCACTCGAACTTGAGGTTCGCTTTTTCCACCTGGTCGAGCGGAAACTGGATGTTCCGGCCAGGGGAGGGCTCCAGCGTCAGTACGCCTTCGGCAAAGCCGGTCAGCGTGCCCGTCCAGGAGCGCTGATTCTCCACCGGCTGGCGCAGCGCTACCTTCACTTTCTGTCCCACGAAACGCTCGAAATCGCGCGGCTTGGTGAGCTTGCGTTCGACGCCAGGCGAGCTGACTTCCAGCGTGTAATGCGCGCCGGGGATCACGTCCTCGACGTCCAGAATGGTGCCTACGTTCTGCGACACAGTCTCGCAATCGGCGTGCGTGACGCCTCCCGGCTTGTCGATAAAAATGCGCAAAAGACGGGCGCTGCCCCCGCCAAGCAACTGCACCTCGACAATTTCGAGGCCCTCGCTTGCGGCAACGCGTTCAGCTATTTCCTGCACTTTTTCCGTGACGTCCTGACGTGCCATTCTTCAGATCCAATAAAAAAGTGGGCTTGCGCCCACTCCATTCGCTCGACAGCTATCTTTAGTATACATGACGGCCAAATGAACAGGCACGTTTCAAGGAAAAGCAGCCCCCTGCGTCAGCGGGGGGGGAACCTGTGACGAAAGATGTCGCGCGACCGCCTGGCTCACACCAGAGGCTGGGTGCAGGCAAAAAGGGCCGCGATGCCCCACCGCGCCGTTTGATATCCTACCTGTTTCAAGAACTTATACAAAGGAGTCTTCCATGTCCCAGAACTTCTCCCGCCGCGACCTTTTGAAATCGTCGGCTGCCCTTGCCGCGCCCGCGTTCCTGCGCGCCCAAGGCTCGAACAATAAAATCACCATCGGGTGGATCGGCACTGGCAGCCGCGGCGATTATCTGATGCAGCGCATGTACGTCGATAACAACAGCGTGGCGCAGGTGGTCGCGGTGTGCGACGCCTACACCGGCAACCTGGCGCGCGCCAAGGATCGCGTGGTCTCCACCGGAGGCAACACGCCCAAGACCTACGCTGATTACAAGGAACTGCTGGCCGACAAATCCATCGACGTGGTTTTCATTGCCACGCCGGAACATCTGCACTACCCCATGTTCATGGCCGCGATGGCCGCCGGCAAGAACGTGTACGTCGAGAAGCCCCTGGCGCACACTATTGAGCAGGGGGCGGAAATGGTGGCGGCGTGGAAGAAATCCGGCAAGGTGGTGCAGGTCGGCACGCAGAATCGCAGCAATTCGCTGTACATCAAGGCCAAAGAGATGGTGGCGCAGGGCATGATTGGCGATATTCACTACGTCCGCGCCTTCTGGTATCGAAATTCGCTCGAAGACAATCCGGCGTGGCGCTACAAGATTCCCACCGACGCTTCGCCGGCGAATACCGATTGGGCTCGCTTCTTGGAAGGCGCTCCTGCGCGCGACTTCAACCTGCAGCGCTTCTATCAATGGCGCTTGTACTGGGATTATTCGGGCGGCATCTCCACCGATCTGCTGGTCCACCAGACCGACATTACCAACTTCGTCTGCGGCAAGACCACGCCGCTGAGCTGCGTGGCGTCGGGCGGAATTTATCGCTGGGTGAATCAGGACGACCGCGACGTCGCCGACACACTAAGCGCCATCTACGAATACAACAACAAGTTCCACATCAACTACAGCTGCTATTTCGGCAACGACCACTACGGCTACGGCGAGCAGTTCATGGGCAATGAAGGCACCATCGAGGTGCTGAACCGCCAGATCCTCAATTTTTACCCGGAAAAATTCGGCGGCAGGCCTCCGGCCAAAGTTGCCGCGCGCGGCGAAATGAGCATGACGCTGCCGGGCAACGACAACAAGGCCGTCGAAGCGCACATCACCAACTTCCTGGACGCGGTTCGAGGCAAGGGGCAGGTGATCGCTCCGCCGACCGTGGGCCAGCAGGCTGCAATTTCAGGCCACATGGCCACTTTGTCGTTCAAAGAGGGCAAAAAAATCATCTGGGACGACGCGGCGGCGAAGTACCATTTCGTCTAAGAAATCCAAAAAATACGCAACGCGGTATTTGCTTTTGGCGCATGCGTGTGCGCTATAACCGCAGCAGCTTGATGCTTCCATTGGAGGTGTGCAGGTCCATCAGCGGACCGCCCTTGCCGATGGCTCCCGACATGTGATGCTTGGAGATTTCTCCTCCATGCATGCTGACGTCGAAATCGCTGGTAATCGATCCGTTGGACGTGCTCGCATCCACGGAAACGTCGCTCGAGGATGGCATCCGGAGGGTTATGGAGGAGTTCGTTGTCGAGGCTCGAACCTCGCGCGCCGTGTTCAAGTCCAGTTCGATGTGACCGTTGGTGCTTTCCAGGCGCACTGGCGTGGTGTCGGAGCCGTTGAGATGCGCGGTGATGCTGGAGTTGGACGTCGTCGCCGCAAAGCGCCCCTTTCGAATATCCGCGCGGATCGAGCCATTGGAGCTCCGCAGCGTTGTGTCGCCGGAGATGTCGGTGGCCTCAATCGATCCGTTGGTCGTCTGCACCTCCAGCGTCCCCGCTATGCCGGTGGCATGCACCGCGCCATTGGACGTTCTCAAGCGCGCGGGGCCTTCCACGCCGTCCACGCGGATCGCGCCGTTAGTGCTGACGATGCCCGCCAGTTCGGCCTTGCGCGGCACGTGAATCATAAAGCGCGCCCCGGCGTTGCCGCGATGGTCTAAAGGAGGCAGCGCGCGGATGCTCACCGAGCCCGGTGAATTGGTGACATCCACTTTCATTTCCTTCATGCGATACTCCGTGTTGGCGTATTTGGTGCCGTCGATATCGACGGTGTCCTTGTCCCAGCCGGAAATTTCGACCGAGCCGTTGAAGGTTTCCAGACGCAACGTGCCGCCGGAGCTGAGAGGGTAGCTGAAGTGAAAATCCTCGCGGAAACGTTGAGATCCGCCGATGCCGTCCAGATTGATATCGTCGCATCCGGCCAGAAAAAGCGCCGCCAGGGGCAGAACAAGAACGCGCATAAAAGCTCCTTGAGCATAGTCTACGCAAGCGGCGGGCGGGATGTTCCATCTGAGATAATGGACTCTATGAAGACTCTGTTTGCTCTCGCCCTCTCTTTGTGCCTTTTCGCCAGCCTCGCGCCCGCCCAGAACACGAGCGTGATCCATGTAATCAACGTGAAGTGGAAGGCCGACGCCACGCCGGAACAGATCAAGGCCGCCATCGACGCAGCCCATCAGTTGCCCGCTAAGTACCCAGGAATCAAGCGTGTGTGGACCACCAACCTGAAATATCAGGGACAGGAAGGCTATAAGCAAGCCATCGTGATGGAGTTCGAATCAGAAGCGTCGCTCAAGAAGTACGCCGACAGCCCCGCGCAAAAGTGGTTCTACGAGAAGTACATGCCGATCCGCGAAGAGAGCCGGACGCACGATATCGGGAATTAGTCTTGATGGGATGAGTCTGGGGAGGAGGTGAGTGATGCCGCCTTTTATCTGCGCTTTGGTCCTGCTCGCGCAGGACGTGCCTGCCACCTTTTCCACGCGCGTCAACCTGATCACCGTGCCGGTGGTGGTGCGCGATAAGGACGGCCGGTCGCTTGCCAACCTGAAGAAGGACGATTTTCGTATCTTCGATCAGGGCAGGGAACGCAAGGTCACCCAATTCACCGTCGAAGAAGGCGCGCAGGTCGTGGAAGAAGGCGGCTCGGCGGTTCCCGTCACGGCGGAGGCTCCGGCCAGCCGCTTTATCGCCTACCTGGTGGACGACATCCACATCACGCAGATCGAAATGAAGCGAATCCGCGACGCGGCGCTTGCGCATGTGGACGAGTCTCTCCATCCGGGCGACCGGGCGGCGATCTTCACCACATCGACGGTGGGCAATGTGGAGTTCACCGCCGACAAGGCGAAGCTGCGCGCGGGGCTGGAGGCTCTGATCAGCCGCCGCAGGGCGTCCTACAACATGCAGGATTGTCCCGCGATCGACGAATATCAAGCGAACCTGATCATCAATGGCAACGATCTTTCCGCACTGAACCGCGCGGCGGGATTGTCGGCGTCTTGCGGCAATTCGACCAACCGGGCCAGGCAGGAGATGTACGTTCGCGACGCGGCGGCGCGGATTGTGTCGATGACCGAAGTCGATTCCCGCAACGCCCTGGCGGCTCTGCGCGATGCGATCGTGCGCATGTCCACGCTACCCGGGCGTAGGGCGATTGTGCTGATTTCCTCGGGCTTTATCGTGAGCTTGGACCGCCAGCGCGTGCAGGCGGAGCTCACCGATATGGCGACGCGCGCGCGGGTGACTGTGAACGCGCTGGACGCGCGAGGGATGAACGTGTTTTCCAGCGGCCCCGGGTCGGCGTCGCGCACCGAATCGGCAATGGCTATGGGCGACGTGATGCGCGAGTTCGCCGACAACACCGGCGGCAAGCTATTCAACAACAGCGACGATTTTCTGGGCGGCCTGCGGAGGGTGGCGGAATGGCCCGCCTTCACCTATACCCTGGGTTTCGTACCCGACGATCTGAAGTACGATGGCAGTTTCCACAAGCTGAAGATCGAGGTTGCCGCGCGAAATGTGGACCTGCAGGTCCGCAAAGGCTATTACGACTCCGCGCATCCCGGCAGCACTGCGGAGCTGGCGAAAGAAGAGATGGGTGTGGATCTGTTTTCGCGTCGCGAAGAAGCCGGGCTGCCCGTGAAGATGGAACTGATGGCGGTGAAAACGGGTGCGAACGCGGCCAAATTGTCGGTAATCTCGCACACGGATTTCCAGCGTGTCCAGTTCCAGAAAGAGGGCGGTGCGAACAGGGCGACCCTCACCATGGCTGCCGCTGTCTTCAACCCGGACGGAGCGCTGGTTGCCACGCTTCAGAAGGATTTTAATTTAAATCTCAGCGACGCGCGCCTGGCGGCCGCCATGAAGAAAGGCGTCGCCTTGCCTTTAGACCTGGACGTCGCCCCGGGAAAGTACACGGTCCGGCTGGTGGTGCGCGACAAAGACGGCCACACGGCTGCGCAAAACGGTTCCATTCAAGTCCAGTAGGACAGGCGGTTTCGCCCGTCAGCTTTTAGCCCATCTTGAGAACCACGCGGAACCGGGCCTTCCCGCTGACCATGCGCTCATAGGCCGCGGCGGCTTCCGCCAGCGGATACGTTTCGATCATCGGGCGCACGCCGGAAAACGCGGCTAGGCGCATGGCGTCTTCCGAATCGGCGGCCGAGCCCGAGGGCCAACCCTGCACACTGCGCCGCGCGCCGATCACCGCCATCGGGTATACCTCAATCGCGTCATGGCCCGCGCCCACCACCATCAGCGTCCCACCGACGCCCAGGCCGTTGATCAACGGCGACATCGATTTGGAATCGGGCGCGGTGGCGAGGATCGTCTTCGCTCCGCCCAGCTTCATCAAGGCAGTTGCCGGATCGCCGGCGCTGGCGTCGATGTAATGATGCGCGCCGAGCTTGGTCACAAAGTCCTTTTTATCCTCACCGCGGCCGATCGCCACCGTTTCGAAGCCCATCTTGTTGGCGTACTGAATGCCCAGATGGCCGAGCCCGCCCAATCCCTGGACAGCCACCAGATCACCCGGCATCGCACCGCTGTTGCGCAGCGCATTGAACGTCGTGACACCGGCGCACAGCAGCGGACCAGCCTCGGTGAACGACAGCGCATCGGGGATCGCGGCCAGCCCATAGGCCGACGTGATCATATACTCGCCGTAACCTCCGTCATAGAGGATGCCGGGGATTTCTGTCCGTTCGCACGAGGCGAAAGAACCGCGCCGGCAAGGCTGGCAGGTCGTGCAATAGCCTCCCACCCAGCCGACACCCACCCGCTGACCGGCTTTCCAGCGCTCGACCCCCTCGCCAAGCGCGTCGATCACGCCCGCGACTTCATGGCCGGGGACGCGCGGGAACGTCAAGCCGGGAAATAGGCCGTCTTTCGTGAAATGGTCGCTGAAGCAGAGACCGCACGCCTCCACTTTGACGCGGACCTGGCCGCGGCCGGGCTCGGGGATGGGCCGTTCGACCACTTCAATGGGGCCTCTGGCGGAGGAAACCTGTGCAACGCGCATGGTGGACATGAACTGTTGATGCGCGCCGCGGGCGCCAGGTCGCAACATCATTCACAGGCGGGCGCGAACCAGATCTTTCGCCGCATCTGCAACTTAGATGTCACAAAGGCCCGCAGTCGGCGCGGCGCGGACAAACATCGGGCATGAAGAAACACATCCGCGAGATGATCGACGATCTGAAGACCCCGAAGAGCAAGAACTATATCCCGCCGGTTCCCAAAGGCGCCGCCAGAGAAAAGGTGACGGACCTCAATCCTCCGGCGACGCCTGTGATGCCCCAGGATTTGTCCAATCAGGAGCTGTCCAAGGACCCCGAGCAGCGCGCAAAGCAGCTCGATTATCAGGCGTTTGAGAGTGAGCGGCTGCAGACGAACTCGTAGCAGTAACTGCCCTCGTGCTCTATCTGCGCATCGAAGCCGCCATGCGTCACAGGCTGCGGAAAATGCTCGCGTTATCCCCGCCCTCAAACGGACGGGGATGCGCAGCCCTCGGCGTCAGTCGAGGGATGAAGCCGCGACTTCCCGCATGCTGTCAGCATGCGGGCCGCTACGTGATCTTTCCCAGCAACACCGCACGCCGCGCGCCCGTTGCGCTGGGCAGATTCGCCGCGCGTCCGCGGATTCGTTCATGGGCCAGGATGGCGAACGCGATAGCCTCCTTGGCGTCCGGATCGATGCCGTGCGCCGCGCTGGATTCGACGTTCATCGCCGGTAGCAGGTCGCGGAGGCGGGCCATCAGGTGCCGGTTGTGGACGCCTCCGCCCGAGACAATCAGTTCGCCGGTTCCTTCAGGGATCGCGCCCGCGATGGTGCGCGCGGTCAGTTCCGTCGCCGTGGCGATTAGGTCGTCGATTTCGTAGCCGGTCGCGAGCAGCCGCGCGATGAACTCGCGTCCATACTGTTCGCGTCCCGCGGATTTGGGAGGCGTTTCGCGGTAATAGGCGTCCTCTAGTAACTCTTCGAGCAGCGATTCGATCACGCCGCCGGAGCGCGCGATGGCTCCGTTGCGGTCGTAGCGGCGCTTGCCGCCGGTTTTGTGCTCCACCAGCGCGTCGATCGCCATGTTGCCCGGGCCTGTGTCGAAGGCAGCCACCTGTTCCCGCTTCGCACCAGCGGGGATGCTGGTGATGTTGGCGATGCCTCCAAGGTTCAGCGCGACGCGGGCTTTGCGAGCGTGGCGCAGCATCAGATAATCCACGAACGGCACCAGTGGCGCGCCTTTGCCTCCGGCGGCGATGTCGCGCTCGCGAAAATTCGAAACGACCCGGATTCCGGTGCGCTCCGCTACAACCGCCGCCTCGCCAATTTGCATCGTGCTGACGGAGCCTTCATGAAAAATCGTCTGGCCGTGCAGGCCGATCAGGTCCACGGATGTAAGAGGCACGCGCGACGCGCGGCAGGTATCGAGAATCGCTTCGGAGTAAAGTTCGCCCAGGCGGAAATTCAGATGCGAGATCGCGGCGGTGTGCGTCTCCTCGTTCGAAACGGCGAGAATTGCGTCGCGCACTCCTTTCGGATACGGAGTCGTGCGGAACGCCACCAGCGTGACGTTACGTCCGCGAATATCCACAACGGCGACGTCAATTCCGTCCAGCGAGGTGCCGGACATTACTCCTGCGACGCGCATAGTCTTCTCCTTCCAATGGCCGCCTGCCCCAGTGCCAGGCCTCCGTCGTTGGGAGGCACTTTGCGATGCGTCAACACTTCGAACTTCGCGTGCTCCAGCTTGCCGGCGGCCAATCCCAGCAGAGTGGTGTTCTGAAATACGCCCCCGCTCAGCGCAACGGTCGTGATGTCGGTGCGCTCGCGCGCGATTTCGCAGCATTCGACGATCAACTCCGCGACAGCCACGTGAAATGCCGCCGCCATTTCCGCTGGCGGAACGCCCGCGCCCAGATCCTCCAGCGCCGCGCGAAACAGCGGCGCGGGATCGAACGAGTCTTCGTCGAATGAAAAACGATAGCCGCGATCGGCCTGAACGCCTTCAGCCAAAGCTTCCATCTCAATCGCCGCCTGAGCCTCGTAAGTGACAGTGCGCTCGACGCCGATCAACGCGGCGAAGGCGTCGAACAGGCGGCCCATGCTCGAAGTCTGGACGCAGTTCGTTCCGCTCTCAAGCTGGCGGCGCAGCACGCGTGCCTCAACCTCCGACGCGGCGAGAACATCGGGCCAGGCGAGCCCTGCCGCCCACAAATGTGCCATCGCCATACGATTCGGCTTCTTCACGCCTGCATCGCCGCCGGGCAGAGGAACGTATTTCAAGTGCATCAGGCGGTCGAACGAATCAAGGTCGCCTGCCAGGATCTCGCCGCCCCAAATGGTGCGGTCCAAGCCATAACCGGTACCGTCGAAAATCACGCCGATAGTGCGTGCCGTGCGGTTGTGTTCCGCCATCACCGACGCCAGATGCGCGTAATGATGCTGGACCTGAATCAGCGGCAGCGTGTTCTGCGCGGCATACGCCGTCGCCCAGCGTGTCGATAGATAATTCGGATGCAGATCGCAAACCACAGCCTGCGGCCCAGCGCGGAACAGCGCGCGAAAATGCCAGAAGGCGTGTTCGAATGCGGCGAGCGTCTCCAGATTTTCCATGTCGCCGATGTGCTGGCTCATGTACGCGTGATCGCCGCGCGTCAGGCAGAACGTGGACTTGAGTTCGCCGCCGACGCCGAGCACGCACGGCCCGTCGCCCGCGAGCCTGACCGGCATCGGCGAGTAGCCGCGGGAACGGCGGATCGGCAACTCGCGGGCCTGGAACACGCGCGTCACTGAATCGTCGCAGACGACGTGAATATCGCGATTGTGCAGCAGAAACGCGTCGGCCAAAGGCGCGAGGCGGGTGAGCGCATCGGCGTTATCCTTCACAATCGGCTCGTCGGCCAGGTTGCCCGAGGTCATCACCAGGGGCGTCTTGCCGATCACTAGATGATGCACCGGCGTGTATGGCAAGAGGAAGCCGAGATACTTGTTTCCAGGCGCGACCGCAGGCGAAAGTGCGGCGTTTTCGCGCGAGCGCAGCAGCACGATGGGGCGCTCCTTGGACGTGAGCAGGCGCGCTTCATCCGCCGAGATGTGCGCATAGGGCTCAATGTGCGCCAGATCGCGAGCCATCAGCGCAAAGGGCTTCGCACCGCGCCCTTTGCGCCCACGCAGGGTGCCGACGGCTGATTCGTTCATCGCGTCGCAGGCCAAATGGAAGCCTCCGATACCCTTCAGCGCCACGATTTTTCCGGCGCGCAGCGCATCGTTGGCGTCGACGATCGCCGCATCGCGCGCGACATTGCCCAGGCTGACGTGAGGGCCGCAATCGGGGCAGGCGTTGGGTTGCGCGTGAAAGCGGCGGTTCGAAGGATCGCGATATTCAGCCTCGCAGGCGGCGCACATCGGGAACGCACGCATGGTCGTGAACGGCCGGTCGTACGGGATGTCCTGAATGATCGTGAAGCGCGGTCCGCAATTCGTGCAATTGATGAACGGATAGCGATAGCGGCGGTCAGCGGGATCGAAGAGCTCCCGCAGGCAATCGGCGCAGACGGCGATATCGGGCGAAATGGGCGTCGACGCCGCAGGCTGTGCCTCGCTTTCGACAATGACGAACGACGTTTCTTCGCGGATCGCGATTTCCTCTTGGGAAACCGATTCGATCACGGCCAGCGGCGGCGGTGAGCCGCGCAGTTCGTCGGAGAACGCCTGCGCCGCTGCGGGTGAGCCTTGAATCTCGATAAAGACTCCGCTGCTGTTGTTGCCCGCGAATCCCGTGACCGCGTGCTTCGCGGCCAGCGAATAGACGAACGGCCGGAACCCCACGCCCTGCACGATTCCTTTCACGAACAAGCGCCGCCGAATCATCCGCAGAGTCTCTCGATGATGGTGCGCAGGTGCTGCGCGCAGGCGCGAAGCTCTTTCACCGGCACGAACTCATGCTCGGTATGCGCCACCGTCATATCGCCCGCCCCGAAGACGATCACTTCGTCCACCAAACGGCTCAGGTGCGCCGCCTCGGTGCCGAACGGGACCGCGTCCGCGCGCGTTCCTGCCAATTGCTCCACCATCGCGGCCAGTGAGTTCGACGCCGAAGGCTCGAACGGAGGATCCAGGCGGATCACGTGGAATTCCGCGTCGATGCGGGGTAGTTTCGCCAACGCTTCGCGGATCAACTGCGCGGCCCAATCCGCGGGCTGGCCGGGGACAGGCCTCCATTCGACAGTGATCCGGCATTCGCCGGGGATGATGTTCTTCGCGGTACCTCCGTGAATCAGGCCGACATTCAACGTGGTGAATGGCGGATTGAAGGCGCGATTCTTCTTCGTCGCCAGCGTCTTTGAAACGCGCTCCAGCGTTGTCACGATTCGCGCGGCGTCGAAAATCGCGGAATGGCCCTGTCCCGGATAGGCGCTGTGTGCTTCTTTGCCTTTGACGACAATTTCCGACAGCGCGTAGCCCTTCCCGGCGAGCACCGGACGCAGGCATGTGGGCTCGCCGATGATGGCACGGCGGGCGCGGAAGGCTTTCGTCTCCGCTAGAAACTTCGCCCCGACGCAGCCGACCTCCTCGTCGGAGGTCAGCACGATCGCCAGAGGCTTTTTCAGCGCGGGAAGGTCTTCGATGGCTGCTAGGATGCACGCCAGGAAACCTTTTATATCGCAACTGCCGCGGCCGTATAGTTTGCCTCCGCGAATCGACGGGTGTAGCGCGGCGTCGCCGCACGGAACCGTGTCGGTGTGGCAGATCAGCGCCAGTTCCGCGATGCCCGGCTTGGTCTGCGCCACAAGGTTAACTTTCTCCACACCCGCCGTGTCGCGATAGACGTGGCGTTTCAGCGAAAACCCAAGCAAATGCTTCTCCGCATAGTCGATGACCGGGCCGTTGGCCATCTTCGATACGGAAGGGATCGCCACCAGTTCCAGCAGGAATCGTTCCGGCGTCATCCCCATAATCTCCTCTGAAGCGAGGTGAAGTCGTGCACGATCTCTTCTTCCAACACGTGCCGCATGTCGCGCACCGCCATCTTTCCACCGGCGCATACCTCGCGAATCGCGGATTTTTCTAGCGCGAAGACGATGTGCGTCAGCAGCGTATCGCGCGACGCTCCGGCCAGCGAAAGGTCGTTCAGATCGACGGTGAAAAAATCCGCCGCGCGGCCCGGTTCCAGTGCGCCGGCGTTCAGCATCAGGCTCCGCGCGCCGGATTCGGTAGCCGATTCGAACAGGCGCGGCGTATCGATGACGGCGCGCTCCAGCTTCGTCATGCGCAGATGGTACTCCAGCTCGCGTGCGTCTTCGAAGATATCGATCTGCGTGTTGCTGTCGGAGCCGAAACAAATGCGCGCGCCCGCTGCGAGAAGTTTGTCCGCGGGCACCGCCCCGTCGCCCAAATTTCTCTCCGACGTCGGACACGCACACACGGTGGAGCGCCCCAGCATGCGCGCCTCCTCGTCCGTAATGTGGATGGCGTGGACGCCCGTGAAGCGCTTGGTCAGGATGCCGTGGTCGTGAAGCAGTTCCACTGGCCGGCGGCCGTATTCGGCAAGGCAGCCCTCCACTTCGGCGGGTTGCTCGGAAACGTGCATGTGAAGCGGCAAATCGCGTATTTCCGCATACTCCGCGATGGTTTCGATGTGTTCGATCGGGACCGCGCGCACGCTGTGCGGCGCGACGCCGACCTGTGCGCCCTCCGCGATGAGCGCGTCCGTGTCCGCCAGAAACTTGTCGATGTCTGGCGTCAGAAAACGCGCTTGACCCGGATTTGGCTCTGTCTTCCATCCCGCGCGCATGTATGCCGTGCGCAGCAGGCGGATGCGGATACCGGCCTCCGCGGCCGCGCGCAGCATCGCTCGCGCGACGTCCAAATCCTGATGAACGTAATGAAATTCGCCTACGGACGTGATGCCGGCGCGCGCCATTTCCAGAAACGCCATGCGCGCCACGCGATAGAGATCGTCCAGCGACATCGCATTGGCCGCGTGGTACATGCTCTCGCGCCAGGTCCAGAATGTGTCTCGTTCCGCAGATGTCCGATGCTCGGTGCGGCCGCGGATCGACCGCTGAAATGCGTGCGAATGCACGTTCAGTTGGCCCGGCAGCAGCGCGCGGCCCGGTAACCGCTCGGCCAGACGCACATCCTCCGCATCGCGGGAAAGGCCTAAAATCATGCCTTTTTCGTCGGCTGTCAACGCAATGCCGGATTCGAACGTCCCATGGTGATAGATGAGGTCCGGCAGCCATCGCATCATATATACAATCAGAATAGTGTTTCGGCTCTCCTTCGTGCTGCTCGCCGCCGCTTTTTGCGCCCCCGCGCAAAGGACCACCTTCGTCGCCTATGGGGATATGCGATTCACCGACCCCGCGGAGACCAAGGCCACCAATCCCAAGGTGCGCAAGTGGCTGGTGGAGAAAATCGCCGCTGAGCATCCGCAGGCGATCGTCATCAGCGGCGACGTTCCCTATGTAGGCGAGCGCGCGGCCGACTACGCGCAGTTCCACGCGGAGACGGAGCCGTGGCGCGCCGCGAACATTCCCGTCTATCCGGCCATCGGCAACCATGAGATGCGCGGCGACCCCCAAAAATGCCTTGAGAACTGGTGGACCGAGTTTCCGCAGTTGCGAGGCAAGCGCTGGTACAGCTCGGAGATCGGCGAAAAGATCGTGGTCATCAGCCTGGATACGTCGTCGCCGTTGACGCTGGGCAGCGAGCAGATCAAGTGGGTGGATCAGCAACTCATCAATTTGAAAAAGCCGGTGCGCTTCGTGATTTTCAATCTGCACCATCCTCCCGTGGCCGACATCGAAACGGGCGACGGTGCGAGCCACAATCCCCGGCCCAATGAAATAGCGCTGGCCGAGTATCTGACCAGCGCGCCGCAATCGAAACGTATCCGCTTCATCGTGAACGCCGGCCACATCCACAACTATGAACGCTTCCTGCGCGACGGCACGGTGTTCCTCGTCTCGGGCGGTGGAGGCGCTGCGCCCCTGGCCGTCACGCGCACCGTGGACGATCTGTACAAGGGCGCGGCGTTCCCCAATTATCACTATCTGCGGTTCGAACTGCGCGGCAAAAAGCTGCATGCCGAAATGATCCGCATGGTGGACCCTTCGGCCGATAGGCCGCAGTGGCAGGTGAAGGATCGGTTCCAAGTCTCGTCGTTCAAATAGTCTGTCGAGCTGCACTTCTGCGACGCTTTGAACGAACCGCAACCAGGGCACATCATGCAACTCGGCCTTCCTAGGTTTACAACCCCGTGTCCTCGCTTTGCTAGAATCCAAATCGATGAGCAACCCTGCGGTTTTCCCGCCTTCCGACTACTTCGTCCAGACCGCCCACGTCAAAGGCATGGGCGGCTACCTCGACCTTTACCGCCGCGCGGAACAAGATCCGGAGGCGTTTTGGGGCCAAGTGGCCTCTGAGCAGGTCCACTGGTTCGAGCCCTGGACCAAAGTGCTGGACTGGCAAGCGCCCTTCGCAAAGTGGTTCGTCGGCGCCAAGACCAACGTTGCTTACAACTGCCTCGACCGCCATTGCCTGACGCATCGCAAAAATAAGGTCGCCATCCTGTGGGAAGGCGAGCCCGGGGATCAGCGCTTCATCACCTATCAGGAGCTGCTGCGGCTTGTCTCGCGCTTCGCCAACGTTTTGAAAGCCTGCGGATACAAAGCAGGCGACCGCGCCGTGATCTACATGCCGATGGTCCCGGAGTTGCCCATCGCGATGCTGGCCTGCGCGCGGCTCGGCGTCACGCATTCGGTCGTGTTCGGCGGATTTTCGGGCGAAGCGCTGAAGGCTCGTATTCAGGACCTCGGTGCCACCGTGGTCATCACCGCCGACGGGGGTTTCCGGCGCGGCAAGGAAGTGAAGCTCAAGCCCGCCGTGGATGAAGCTCTGGTCGATTGCCCCGATGTGCGCGACGTCATCGTCTACAGGCGCACCGGCTCCGACACCGCGATGCAGGAGGGCCGCGATCACTGGTGGCATGTTCTCGACGAAAGCGCCAGCGACATCTGCCCTGCCGTGCCTCTCGATAGCGAGCATCCCCTCTACGTCCTTTACACCTCTGGTACGACGGGCAAGCCGAAGGGTATTCTGCACACCACCGGAGGCTATCTCACGCAGGTCACGGCCAGCATGCAATGGGTATTCGACGTGCACGACACCGATACCTACTGGTGCTCCGCAGACATCGGCTGGGTGACAGGCCACAGCTACATCGTCTACGGACCTCTTTCCGCCGGGGCGACCACCGTGATGTATGAAGGCGCGCTGGATTTTCCAGCCTACGACCGCTGGTGGCGCATCATTGAAAAATATCGGGTCAATATTTTCTACACCTCGCCCACAGCCATCCGCGCGCTGCTGCGCCAGGGCGAGCACTGGCCCAACGGCCACGATTTATCCAGCCTGCGTCTGCTCGGCTCGGTCGGCGAGCCCATTAATCCCGCGGCCTGGGAGTGGTTCCATCGCGTGATCGGGCGGGGCAACTGCCCCATCGTCGATACGTGGTGGCAGACGGAAACCGGTTCGGTCATGATCGCGCCAATGCCCGGAGCGGTGCCGCTGAAGCCCGGCTCCGGCACGCTGCCCTTGCCCGGAATCATCGTCGATATCGTCGATTTGAAGGGCACGCCAGTCGGGAACAATCAGGAAGGCTATCTGATCATCCGCAAGCCTTGGCCCAGCATGATTCGCAATATCTGGGGCGATCCGAAACGTTTTGAAGAGCAGTATTGGGGCAAGCTGCCGGGCATTTATTTCACCGGCGACGCCGCGCGCCGCGATGACGACGGCTATTACTGGGTGTTGGGCCGCGTCGACGACGTGATGAACGTCAGCGGACACCGCCTCAGCACCATGGAAGTGGAATCGGCGCTGGTGCGCCATCCGGCGGTGGCGGAGGCGGCGGTGGTCGGCAAGCCTCATGAGATCACGGGTCAGGCCGTGTGCTGCTTCGTGACGCTCAAGAAAGGCGATTGGGATCACGACGCGCTGGGCAAGGAACTGCGCCAGTGGGTGGCGCACGAGATCGGAGCCTTCGCGCGACCCGAAGAAATTCGCTTTTCCGACGCGCTGCCTAAAACGCGCAGCGGAAAAATCATGCGCCGCCTGCTGCGCGAAATCGTGACGTCGAACACCGTCAGTGGCGACGTCACGACGTTGGAAGATCTGAGTGTGGTTACCAAGCTCGCCGCATCGCACGACGAAGACTGACCTCTACTGGTACCGCAGCGCGACGATGGGGTCGATTTTGCTGGCCCGGCGCGCCGGCAAGTACCCGGCGAGCAGCGCTACTGATATCAGGAATAACGCTGCGCCCGCGAAGATCAGCGGATCCGTCGCGCTCACGTTGGCGAGCATCCCCGCCACGGCGCGTCCGGCGGCCAGCGCTGCAAGGATCCCCGCGCCCAGGCCCGCGCCGATCAGCACCAGTCCTCTGCGGACAATCATGCCTCGTACATCGCCCGGTTCCGCGCCCAGCGCCAGCCGGATGCCGATGTCGTGAATCTGCTGCGTGACGCTGTACGCCATCACGCCATAGAGGCCAACGGCCGCCAGCACCAGCGACATCCCACCCAGGGCGCTTAACAGGCTGGCGGCGAACCGCAGCGGGAACAGAGGCGCTGCAATGTAGTATTCCAGCGGCATCGCGTCGAACAGACCCGCATTCGGGTCCACCGACGCCGCTTCGCGCCGCAGCGTGTCGATCGCAATCAAAGGATCGCCCGCCGTGCGGACAAAAAACGCTACATCCTGCGGCGGATGCGCCTGCTGGATAGGAACGTAAAAGTAAGGACGCGGCGCCTCCGTCAGGTAGTATTGTTTGGAGCCCCTCACGCAACCAACCACGATGTACGCTTTGCCTCCGGCCGAAATCTTCTGACCTATGGGATCGCGGCCCGCAAAATAGCGCCGCGCGAAAGGCTCGCTGACTATCGCCACGGGCGCGGTGTTCAGGTCGTCGCGGTCATTGAAATCGCGTCCACCGGTCATGGGAATGCGGAGCAGATCGAAGTACCCGGGAGCCACCAGCGTTCGGCCCAACGTCATGTTCTCGCCGCGCGCCGGAACATAGCCGTCGATTTGCAGTTCCGCTCCTGGCCCCAGGCCGAAACCCAGGGGGATCGTGTCCGCGTAACTGACGCCCGCGATTCCGGGCGCTTCCTGCAAACGCTCCCGCAGCCGCACGCAGAATGCTTTCCGCTGTTCCTCGGTAAATCCAGCGGTGGACGTGTAGAAATGCGAGACGAGAACGTTCTTTGCGTCGAACCCGGGTTGCACGGCTTTAGCGATCTCGAAATTTTTCACGAACAGTCCGGCGCCAACCAGCACCATGAAGGCGAGTGCGACTTCCGAGACAACCAGAACGCCGCGCACGCGTTGGGACTGCCGGTTCGAGGACCCGCCGCGGCCCGCTTCCTTCATCCCGTCATGCACCGTGCCTCCAACCGCCTGCAGAGCCGGGGAGAGACCGGAGAGCGCCGCCGCCAGGATAGCCGTCAGTACTGTGAAGCCCAGCATCTCCCAGTTCATCGGCACCGCCTGGATTTGAATCGGAATCCCGATCGTCACCGGGGCAAGGTAGGCAATGGACTCGCCCATCCACGCGGCCAGCGGCACGGCGACCCCAGCGCCGAGCGCCGCCAGCAGCAGCGCCTCGGTCAACAGTTGGCGTGCGATGCGTGCGCGGCCTGCGCCCAGCGCCGTGCGTATCGCCAGTTCGCCCCGCCGGCTGATGCCGCGGGCCATTAAGAGGTTCGCCACGTTGACGCAGGCGATCAGCAGCACCACCGAACACATGGCCATCAGGATCCACAGCGGGCCCACCAGACGGTTCCGCTCCGTTCCATGCGCCTGCGTTTCGCTGAGCAGCGTGACCCCGAACCCTTCGTTGGTCTTGGGATACCGGACGGCGAGTTCCTGCGCCAGCGCCTCGGCTTCCGCGCGCGCCTGCTCGATGGATACGCCGCCATGCACCCGCGCAATCGCGTTGAACATCCGCGCGGTGCGCCCTCCAAAAGCCCCCTCGCTGAAGCGGCCCAACAGCGGACCCATCGTCGCAGGAATCCACATTTCGTAGGTCAAACCGCGCATCATGCCACGGAACTCAGCAGGAGCCACGCCCACCACCGTCAGGTCTCGATGATTCACCCGCACCGTTTTCCCAATTACATTCGGATCCCCATGAAAACGGCGCTCCCAGAGACGCGCGCTGATCACGGCCACCGGAGCAGCCCCGGCCGCATCGCTCCGCTCCTCCGCCAGGAAAAAGCGGCCCAGCACCGGCTGGACGCCCATCACGTCGAAATAGTTCCCGGACACCAGTTCGGCCCAGACACGCTCGGCGTGGTCGCCCTCGCCCAGACTCAGTGGATTGTTCTGGAACGCCAGGGCTGGGGAACTGAGCGTCAAATGATCGCGGTAGTCGCGAAAATCCGGATAGGAGATATTCAAGCCTTCGGCGTCAGGCTGCTTCGACTCAAACACATAAAGGCTCTGGCCGCCGCTGGTGCCAGGAAGCGGGTGTAGCAGCAGAATGTCGATCCAACTGAAGACCACCGTGGTCACTGCGATCCCCAGAGCCAGCGTCACAACGGCCGTTGCCGTAAACGCCGGGTGGCCGCGCAAACCGCGCGCCGCATAGCGTAAATCCTGAATGAAAATCCCCATTTGTGCATTCTTCTTGCATGTGGAGGGCCACGTCTGTTCGTGAAAAATTCAACATTGGCGAGCCGTTATGCCCGATTGTGGGATTTCGCCAGGCAAAACCGCACACACGTAAGGTGTCCCGGCGAAATCGTTATTGCCGCCCTGACGCGCGGCCCGGTTCGGCCAGGGACTCGGATAACCCCTGGCATGAGTCAGGGGAACGTTGACGCATCGCCCTCACGGAAAATGCGCCAGAATAACTCCTCGGCAATCCTAAACTTGGCGGTTCGACGGCCACCTCCTTCGCTCTCGCCACCAGACACTGAGAAACGGAATGGCAGCGGCGCCCAAGGAAAAGAATGGCTTGATGCCCCTCGCGAGATTTACGAAACGAACCCAAGAGGTCCGTTGGCTGCAATCGAAAATTACGAAACAAACCCAAGACCTCTAGTGCACACCGGAGCGACGCCGAGTGTAAACGCCGCATCTAACGACTGGAAGGCAGGGTAGCGCCCATCAAAGTTTTTTGTCGCCTTGATTTCTAATAGAAATCAATTACGCGGGTTCCTATTTAGCGGATTAACATTAGGACAGTTATGCATCACGTAGTAATTTTGGGCGGAGGGTTCGGCGGATTGTACGCCGCCCAGGCGCTTCGCAACGCTCCGGTCGAGGTCACGCTGGTCGACCGCCGCAACTTCCATCTTTTCCAGCCGCTGCTGTATCAGGTTGCAACCGGGTCACTTTCGCCGGGTGAGATCGCCGAGCCTCTGCGCGCGGTCCTGCGGAAGCAGAAGAATACCCGCGTTCTGCTGGCAGAAGCGGTCGATCTGGACGCCGGCAACCGCAAGTTGATCCTGGCCGACGGCGAGCTTTCCTACGACACTCTGGTAGTGGCCACGGGTATGCAAAACCACTACTTCGGCCACCGGGACTGGGAGCGAATCGCGCCCGGCCTGAAGTCGCTGGAGGACGCCAACGCCATCCGCCACAAGCTGTTTTACGCCTTCGAACAGGCCGAAAAGGAGCCCGATCCGGAAATCCGCCGCGCCTGGCTGACGTTTGTCATCGTCGGCGGAGGGCCGACGGGCGTGGAGCTATCCGGCGCGCTGGCCGAGATCGCCAGAGACACCCTGCGCCACGACTTCCGTTCGATCAAGCCGGAAGAGTCTCGCATTCTGCTGCTGGACGGCGGCAAGCACGTACTGAGTTCGTTCACCACCGGCACCTCTGAAAATGCCGAGCGCACGCTGATCAGTCTGGGCGTTCTGCCGCGCACCGGCGTCATGGTCACGGAGATCGACGAACTGGGCGTGACCATCGAATCGCTAACCGGCGAGGAGCGCATCCCGACGCGCACAGTTCTGTGGGCCGCGGGAGTCAAGCCTTCGGGCTTCGCGAAGGTGTTGGTGGATCGCGCCGGCGCGGAACTGGCGCGGGACGGCCACGTCTTGGTGGACCCCATGCTGAACATTCCGGGCCACCCCGATATTTTCGTGATCGGCGATATGGCCCATGTGGAGCACAACGGCCAGCCTCTACCGGGCGTCGCTCCGGCGGCAATTCAGGAAGGGCAGTACGTGGCGCGTACGATCATCGACCGCTTGAAATTCCGCGCAGTCAAGCCATTCAGCTACTTTTATAAAGGAAGCCTGGCCGTAATCGGGCGGCGCGCCGGTGTGGCCGAGTTCGGCCCGGTAAAGTTCGGCGGCGTGTTCGCCTGGCTCACTTGGCTGTTTGTCCACTTGCTCTTTTTGGTGCATTTCCGCAGCAAATTGATTGTTTTGATCCGCTGGGGCATTGAGTATTTCACGTTCGACCGCGGCTCCCGCATCATTACGCCGGACGCGCGCTTGCAGCAGGCGGCTGAGATGGAGGAAACTAGCAACCGGATATGACCTTGAAGCTTTCCGCCCTCCTCGTTCTCGGTGCGATTTTTGCGCCCGCGCAGACCGTGCAGTTGTTCAACGGAAAGGATATGGACGGGTGGAAGGCCATCGGGCGCTCGGAAGGCGCGGCCAATGTCGCCGGCTTCGCCGTGCATGACGGCTTGCTTGAAACCACGCAGGGCAAGGGCGTGCTGTGGTTCACCAAGCGCAAGATCGGCAACGCGACGATCCGCGTCGTCTATAAAATGTCGAATGAGCGCGGCAACTCCGGCGTGTTCATCCGCATCCCCGTGGAGCCCGCCAACGAGGACGATGCCATCAACAAAGGCATTGAGGTCCAGATCGACAATCGCGATAACGACTGGCACTGCACCGGCGTGTTGTACTCGATGACCAAAGCCATGGCGCGTCCCTACAAACCGGCCGGCGAATGGAACACGCTGGAGATCACGCTGGACGGCCTGCGCACCGTCGTCAAAGTGAATGGCGTTCTGGTCACCGATTACGACGGCGTGTCGCCCGTGCCGGAAAAGCACCAATCTTACGAGCCTGACCGAGGCCCTCGCCCGGCGGAAGGCTACATCGCCCTGCAGCATCACGACGATTCCTGCGTGTTCTCGTTCAAGGAAGTCAGCGTCACCCCCCTAAAGTAGCCTCGCCCGAACCGCCCAGCGCTCCAAGAAAGGCTGGAGCTCCGCCTATGGCTAGCCCGAGCAGCCCCCGGCGTCAGCGGGGGGATAGGCCACAGTTCGCGTTGGACTCGAGCGGGCGCCCCTGAAGTTTTCGCCTGTCCAGTCCGATGGAAAGGGTGCATGTATTCCACCATTCGGACCAGCGAGCGCCGCCGCGAGGCGCGCGACCCTCTGAGCGCTCCTATTTCCATACTCTGCAACGATCCCGATGGCCGCGAAACGGTGATGCACGCCAAGCTGATCGATATCTCGATATCCGGCGCGCGCATGAGCGTGCTCAAACAAATTCCCCCACGGTCGTCGGTCACGTTTTTCTACGGCAAACTCGGCATCGGCGGACGGGGAAGCGTGCGATTCTGCCGCTCCGCCAAAGGCGGCTATGACATCGGGCTGCAGTTCGCAAACGGCACGGGCTGGAGCCCCGCGCTGAAGGAGAAACTGGGCATGCTCAACTTGGCCGCCGCCATCGCCGCGGAGGAAGCAGCAGCCGCGACGCAAGAGGCAGTGGCTGTGGTCGCGAAAGCCTAGCTTACCGCCCGACCATCACAATCGTGAACGAACCCGGTACGGCCGGACCCGGCCTGCCGCGTCCACCTCCCGGCGGCGGAGGCGGTGCGGGACCCCGCTCCTGGCTCATGGTCAGGATGTGGCCCGTTTTCGTGTCCAGCGTGATCGTGCGCGCACCGTTCATGGTGTCCAGGTTCTGTTCCACTTCGAAACTGGTGGGGCTCTTTTCCTTAATGATCGTCAGCGTGCCGTTGCCGTGCGTGCTGAACGCTTCCATGGTCGCGGGATTGAACGCAGCGCCATCTGAGCCTCCGGCCAGCGGCAGGCTGGTGAGAATCTTGCCGTCCTTCGCGCTGAGGATCACCATCATCGGCTGCGGCGGCGTCGCCGGCGGATTGCCCGAGCTTCCGCAGGCCGCGAACAACACCTGATTCTTCTCATCCAGCGCCAGGCCGTTGCAGCGGCCCTTGTCGCCGAACGGATAATGCGCCACGGTCTTCATGGTCTTCACGTCCACCACCGCGACGCTGCCTTCGGCGTCCTGCATCACCACATACAGCATGCCTTTCCCGTCGCCCACGGCCTGCTCCGGAACGCCGTCCAGGTCGATCGTTCCCAGCACCGTGCCGTCCTTGGCGTCGATCACCGTGGCGTCCTTGGTCGGATGGCTGAAGACATAGACGCGCTGATTAAACGGGTCGAAGTAAATACCATCGGGCTGCGCCTTGCCGACGTCGATGGTCTTGATCAGCGTCATCGTCTTGGTGTCGAACATCGAGACAGGCTTGCTGCTGGTGAACCCATGGCCCGACTTGGGATCGACCGCCGCGCCATTCCCGCCCACGCCGGCGATTTCACCCAACAGTTCCAGCGTGTCCAGATTGTAGATGGAGAGGCGCGTCGGGATGGTCTGCTCTGCATTGGCAGGCGAGCCTCGGCGCGGAATGTATAAACGGCGCCCGGCGGGATCGGCATAAATGTAATCCCAACCGCCTTCGCCGCCCACTTTGGCCGACTTCAGCACCTTATAAGGACCGGAGGATTGGGCCACAGCCATCGGTGCGAGGGCCGCCACCGAGGCCAACACGAGAGAGCAAAATCGTCGTCGCATAGGAGACAAGTATATCAGGCGTCTCCTCAATTAAACGACATTTCGAAACCGGTATCCTCGCCGACGCCTTCCGGCGCATAAACCTGCACTTTCACCAGGTTCGTGGGCGACGGAGGGCCTTCGTAGGTAATCTCATAGAATGGAACCGCACCGGAATGCAGGCTGACGGAGATTTCCTCCACCACATCGGGCCCGCTCCAGACGATGAAGCGCCGCACGTCGAGGCCTTTCAACAACACCTCGTCGCGCGTGACGAGAAGCCGCACGCGGTGCTTTTCCGAGCGGCATTCGACGTCGCGTAACTGGACGCGGAGTTGGCCCGCGGCGCGCAATTCGGTCATCTTCCTGCGTACCTTAGCAACAGATTTGTATGCACCCTTGCGAGTGACTTCGTCCGGGTCCGACATCAGGCGGCTGAGGCGCGGCAGGAATCGCGGGTCCTCCAGAAAGCCCATGGCCCAGGCGGCGGCCGCACGCGACAAAGGCTTTTCCGCATCGCTCAAATGAAACAGAAAGGGGATGCTGAGTTCATCGCCCATCCTGTACAGGCCGACGATGCCGTTGGCGGCGATGCGATGATGTTCCTTCGTAGCTGCGGCGAAGAACGCCTCGCGCGCGGCGGGCGTCTTCAATCCCCACAGCGATTCGACGGCGTTGGCCTGCACGCGCGGATCGGTTTCCGTCTCGCCCTGGTCGGCCCACTGCGGATTGTGCGTGATACGGCCGATCAGCAGCGCAGCCTTGCTGCGGACGAATTCATTGCTGCACTGCCGCAGCTGGCGGAGGGCGGGCAGCGCGGTCGATGGATCGGGGCTGCGCTCCAGCACCTCCAGCACGCGCGAGGCGAAGCGCGATTCCTCCTCCACGCCGCACTTCACGGCGTTCAGCATTTTCACGAGCTTGACGTCAGTGGCCGGATCCAGCTTGCGGGCCCTGCGCACCAGTTCCAGCGATTGATCGAGGGAATATTTCGCCGGATCGCAGAACGCCTGCAGCCAGTCCGATTCGCCCAGCAGAATCGCCAGAAGGTACTGCGCGCCCGGGAGATTTTCGCCGGTCCGGAGCACCTCAGCCACGGCAGGCGCAAAGCCACCGGGGTCGCGCTTGTACACCTCGCGCATGGCTTTCGCCGCCATGGCGGTGTTGGAGCCAAAGTTGGTGGCCAGCGTCCTGAGTAGTTCCGTCCCCATCTCTTCCCATCGGGCTTATCGGTAAAATAAGGATAGTACTTGAGGGTCGCGGCGCACGACAGGGTCGTGCACACCCATGTCCGCAGGTCCACAATAGAGGCGGAGATGAACGTTTCCCAACTTCATCCGGGCGAACGCGTGCGCGATGTCCGAGTCACCGAGCACACGCTTGCTGTCGATCTCCTCGACGGGCGCACGATTATCGTCCCGCTAGCCTGGTTCCCGTGACTTTTGGACGCGACCCCGGAGCAGAGGACGCACTGGAAAATCAGTGGCGCGGGCTATGGGATTCATTGGCCGGACGTCGATGAGGACCTGAGCACCGAGGGCCTGCTAGGGGCGCGCCGATCGGGAATGACGTCGCAGCTTCTGCGTTTCAAAGCAATCGATATATAGGAATCACTGAGCCAAGTTAGAGTCTGTCGCCGTATTCTTTTATCGCAACCGAGAGGGCTTGGTCCAGCCATCTCCCGAAGGCGTTCTCGACCTCAGGCACCCTGGTCTTGTTTGTGAAGACGAACGGCTCAACGGAGCAGACAGAGAACCTCTCTGATGTTGACTCCCGATCATCTGAGTCTTCATAGGACGCGAGTTTTGAGAACGCGGTGGCCTCCATGATGCCAGTAAGGTCGCGGCCCACATGATGGAACGAAACGACGAAGGTCAAGCGCTCTGTTCCTACCCGCACCAGCCCTCTGACAAAATAGTGGTCTTCCGCAAAGTTCGCGAACTTGTCCGCCTCTTTTGCCGACTGCACCACTTCGAATTTGTACCAGTGCGCATTATGCTTGTCAGGACCGCCGTCGCTGACGGAAACTGTCGGCTTCCCGATCTCTCGAAGGGTGTCGTCAACTTGGTCTAGGGCGCGCTCTATGAGCGAGTGGGCCTTCGCACGCAACTCGATTGCCACCGAATTCACTTGGCGAAGTGCCGCTACCTTTTGGAGCTTACGCTTTCCAAACTTATCCGCAAGGCTTCCGATAACGGCCTCCGTCAAGCTCTTCTGGGGGAAAATCTCGGCGTCGGCGTCCACGCTCAAGGCCTGGAGAATCGCGTTTCGCTCTAGGCGGGCAAACATCTCGGCAAGCGTGGAGAGGCTCGACCGATCAGCAAGCTCGAGTGCCATAATGTACTCCGTGCGGATATCTCGATCCACAACCAGAGGGAGGAGGTCCGCGCGGAGGAGAATTAAGGTTGTCAGCGCTCTAGCAACCCGGCCGTTCCCGTCCTGGTAAGGATGGATTTGAGTGAAACGATGATGAAACCAAGCGGCAACAATCACGGGGTCTTCTCCGTCATAGGTCGGTAGCCAGGAGAGTAGGTTATCCACTTCTGAATCCACGTGAACGGGGGGACAATACTGATGCACGGTCCCGTCCTGGCGCTTAGGATTGTTTGGCTGAGCCTTGAATTGGCCCTTTAAGAGTGGAATCTCTAGTCGGTTCCCGAACTGATCGACCGCTGTGGTTGTCTCTTGGTGCCGCGTGAGAATGGTGTGAAGCTCGTGGAGGAGTCCCTTTGTGAGTTCCCGATTCTTCGCGACGCAGTCAATCACAAGCTGAACAGCCGACTCTTGATCCCGGAGGATGTCAATAAGGCGGGCCGGCTCGATGTTAGTACTGGAGTGAGAAACAAGGTCTTCGAGGAAGCCATGGGCAACCAGAGCCTCGGTTGTGCCCCGATCTAGATCATATAGGCGCTCCAGGATACCTGTCTCAACGCTTAGCCTGCGGATCAGGCGCCGATTGAAATCCAGCAACTCGCCAGCGCTGGATTCCTGGAGCCGCTGCTTTGCGGAGCGCCAGTTTTCATAGAGGGGGCGCATTGTGGCAAGGTCGATCCCACGCTCAACGTCGGAAAGCGGCTCAATTGGTTTCCAGATATACACAGACAGTCAGGCTCCCACACTAAGTGTAATGCCGAGCGACCCGAGTACCAGTACACACCCGACCTTCGATTCCTTCCCACCCCTGAGTTTTCCTGACACAAACAGGTATGCGGATGGCGATGCTGCTCTTCCCGTTAGCTCTCTCGGCGCAGTCGATTTCTGTCTCTCAAATTGACCTCAACTTG
>Ga0209698_10001500_pt1 | contig 26876 bp, 26 predicted proteins | sample LitLauG_LLR_2012_FD_187203 | JGI IMG/M metagenome (GOLD analysis project Ga0209698, IMG submission 187203) | Freshwater sediment microbial communities from Pennsylvania, USA - Little Laurel Run_MetaG_LLR_2012 (SPAdes) (version 2) | ecosystem: Environmental > Aquatic > Freshwater > Creek >... | reverse complement strand
TAAATGGTTTTTCTCTCTTTAGATTTTCTAGGTCTTGGAAGAAATATTCTTCAAGGAATTTTTTCTAACAAATCCTAGTAATCATGGCTAGAACAAAAAGTATTACCACTCAAAACCACACTATGGTTATAGTAATACCTTTGTGAGTATTTTTTTGTAATGTATAATCATAGCATGAGAATAGCCACAGTCATCAAATCATTCCAGGAAACTTTTCCATGGAATTCTCAGCATTAATATGTCATTATTTGAAGCAATAGAAACATGTCTACGGATGATGCTCAAATTACATATTTAAAATACAAAGAATATGGAGATCTTCTCAAAGTAATTCTGTATTCGTCGCAATCAGTACTAGGCGCAGTACCTTTGATATATCATGTGAATCACAACAATCAAAACATCATTTTCATACAGACAGGTACAATAGGAGGAAACGTCATACATTACCTCACAAGCCAAGGCCCCCCTTCAAAGAAATTCATAGAATTAAAGAGGCTTACAGGGGATTTCCATTTTGTTGACAAGATAGGAACAGATGGCATGTCCCTGTACATACCAATTTTAGAATTAGAAAAATCCAATCTCAAGTTCCCCTGACAGCATCATTGTCGTTCTAATCGGCTTGGAAAACAAATTTTGGCATTTCGTCATAATTACAATATTTCAATCTTAGATTTTGTCCTTGAATAAGATCAGAATTTCCCTCCAGAGTTCCAAATACACGAATACTGTTTTCGAATTCGCCAATGCAAAATCGCTTTTCACCCTTGCCAGAAAATTCTACAAGTGTTGCTTTTTTTGAAACAGGTCTCCATACTACATCTCCAAAGCATTTATTGCAAAGATCACTTGGAGGCCATACAAGACGATTACATTTGACACATTCACTACAAACAAAATTATTATTTTTTAACTCGGCTTCAAATCTAGTCATGTTTCCAATACCAATACAGTTGAGGATGTAGAACCTGCAGACATGTTATGTACAAGTCCTGTTTTTGCACCAGGCACTTGTCGTTTTCCTGCCTTTCCACCTAATTGCTGACAAATTTCAACCACTTGGGCCAGTCCAGTTGCTCCCAGAGGATGTCCTGCGCCAATCAACCCCCCTCTTGGGTTTATTTTTTTATTACCTGTATCATACAAATCTCTGACAAATTTTGAACCTTGCCCTTTTTGACAAAACCCCATGTCCTCCAACTCAATAATTTCACATACACTAAATGCGTCATGAAGCTCCACAACATCCACATCCCTTGCGTTCTTGTTGGACATTTTGTAAGCATCCGTAACGGCAGTCTTTGTTGATTCCATTGATGCCAGATCATCATTTTTTGTAAAGCTTGCAGAGATTGTTTTTTGGCCAATTCCAGTTATCCAGATAGGATTATCAGCGTATTTCATTGCTTTTTCTTCTGAGCAGATAAGAACTGCCGCCGAACCATCACATGGCATGGAGCAATCTAGCAGCCTTACATTTTCAGTAAGACTTTTTGAATGCATCACATCATCAAGGGAAAATGGTTTTTCAAAATATGCATATGGGTTATCCAGTGCATTTTTATGATTTTTAACAGATACATAGGCAAGATCTTCAAGACTTGTTCCATATTTTCTCATATGCGCACTGGCAAACATAGATGCCCAAAAAATTGGATGCCTGAATTCCCCCCTAGACACATCCCAGTTTAGAACAAGGCCAGGATTGTCTGTCTTTTCAGCACCCACTACAAGTGCAGTCTCTGCAAGTCCAGAGGCGACATAGGCATATGCAGAGACTAGCGAGTTTGTTCCGGAATTGCACAAACTTTCAACCGAGTGGGATATTTTGGGTTTAATTCCAGATAACTCTGAGATGATATTTGCCAGATAATTTTTATTTGCGTTTGTCGAGGTGAGCACAACATCAACATCTTTTTGATCCAAATTTCTAGTGTTTTCAAATATTGGTTTAATGGCAGATAGCATTATCGAATCCAGCGGTTTTTCGGTTTTATTAAATTTAGTAAGACCAGTTGCAACAATTGCAGCTCTTTTCATTTCATATCACTTGCAAGCGTTTTGGTTAGCAGCTCAAAAGATTCTCGCACCTTACCAACAGGATTGAATTGAAGTATTGGTAAATCTACTCCGGCCTCTGCAAATTGTCGTATCTTTCTTTTCACATCCTCTGGATTTCCACTTATTGATAAAGAGTTTACCATATCGTCTGTCACAAGTCTATAGTTGTCCTTCAAACCAGATTTCTTGTACTCGTCAAATATTGCAATTGTCTCATTTTGAAATCCATTAGATGCCAAGAATTCCCTATAGATTTTTCCTACTGAAACATAAAATGCTATAGTCTCCTTTGCCCGTGTAATTGCTTTTTCAGAATCTTCAGAAACGCACGTTATTAGTTGACATGCAACATCGATTTTTTTCGTGGCTTGCATTTTTTTAATCGTCTTTTTCAATTCCGGCAATGGCCTTAGATAAAAGATCACTCCATTAGCAATCTCCCAAGTAAGGTCCACCATTTTTTCATTTATTGCCGCAAGATATATTGGAATTTCTTTTCTAGGCGGTTTAATTAAAAGACCAAAGTTATTTAGGTGGAAAAATTCTCCGTTGTAGGATATTTTTTTTCCAGAAACTATGAGACGTATTATGTGAACATATTCACGCATTCTCTGTAGCGGATTTTTAAATTCCAAACCATGCCAGTCTTCAACAATTGGTCTGCTACTTGTACCCAAGCCAAGAATGAATCTCCCGTTTGATAGAGTGTCAATAGTTACAGCAGACATGGCTATCAATGCGGGACTTCGTGAGTAAATATTGATAATAGATGAGCCCAATTTGGGGTTTTTTGACACACCTGAAATGCTTGATAAAATTGAGACACAGTCCATTCCCCATGTTTCTGGGATCCAGATAGAATCAGTAGAGTAGCTGTTTAATATTTTTACACAACCAAGTATCTCTTCGACAGACAATAAAGAGCCCAGACTAAACCCAAGTCTCATATTACTCACTTGACAGACAGGAATTTTTCATAATTGGTAGATACAATAAGAGATTCACAGTCCTCCATATCTTTGTAGGAATCAATAGATTTCCAAAAAACATTAGAGTATTTTACTACATTTAACGAACCTTGCCCAGCAAGGACAGGGAAGGTAGTATTTTCCAGGTTGCCATTTTTAGGAAGATGCCTTATAATGTCTTTTTTCAAATAATAAATACCCGCATTCATCCAATAATCAAACATTTCGGGTTTTTCCTCAAATCTTTCAACTTTCTGCCCATTGAGATGTACTATCCCAAAGGTAGTTCGAAGAGGTATGACTGCAACAGAGTTTCGATGTGTCTTTAATTTTCTCAAATCAAGGTTTGTTATGACATCCCCATTTGCCACAAAAAAGTCGTCAGTATCAATAAACTTGGCAGCTTTTTTTAGTGCACCTGCAGTCCCAAGAGGCAATCTTTCAACAGAATATTCCAAACGTACTCCTAGGTTCTTGTTTTCCAAATGCTTTATCACCTGTTCTGCCCTATAACCCCCACAGATTACGATATCTTTAACTCCAAATTTCTTGAAGTAACGTATCTGCCATTCAATAATCGGATAATTACAAAGCGGTATTAGCGGTTTTGGCAAATAGTCTGTCAAAGGTTTAAGCCGTTTGCCAAACCCTCCAGAAAGAAGTATTGCCTTCATAAAGTTGGAGGCAATAGATTTGAATTAAAAGATTTGGAAAAAATTATCTTCAAGATAATTAAAAAAGGCATGACGGTTCATTTAGATTCTTTCTCGGTAATGTAATAATGCAATTCAGTATAACATTCCACACAATAATCCTCATCTCTAGTATGCTCACAATCATACACCCTACTTGCATCCTTATTGCATTTAGCACAAATTGTCACAGTTTTAATTATTCAGCCCAGTCTTTGAATATTTCTCTACGTGGAAAAATCCAACCAAGGCTGCAAAAAGTTAATTTTTGCTTTTCTTGATTTTAATTATGCCCAATATGGCAATAATGATTCCAATCCCCAAGACTGCACCAAACTCTCTTACAGCACGAGAGTCTTGAGCCTGACTTCCTTGCAATGCAAGTATTATTCCAGTACCTACAATTATCAGGGCGCCCCCAATTATTATTAAAATACCTAATTTTTTTGAAGGCTCTTTTCTTGTCATAAGAAAAGAGATTATCAGCATTGCTGATGGAATTATTCCAAAGACTGATCCCCTTACAGACACATTCATTGGAAGAAACCCTGTCTTTCCACCGTTGGCTGCAATCACATCAAGGCCATAAAGACAAAGCATTACTATCGATATTACAGACATTATAATGGCAATCTTTAGTTTCATACACAAGACGTTCTCTAGATATAGCTAATAAACCTTAGATGAGTCCTTCCACAGGCACAGAATGAGACTTGAAACATTCCAGTTGCACTAAATTGATCAACTAAAAACTAGTAGATTTACAAACCCTCAAAAATTATGGATAAAGAATGAGATTCATGATGTAACCCGTGTCAGAGAACCAATTCTGAGTTTGAATTTTTCATACCAAATGTATCTTTTCTGCATTTTCTTTCCTCCATTTTATAGAAAAAATAAACCTAGGATTTTTTGAGTGATGCGCTACAAACAGCAATAATCTCATTCATTTGTGTCTTATTTTCAAACTTGTTACTAGAAATGAAAGTTCCAGCTTACAGGTAACTATTTTTAAAACCATGATTAAGGCATGCCGATGGCTAAAATATTGGGAATAATTGGAGGAGGACAGCTTGGAATGATGCTGGCAGAGGCAGCAAAAAACATGCCAAGATACATCTCAGATGTCATAGTATTAGACCCGACCGAGAATTGCCCAGCATCAAGAGTTGGAGCAAAACAAATCGTTGCGGACTTCAAAGATAAAAATGCCATCGTAGAGTTATCTCTTCAGTCAGACATTATAACGTATGAGATAGAGTCCGGAGATAGTAAAGTGTTAGAGTCCCTACATGGCGAGGTCTCAATCAATCCTTCGCCTACTACTCTTAAAACAATTCAAGACAAGTACCTTCAAAAACAATTCTTGAGTCAAAATGACATACCAGTTGCAGAGTTTAAACCAGTGGAATCATTGGAGGATCTCAAGGAAAAAATTACTCAATTTCAATATCCAGTACTACTAAAGGCAAGACGTGATGCATATGATGGAAGAGGAAATTTTAGAATACAAGACCACACACAAATAGAAACTGGATATCAGCGTTTTCTTGGACGGCAGACCATGATAGAAAAATGGGTAGATTTCAAAATGGAGGTATCAGTAATAGCAGCAAGAAACATTCACGGTGAAATTGCGACCTATCCTCTTGTAGAAAACATTCACAAAGACAACATACTAGAGTATACAATTGCTCCTGCACGAGTTGGCAGCAAAATTGCCTCAGATGCTGAAGATATAGCAAAAAAAACCATGGAGGTATTACATGGTGCAGGTGTATTTGGAATTGAGATGTTTGTAACCAAGGATGACAAATTACTGATAAATGAAATTGCCCCACGTGTACACAATTCTGGTCACCATACGCTTCAATCAAGTGAAACATCGCAGTTTGAACAACATCTAAGAGCAATACTTGGATTGCCCCTTGGAAGTACTAGATTAATACACTATACAATCATGGGCAATATTTTGGGACCAAGAGATTTTTTTGGCAGATACAAACCAATAACACTCGAACAAAAAGATGATGTATATCTAAAGATGTATCACAAAGACGAAGCCAAGCCTCAGAGAAAGTTGGGTCACTTTAACGTAGTAGATGAAAAAGATACAAAAAATATCGAATTTTTAATAAAAAGAGCCCAAGAGATAAGAAATGCAATAAAGTTCATACCTCAAAATTGAGAACTTATTTTTTAACTAGGGCAAAAATTCCGCCTACCCCATATGCAACTGCAATCATTATTCTCGATGTTATCACTGCAGTTGTTTGATTAGAGATTAGCGAAGTATCAAGCAGTATTGCAATAGGTATTGCAGATAGAGATATTGCTCCTACTATAATTTGTTCTATGTTTACAAGATTGCTATATTTTTTCATGAATAGAAAAGTGGAGGTATTGCCAAGACCAATTCCAAGCAAGATCAAGTACTGGTAAAGAGGAGGGGCTAAACCTATGGCTGCAAATGGGGCTGCCCAACACAGTCCATTGATAGATTTTACCATGGGAGGCCATTTTACGCTATTTTTCATCCTTCCCTTGATGGAAGAAAGCATTGTTCTAAATTTTCCAATAATAATTCCAAAGGTCACTGCAAAACTTCCAAACCAGATTATGGCATAGTAAAAAATAGGATTCTTGTGCTCAAAGGCAATTTCACTCAGGATTGACGCAGAACCAACTGCTATTGCCACACCTATGAATAAGACTCCAAATGCGCGTCTTACCTCCAAAGGGGATCTTTGCATAACTGGAATTCAAGTTCATCTCTGATATAATTTAAGAGCATATAGTTGAAAAATACCAGATACAAAACGCTGAGTTTAATTATTTAATTCAGTCTTGTCTTATTCTGTGACCTATTCAAAAAAACCTCTTGTTGGAATCATAATGGGGTCTAGCTCAGACAGCAAAGTAATGCATTCGGCAGCTATGGTATTAGATGAATTTGAAATAAAACATGAAGATCAAATTGTTTCTGCTCATAGAACGCCAACCCGATTATTCGATTATGCAAGACATGCAGAAAAAGAAGGATTCAAGGTAATAATTGCAGGAGCCGGAGGTTCAGCTCATCTACCAGGCATGATTGCCTCTCACACCACAATTCCAGTAATAGGAGTTCCGATAATGGTCTACAATGACAAGGAAAATTCTGACAAGTTCAAGTTTTCTGCATTTGGCGGATTGGATGCACTGCTATCAATTTCAGAGATGCCAACAGGCTCACCAGTTGTAGCAGTAGGTGTAAACAAGGCTGCAAATGCAGGTTTATACGCAATAAAGATTTTGGCAAACGAATTTCCAGAATTAAAAAATAATCTAAAAAAATACAAAGAAGTTCAACACGATTCAGTTTTAAAAGAGTCCGATGAAATGAAAAGACTCGGACTGGCCAGATTTGCAGGTAAGAAATTCAAAAAATAACAAGTTACATTTATCTTTTGGATATTTGCATGACTGGAATTGAAAAATAGATTGGATAAAGCGTTCCAGTTGCAGGATGAGTATAGCGCCATCGTTTATCATCAGGATTAATTTTTGTAAATTGTGAGGCAAGTTCTGATGATAGCATCTTGTATGCCTCTTCACCTATAGTCATTTGATTGGGTTGTGCAAGGGGTAAAATTTTTGAAGCAATTGTAATGCCGTGGCCTATCAGATCAGGCTCTGATCCAAGAACAATGATTCTATTTTTGCCAACATCAATTCCTATTCTAATATCAATAGGAGGCAATCCAAAACTTGAGAACATCGGATTTATCGAATGCTTTATCAGCATGTTAATGGACCGGGCACAACGAACTGCATTTTCTGCCATGTTGCCAAATTCTTTAAGATTAGGAAAAAATGCAATTACCGCATCTCCTGCATATTTTAAAACAAAACCAGCATGTTTGGATATTGTAACTGCCATCTCTTCAGAAAAGACCTTGATGAGGCCAGAAAGCTCTTCAGATTTTAAAGATGTGGCAAGTTTTGTAGAACCCACTATATCGACATAGAGAATAGCAGTACTGATTTCTTGTTCAGGCCAAAAACTTAGGAATCTATTTGAGACATACTTGAGAAATGCCTGAGAATACGAGTCACTTTGTTTTCTTTTGTATAATGAAAAGTTTCTTTGGATTCTGGTAAGGCTCTCAATTACAAATGCGTCATCTGGTGTTAAAATTTGAAACTTTTCAATTGGTTTTACTTGAGAAATTACTGATTCCAAATTTTCAAGTGGAATAAATTTTTTCTCAATGACATCATAATATCCCTTGTCGTCTGCCACTGCTTGAGGCTCTAGTTTTACTTTGGTTTTTCCAAATCCAAACGGAAATGATGTCTTTTGCTTGTTTGCTGCAGTAAGTATAACCCCATCCATTTCATTGAGTGCCAACCCTTGTTCATTTTCAATTCCTGAGCTAATGTCAATGACTCGCATAATTGGATATATAGTAATCTTGCCAGTCCTAGAATTTGATCTTATCACTTCAATTACATCATGCTCTGAATTATCAGAGACGGTTGTTTGAATGATAAATTTGTCCCTAAGCTCAGATCTGTACATGCCAGTACCCTTTGCTGCGTGAACTTCAGAGTCTACAGTTTTACCCCTACTTTTGACCTTGGCAATGTTTACAGTTATGCCAAGCATATCAAGGGCATCAACAACAGATGCCAGGTCATTTCGAGGAAGTTCGGCTTCGATTCTTATCATGGTCTTGCACCTCATTTATCATTCGTGTTAATTTAAACTAGTTTTTCATATTTCAATATAAAAAATCAAAAATCACTTAACTTTAATTTATGACACTCCAGATAAAACATGTCTTGGAATTAGGCGAAATGATATATTCTGCGATCTCAGATTATGGAGAGCAGCGAATACTTTCAGATATTGTTCAAGGTGAAAGTCCAGATGTCATAAAAGTCATTTTTGAGCACTGCTTGTCAAATATTGAAAAAATTGAGCCAGTCAAATCAGATACTTTGGGTTCAGTTGCAGAAGGGTTATTGCATTATCTGTTAACAGTGTCCATGATTCCAAGTCAGAGAAAGACACTGTTCCAGTCTGTTGAGATAGACATAGCAATTCCAGACACCAGGACGTTAGATGTCTCACCACAAGATGTCATCGTAGTGTCTTTTCCAAAAACAGACAATATTGACAACGTACAATCTCAAATTGAAAAAATCAAGAAAGTGCAACCAAATCCAAACAACATTTGGCTAGTTCTTGAAAACAATGTACCAGTGAGGGCCAAAATATATACTCTCAAAGAATCCATGACATTTGCAAATATAATAAACGACTTGATAAGTTTCTTATCCAACAAGAAACAGTCCAAGTTAAAGATTTTCAAGATATAAGAGATTTCAAATCAATGCTTTTTTCAACTAGAGAGATAATCATTTCAACATTCTGGTAATCTCTTACAAATGGCAATGCCCCCAAAATTGGAATATTTGTAATTTCGTGAATCGTTGAAGGAGAATTTTTTTCTGCAGGTCCTCCCTTTTCGTCATAACTATTAACGATAATTCCCTTGATTGGAATTTTATAATCATGACAAGTCCTGACTGTCATCGCGGTATGATTTAGCGTACCTAACGTAGATCTAGTAACAATAATAGTTTCAAGACCCATTTCTTTTATCATATCTGCCACAAAATAATCTCGGGATAACGGAGTCATTATTCCCCCAATGCCTTCTACAAGCAGCATTTCGTGCTTGTTTTTTAATTTCTCAAACTTTTCAAAAATTATTTCTCTGTCAAATTTTATATCAAGTATTTTGCTTGCATCATATGGAGAAACAGGTAGTGGCATAAAGACTGGATTTACCAGATCTTCTGGGTCATCCATCCCACAAGCTTGACACAAAACAGATACATCAGATGATTTGAAACCACTTTTTTGTTGAATCCCTGTTGCCACAGGTTTCATAACACCTACATCTACTCCAAGTTTCTTTATGGATGCAGCCAGTGCTGCAGTGATTGTTGTTTTACCAACTCCCGTATCAGTGCCAGTTATAAAAAAAGATTTCATAGAATACGGCGGTAAATGTTATTTAATAATCCACCTTAGCGCCACGCTTCATATCTAATAAATGTGATTTTGAGACAAATTCCAGCTTTTACAGTCACAGATTAGAAAAACAATTGATAACAGCCCAATTAAATCCCACTTATTTTTTAACAACTATTTTGTACTAGTCAATGTATCATAGATTCAATGACTGAAAGATGTCAATGCAGGGAATGTAGTTGTACGTCTCAGCTTTTTACTGCAGACAAGGATGGAAAATATATCTGTTCAATTTGCAGACTAGGAAAACACCAACATAAAGATTAGACATGGAAAGAACACGGGTTAAGTCCAGCAATATAAGATCTATTGGGTATGATGAATCCACGCAAATGCTGGAAATTGAATTTCAACAAGGTGGAACTTATCAATATTTTGGAGTGTCAAAAAAAATCTATGATAGTTTGATAAAATCCGCATCGTCCCATGGTGAATATTATGACAGATTCATCAAGAATAGATATAGACACAAGAAGATTTAATGATACATTCTACTTTTTCTTTTGTGGAGAGTATTTCTTTGGCTGTAATTCCTCAAGTATGCCTTGTATATACCCATAATCTGATTCCGTATTCTCTCTAAGCAATTTTACAAGGTTACCAAAAGTATCAGGTTTTCCCTCCTTGTAATCCTGCTCATATTTTGAAATAAGTTCATGAGATATTTTCTTTTTTGGATGATTGGCAAGCCTTTCCAACATTTCGATGGCTCTCTTCATGGTCATATCCAATCTTTTTTCCTATCAGGCATCATTCAAATCTAATATCTTTTTTATCGCATCATCTCTTTTGTCAAAATTAGTTTTCTTTTCAAAGTACAACTCACTATCACATTTGTTCTGCTCTGAAATCAATTCATGCAATAGAGTGACAAGCTCTTGTCTATTCATGACATCTTATTCTCAGCACACCATCTAAACTCATCGATAATGATGAACTTAGGAATTTCCAGATGCTAAAATGACATGTTGGGTCTAGTAACACCCATTGCAAAGATGAATGCAAATGATGTGTTTCAATGAAAAGATAACATGTGCACAACTTAAGTATGTCAAACAACAACAACAAGTATCGTAAATGAATCTAAAGATGTACCTTAACCGTAAAATCAAGTGTGAAAGGTTTATCCAGAATTGAAGAACTCGATTAAGAGAAACAAGATTATTTTTGAGACGGCAAAATGACTGAAAACAAAGATGACCCAACTTATGAATGGAAAGATATTGGCATAATTGCTGTAGATACTGGTAAAATAATCATTGCAGATCCTGCAAATGTACTCACACATAGAGAATTTGAAGAGCTAGGTGAAAAAGAAAAAATAGCAAAACTTGCCTTGTATACAGATTTTAAACATGGTCTAGTAACAAAGACAGGTTTTGGAGAGGGCAGATATCATGCATTTGCCAAGATCGGAGATTTTGGAAACATGGTAAAAAGGATAACAGAGATAAGAATTATTTTTGATGTTGTAAAAAATAATACTGATTCTCAAAAAATACATGATGCTTCAATGAAAGAAGTGGTTGACGGGACACAAGATAAGAAATATGATTTATCAAAAGGCGTCAAGCTATAGAAAAGAAGACTAGTTTTTGCGCACAGTTTTTAATCTCTTTTCTTCCCTTTCCTGATGTTCTTTAACTGATTTTTTCAATTCGTCATATGATTCCAGATATTCTTTTTTCATTAGATTCTCAGGTTTACGTCTAGTCTTTTTCATCCATTATAATTATAGCAAACCAATGTTTAGCAATTGCTATTGTACATCTTTGGGTTCAAAACAAATCAAAATAACAAATATCAAGGGACTGGAATTTTGATTATCATTATTAATCCGACCAGATGAAAAACACCATGGCTAGTTTTGTTTGGCATCCATACACGCAGATGAAAGACTGGCCAAAATTTGATGTAATTTCCAAAGGCAGGGGAATGTGGCTATACGATATACATGGAAATGCCATGATGGATGGGGTGGCAAGCATGTGGTGCAATGTATGGGGTCACTCTAACAAAGAATTGACAGATTCCATGATAAAACAGGCAAGACGGTTGCAGCATTCTTCATTATTTAATTTAACAAACGATAGAGCTGAGGAACTTGCAGAAAAACTGGTAAAACTTGCACCGGGGATGCACCGAGTATTCTACTCAGACGACGGTTCCACGGCAATGGAAATCTCCGCCAAGATGGCATTACAATACTGGTACAATAAAGGTGAGAAGAAAAAGACAAAATTTGTCTCACTTGAGAACGGATATCATGGCGATACTGCAGGTGCCATGTCACTAGGCTATGTACCGTTATTCTTTTCAAAATTCAAGCCCATGTTGTTTCCAGTTTTAAGAACGCCTTCACCTAACAGATATAGAATTCCCAATGGGTACTCCTTTGATGATTACCAGGAATTCTGTCTTGATAAGATAGAGCAGATACTTGCTAAAAATGACAATATTGCAGCATTTGTCATGGAAAGCGGGGCACAGATTGCAGGAGGAGTGGTCATATACCCAAAGGGATTTCAGAAAAAAATTAGCAAGATTTGCAAAAAATACAATGTTTTGTTAATACTAGATGAGATTGCAACAGGATTTGGAAGGCTAGGATCAATGATAGAATACAAAGATCAGGAAAGCATTCCCGATATTGTATCATTTGGAAAGATGCTATCTGGTGGGTACCTTCCTCTTGCCGCTACGCTTGCAACTAAAAAGATCTACGATTCCTTTCTTGGAGAATACAAAGATATGAAACATTTCTTTCATGGTCACACATTTACTGGAAATCCCCTTGCATGTGCTATAGCGCTTGCAAATATTTCATTATACAAAAAATACAATCTAATATCAAAAATCAAAAAGCGCGCAATACAGATCCAGTCACGAATCAAAGAGATATCCAATTTGGATCTAGTGGGTGATGTAAGACACAAGGGGCTGCTAATGGGAATAGAACTCGTATCTAACAAGAAGACAAAAGATCCGGTATCACCTCAGAAACGATTGCCGCAGAAAATTTTTACAGAGTCCAAAAAAAACGGAATTTATCAGAGAACACTTGGAAATATTGTAATGGTAATTCCCCCGCTTGCAATCTCTGAAAAAGAATTGGATTTTCTGCTAGATGGAACAATAAAGACAATCAAAAATGTGTCAGCCCAGATCTGAGCAATTTAGATTACCGCATAAAACACTATAATCAGCTCTTGCGTATAGACATATGATTATTTCATGCCACAGATTCGAATTTGCCCTATCTGCAGCAAAGTTTTACAGCCAGGAGAGATGCACAGATGTTCCAGCCCTGCTTTGGAGTATATCATATGCGAAAAATGTGGAGAGAAATATCTAAAATCCAGACCGCACATCTGCCCCACAAGAGTTTAGGCATATTACAAATTCATGGTAAACCATTATCAAATAACAGGTTTACAGAGAAAATAATCTTAATTAATGGATTTACAAGAGACTAGACATTGACTAGCGAGACTGACTTTATCATCTCCTGCCGTGACAAGGTTTTATCAGGAAAGAAGATTTCACAAGAGGAAGCTCAAAGATTAATCAGCGTATCAGATGACTCGCTTTGTGCTTTATCTGGGGCAGCAAATGAAATTACCAGGAAATTATGCGGCAATCTAGTAGATGTTGAGGCTTTGATAAATGCCAAAAAAGGCAAATGCCAGGAAGACTGTTCATTTTGCTCCCAATCGGCATTTTACAAAACCGAGATAGACACGTACAAGCTATTGCCACCAGATGTAATAGCGAAAAACGCCATGCTTGCAAAAGAAGATGGAGTGAAGAGCTTTTGTCTTGTATGCGCATGGCGCGGTCCCACAGAGAAAGACTTTGAGCAGATTACTTCAATTATAAAAAAAATTAATGAAGATGTAGGAATTGAGGTCAACTGCTCGCTTGGTTTTATCAATCAGGACATGGCAATAAAATTAAAAAAACTTGGAGTGAAACGTTACAACCACAATCTAGAGGCACCGCGAAGTTTCTTTTCAAAGATATGCACGACCCACAGTTATGACGACAGGATGAAGACTAACCTCATTGTCAAAAATGCAGGGCTTGAATTGTGCTGCGGTGGAATAATAGGCATGGGTGAGACAAGAATGCAGAGACTGGAACTAGGTCTTGATCTTGCAGGACTAGCCCCGGAGGAATGCCCAATCAATATGTTAGTGCCACAGAAAGGAACCCCTCTTGAGATTTCGACAAGACTCTCAGTATCAGAGATACTGCGAACGATAGCTGTGTTTAGATTTTTGATGCCAAGGACAATACTCAAGATTGCAGGAGGTAGAGAGGTTTACCTTGCAAATGACCAGGAAAAGGTGCTTCTTGGAGGTGCAAACGGAATCATCACAGGAGGATACTTGACAATTGGCGGCAATTCCCCGACTGACGATTTTCAGATGATATCAAAAATAGGTCTTGAAGCCTAGAACCAGTTTTATTTTAGAAAAATTAGAGAAAATAAAGAAGGCAAACCTGTACCGGACACTATTATATAATAAAATTTCAGGCCCCTACATGACAATTTATGGAAAAAAACTGCTCAATTTGTCATCAAATGATTATCTTGGCATCACTTCAACGTATAAAATATCACAGATACAATCAAGTTCCAGGTTAGTTGCTGGAAACGATACATCGTTTAAAGAACTTGAGGACAAGATTTCAAGTCATAAATCGCAGGGCTCTGCACTTGTTTTTCCTACTGGATACATGGCAAATCTTGGAGCTATACCAATTTTGACTCAAAAAAATGATATCATATTAAGCGACGAGCTAAACCATGCAAGCATAATAGATGCTTGCAGATTATCATATGCAAAAAAACTAGTTTACAGGCACAATGATATCTCAGATCTTGAAAAAAAGTTGCGCAAAAAGGCGCAGCGCAAGTTTGTCATAACTGAGGGAATATTTTCAATGAACGGGGATTTTGCAAGGTTAAAGGAAATTGCAAAATTATGCCAAGAGAACAATGCGTTTCTCATACTAGATGATGCACATGGGGATTTTGTAGCAGGCCGTGACGGGAAAGGGTCTGCAGATCATTTCAGAGTTGCAAAAAATGTTGACATTTACATCAGCAGTCTAAGCAAGGCCCTTGGTGCATTTGGAGGCTACATGGCTGCAAGTAAAGATATAATCGACCTGGCAGTTAACACCTCAAGGCCTTTCATTTATACTTCTGCACTGCCTGGATTTTTGGCAGATTTGGCTTTGAAGAGATTTTTGACAAACAGGGAAAAGAAGAGGCTTAGTTTATGGAAAAAAATAGGACAGTTCAGCAAGGGCCTAAGGTCAATTGGGTATACAATTGAATCTCAAAGCCAGATAATACCAATCATAATAGGAGATGAGAAAAAGACGCTTGAATTTGCAAAATATTTGAGAAATAACAAGATATTTGCCCAGCCAATACGCTATCCCACCGTAAACCTAGGCTCTGCCAGAATTAGGATATCTGTGACAGACTGGCTTTCTGATAGCATGATATTCCAGTCATTGGATACATTTGAAAAGGCTGGCAGAAAATTTGGTATAACATAGTTTTCGGTCTCTCCAATTTTTTCATCTTTGTTTAATAGAAAACAATTTTCAACAATTACAACAACATCATACCGAAGTCATAACCAACTTTTTTTGACATGCAAGACTAGAACACACAAAGCATGTATGCATATTTACTTTGGAGGCGCCGGCTCTGTAGATATGCTTACTATACACACAAATGATATATACTATAAAGTGCATATTGGTCTAACTAATGTCATTTACACCCCATATCACACCTTGGAAGGATACCACTCCAATTGAGACAGGCTTTCCGGATTTCTGGCCAGGATGGACCAGTCCCGACATCTTTGTAGATAACACCGGAAGCCGAATTGAGGCAACTTCAACCGCACCGCACACAACAGGTCCTTTCAAGTATTGGACCCTAGTCAATATGCCAGGAGAGCCAACCCTGGGCAGTGCGACCAATCGGCTCTTTGTTGTAGTTAAGAATACAGGTCCAGCTGGTGGCACTGTACAGGTTACCGTAGGCTTTACTCCTTTCGGAGTTGTGGGTGGCGTCTGGACTCAGTTTCATTACAAGATGATAAGTCAGTTCTCCATCACACTGCCGTCTTCTGGTACACCATCATCTGAGCAGCAAACCGAGGTACAATGGGACCTAAGCGATCTAACCGATACGAATGGAGGTCTTTGGCCGCTTCCGCTGGGGGCTTTTAATCACTTTTGTGTTTTGGTTCAACTCAGCCCAGGCAATGGTACTCAGAGTAACTTTAGCAACGTAATCTCGGCCTCACCCTTCCCGATAGTGCCTCTTTTGGTGGCAAACAGCGATACAGACCCAAAGACATTTGAGATCGTAGCCCATCTACCAGAGAAATGGACCTTGAACCTGCGCGGACTAGAACGTGCACGTCAAGACAAGGACAAAGATAAGGCTAGTGGCAATGTAAAGCGAGATGACAAGGCCCTCATATCTGATGCGAGAGTGAAGTTTACATTACAAGCTGGCGAAGAGAAGTTTGTGACGCTAGCGATTGTTCAACCTGAAGGCCAGCACAAGGCCCAACATTTAACCCTCGACATCATTGCTGACGGCAAGCTAGTCGGCGGTCTTACACTGAACGCAGGGTCTGGAACTCAACCCAAACGCACGGCAAAACAGCCTTGTTGTGCACCTCCAATACTTGCGCATTATCCGCTTCCAGTATTCTTCCCTAGGAAGGAGGGCATACTACGGTTCCCAATCCAACTTGCCCCCACAGGGACAGTTCTAGCTCGCATAGGAGCCGAACAAGTGAGGTAATGGCATATTGGCTCACTTTCTAGTCCAAGGAACCGTGGTATCAATAACTAGCGGACAGCCAGTTCCTTATGCACAAACCGAGGTGTTCCAGGTCAACAATCCATCTCCTGGCGTGTACACGACTACCCTTCTAGCCACAGCCACAACCGACACGAGTGGCCACTTTTCTGCACCATTTGTCTTCCCATCACCTCCAAGACCAAATATCATTCTGCGTGTTTCTCAGACGGTTGGTGGAACAACCACTTTCATCTACAGCGAAAATCCAGCCACTAGCACCCGTTGGGCCATAGCTGATGTGGTAAACGTTAACATCAAGGCTAGTGGGAATTTGATAACTATTAATCCTCCGCCAGTGGGACAGCAAACTGGTTCGTACTTTGTATTTACCAGAGTAGGCAACATAGTGGCAGGCTCGATTAGTCAGACTAATGGCTACGCATATCCAAACGAAGGAGTGGCACCATATACTTATCCAACCCAAGACTCTGACATGCCGTTTGGGGGGACTCTCTGGATAGGAGGATGGTTCGGATCGGGACTGATAGCTTTGGGTGCTACATACTACAAAGTTCAATGGACCCCCGGTGTACAAGGACCCAATGGTCCAGGACCGTGGACGGATGTAACCGACCCTCTCAACAATAGCTACTATGACCCAATCACCGAAAACTGGATAGTCCAATCTATGGGACCGACCACCGTTGGCGGGGTTAGCGACTTGTACGTACTGCCAGACAACCCGGGGATAAAACCTTGGGCATTTCCTGACCTTATAGCAGAGCTTGATACTACGAAACTAACGACCGGACCTCAGACGCTGAGGGTTATAGGCTATCAGGGAGGAGCTATTCCATCCATAATAGGAGTAACTGTAGCAACTTGGGAGACTACATACGTCGACCCAGCATATGGCACAATAAAGGTTCAGATAGACAACACACCTCCAACTCCCGTAGCAATAACAGGGGCAACAGTGAACGGGAGTACCATAACCGCGTGTCAGACTGCAAACCTGGGTAGTTCAGCTTCTGATTACCTAGAGATAGATTTTGAGGTGTATGATGTACTAGGACACCTAAGAGACTATGCACTCAATGCGATCTGGGGAAACAATCAATATGTAATGCCGCCCCCAACTGGGCCTAATCCAGCCTATGATAACTATTCTGCTCACATCAATGGATCAAACCAGTGGCAAGGATCAAGCAGTCTTAAGATAAGGTACTATGGATCCGTCTACAATAGCTTAGAGATGGGCCCATGCGCCTATGACTTTAGGCTCGTAGTCAACAAGCGCACTACCAATGGTTACGGCCTCATTTACACTGGCTACGAGTACGATTTTACCATCGTATTAGCACGCTCTTAAAGTGCGCATATATGGCCAAGGTCTTGCTATTTGTAACCTAGTTTTTTCATTAAATACTATTACCTATTCAACGCCTTTTTCATATTAAACCGCAACGTAACAATACAAAAGTGATTTTTGCTCCAAATTGTTTTATCATACAACACCAAACTCGTTATATGATGGAATTGCCTCAGAAATAATTTCCGCCTTTGGCAGATGTGGCAGTATTTTTCTTGTCATCGGGCAAAAAGATAAAATCTCAGGCCTAAAGAGATGTGAAAAAGTTTCCTTCTAAAATCTCAAGAGGATGCAAAATCCAGAAGCGCCATGTGCCATAGCTGTTTGGTCGTACTATATGACATATTGAATTTTCCATGAAAAAGATTTGGTCTGGATTATTTCTTGTAAATTTTTCCTCTATGATCAGTCTCTACAACAAAGATTATCATCTTACTTTGCTGTAAATCCAATATCACTCTGTAATCTCCCACACGTAGTCTAAAAAAGTGAGAATTGGTTAATCTTATCACCGCTTTAAATGGATCTTCAATGCAATCTAGTACCGAATCATAAATTTTCTTGGCGTTTTTCTTGTCTATTTTTTCTAATTGTGTAACAGATTTCTCAGACCAAATAACTTCCCATGCCATTACTTTAAACCTAATTTTCTCCTGACCTGATCTGATGTATACACACGTCCTGCTTTGATGTCTGCAATGCCTTCTTCAATATTTTTTATTACAATGTCACTTAGCACATCATCGTCTTGAGTAATTTTTAAAAGTCGAGCAATCACACTCTCATAGGTTTCGCCAGGATGGTTCATTTGTTTTCTGAGATCATTTTTGAGCTTTTTGGAAAGCTTAATCGTACTTTGTTCCATGATATACTACATTATACCATAGTATACTTGGATATAAAAATAGATCGTCCTTCAAATTAAGTATAAAGGGTCTAGTCCATTTGTTGTAACAGTGATAAGATGAACTCAATTTATAAAAAGTCTCATGAGAGTACGAATAGATATTCAAGATCTTGGCAATGAAACGACTTGGGTTTTTATACATAATTGATGGTAACTTGTTTTGTTCCATGTCATTAAAAGTGGATAATATCACTCGTCAGTAATGTGGTTTTTCTAAATATATTACAAAAAAGACAGAGGGGAAAGTTATTTTAGACTTTATATTTTTCAGAAAGGATCGTTTTAAGTTTGGCGTCTAGATCTTGCGCTGCTTGAATTTTAGCCATCTTTGATTCCCACATCTTCCCAAACGACTCTACTACGGCATCTGCCATTTTGTCAAGCGTTGTCCCAAATTTTGCATCTATTCTTTTTCTTATGCGCTCTACCTGGGCTTGGTACAATGCATCCATGTATGCATGCTTGTACATCCTTGTAATGGAATGCGGACGATGACCACCGCCACAACCGCAGTCTCCATGAGAGGACATAAGGCCGCTACCGCACTGTTCGTGAGAAGACATTGAGCCACATCCACATCTTGCGCCACCTTCCATTTTGCACGATTCATGTGTGTCTTCCATGTGTTTTCGATGATATTATACAGTCTTGATATATAACAATTGAAGTGATTCTCAGAATTGGTTTGGAAAGTGTTCCCAGTGGGTTTCTTGGAGTCATTTCGACATATCATAATATTACAAGCAAAATTTGAGAGATCTGCTGATCTGATTGATTTTTCAGATAACAAAAGACATGACATGAATTTGAATAAATAATCACAACTTAACTAAAGTAGTCTATTTTTCCAGCATATGCTAACGTATAGAATTATACCAAGCTCTAATTTCACCATAGGCAAAAATTTGATCGAGTAAACTTCATAATAATAAGATAATGTATGAACGCATTGTCTTGCAAATAGTGCAACATAATCTATTTGCAGTGTTGATAAATTGATAAATTTCTATTCTGAATTTTAATGACAAAAATTTTAACAACAACAATCATAGGACTTCTTATAACATCTCTCTTTCTGAGTGGCTCAGGTTGGGCAATCGGACAAGGCGGTAATGAAATCAAGGGTGATGCAGATGGAGTACATAATATAAAATCTCCAATCAAACACGTGGTTGTAATATTTCAGGAAAACACCTCATATGACCACTATTTTGGCGCCTACCCTTATGCCTTGAATCCTCCTGGTGAACCAGTATTTGTTCCATTTGCAAACACCACACAGAGTAATGGCTTTACCCCCGCACTGTTGAATCACAATCCAAACTTGTACAATCCATTTCGCTTGGACAGATCGCTTGAAATTCTCTGCGGAGAAACCAACGATTACAGCCAAGAGCAAAAGGCATACGATGGAGGACTCGTTGACATGTTTGTTCAGCAGACCGGAGCTGGTGAGGTGGATACACACGCAGTTAATCCATTCAATTGCAATCCTGGCAACAATGGAAACGAAACCATGAGCTACTACGATGGAAACTCGGTTACAGGGCTTTGGAACATTGCGCAGCACTTTGCCATGAGCGACAACTATTTTGACACACAGTTTGGTGCAACCCTATTGGGACACACCAACCTAGTTTCAGGCGACACAGGCGGTGTATTAGATGGTTCAATTGCAAATGGCGTACTACTTGCAAACGTTGAATCAGTTCTAGATGACTGTGCAAAAGCTGCACCTGCTCAAGCAGTACTTCTCACTGGCCCGAACTTGGGAGACTCCCTAAATGCAAATGGCATAACATGGGGCTGGTTCTCCGCAGGCTTTAAGCCGACAACTCCATGGGATGGCAATCCAGCCCACAAGGCAGTATGTGCTGCAACAGGCCAAAGAACTGCAACGGACAATGCCACTGAGAAAATCTATGGCTCGCACTATGATCCATTCATGTACTACAATTCCACTGCAAACCCGCACCATCTTCGACCAAGTTCAGTAGCCATGATAGGCCAGACAGACCAGGCAAACCACCAGTATGACCTCAATGACTTTTGGAATGCAACAAACGCTGGAAACATGCCAGCAGTCAGCTTCTTAAAGGCGCCAAAGACCCAAACTGGTCACCCAGGCGACTCTAGCGTACTTGACGAGCAGCTGTTTATCACCAATACGCTAAACAACTTGGAACAGAGTCCAGAATGGTCAAGCACTGCAGTCTTTATCACATATGATGATTCAGACGGTTTGTATGACCACGTGATGCCACCAATTGTCAACAATTCAAACGATCCGCTCCATGACTTTGCTCCAACATGTGGAGGCAACAAAACCGTTGGTGGCGAACCAGACAGATGTGGATATGGTCCAAGACTGCCACTGCTTGTGGTATCACCATATGCAAAACCAAACTACATCTCCCATCATGTATCCGACCAGACATCAGTCCTCAAATTCATCTTGGACAACTGGAACCTGAATTTTGCTGACAAAAAGTCGTTTGTGAACAGGGCACAGTCTCTTGGAGACATGTTTGATTTTGGCAACCATGGTAGAACACCCATAGTCCTATTGGATAACAAGACTGGAGAAGTAACGCAGATAATACAAACACACTAACCCTCCCTACTTTTTTATCTCGAAATAATTCAAACAAATTCACGTCATATCCATTATTGAATCAAACTCAATTATGGCCTAATCCGAGACCTTACTCTATGTTCGATTCAAATGACTGAGGGTCTCTTCATATCCAGTTTGTATCAGATCATTTATTGTTCTGGCAGTAAAGTCAAACACCTTACTTGAAATATTATTCGGATCTGCTTTTCTTTCTATTCTTTCAAGCTTTGATATGCGAAATTGTCCCTTCAATAATTTGTCAAATGTTCTACTTTGACCATTTGTATTCAAGATTTTTTGAATTTCTTCCTTTGTTGCCCCTTTATTTATTGCAAGACTTAGAAATTGTTTGGTCAAATCCACATAGTCTGCCATGTATTTGGATAGTTTTTCTTCTTGAAGATTTCTGTCATGATATATTATATCATTGAATCTGCTGACAGCACCATCATGATCTTTAGGAACTTCTGGTTGTTTAGTTGAATGTAAATCAATCACATATACATCCAAATCTGGAACAGAATTTTCTTCTAAATTTGTCTCAGGTTTTGGTTTTCTTACTACAGTCCAGTATCTTTTGTGTGAGCTCATAAGTTCTCTTAGCGGAGTATTACTTAACAATCCCCCATCCCAAAAGTAACGCGTGTTGATAGATTTCTCATCCTTGGCTTCAATTTTAGTATAGTCATAATTTATTGGGACGGATGCGCTTGCTGTAACATGATCCAGCTCGATTCCTTTGTACCTAATAGTGTAAGAATACTTTCCTTTTCCATCTTCAGATTTTTGGTATTTGCCATATGCTGTAAATCTTGAACCGTCCTCTTTTGCATAACTATCAAATGTTACAGTTTGGCCTTCTTGCACATCTACACTAGTCAAAAGAAGTCTTGGCTGTATTGGGTCTTCATCAAAGCTTGTCGCTATTGGAAAATTTACAAACTGCTTTATGCTTTCTTCTAATGGCTTTTTACTATACCTATACCAGATATTGTTTGGGATGCCAAAATCGTCGAAATACTTCATATCGATTAGCGGAATTTCCGGAGAAAAGACAGTCGGCACCCCAACATATTCAGATGATTTTGTGGTGTAGTATCGTCTGATGGCCTCTCCTGTAGCAGTATATTTAGTGATTTTATGCAAGTAATCCCACCAAAGATTTTCAGCATTAAAAAAAAGCGAAAAATAAGGGTTGGTTGAAATACGGTCCCAACTTGACAAATAATCCCAAAACTCCATTAGTCTTTCGACAGAACCTTCCCATGTCTTGTTCTCCGCTACATAACTTACAACAACGGAGGCATTTATAGCTCCTATCGAAGTACCAGCCAGTATGTCAAACAGAGGCTTGCCTGGTTCGTATAAATTTTCATAGAGTGCCTTGTAAGCCCCTGCCTCATATGCCCCAAGCGAACCACCACCTTGAAAAACAAGCGCCCTTTGCTTTTTTGGCCGAGTCAATTATACATCGATAAAATAAATCTATTTAAATTTTTATCATTTAGAATGTATGGTAACAGGTCTTCTATGAAATAAAGAAAACGATTCCAAGGAATATGAAACAGCCATAGGCGCAGATAGATTATTCTGTAGAATACTTGGCTTGATCAGTATCAAGGTTGATTGCTTGCTTGAAGTTCTGATCTGGCACATCAGTGATCTTAAAACTTGCTAGAACATATGTCCCAACAACGAGTCTGTTTCTTTCTGACTTGTCTTTTGGATAGTCCTGTGACATCAGGTCAGTCAGTTTTGGAATATTTGTTGACATTGTGTTATTATTACACATGGCGTAACATTAACACATAACATCTCAAAATTGAGACTTGAATTTAAAATAAAACCTTCTCATGATACTAGTTAATTGAGATTAATAAGAAAAAAAAGAGGCATATTTACTGATGGTCAAAAGTAACACAAGCATCTGCATACAATGCCACAGTGAATTTTCCAATCTCTTGTTCAAGAAAAATAAAAGGTACTGTACCAGATGCAAGCCGTCTTCAACGAATCCGTATCTGTCAGTCATTGACTGCGGTCAAATGGAGGTGAAAAGTTAATTGGGTATCATCTCAGAATACATGGAAGAACAAGAAAACAAACGTAAAGACAAGAAATCAAAAGATTATAGCGTTTGGAGCTAAGATTCCTATCGTCTTACAGTATCATGTACAGTCATGAGATCTCTAGGAAATCAGATACCGTATCATTTCAGATATTCCAATGTCAACGAAGTTGCCTGAACTAGGTTTCCTGACGAATCTTTCAAGTTGAGATAAATGGTATGTAATCCGTCTGTACCTAACCATTTTGAAACGTCAATTGTTGTGTTTATGACACTTGGATTGGCTGAATTATAGTGAAATACCGAATAACTCAAGCACTCGGTAGAACCATCTAAAGAGCTAACAGTGATCTTGCCTGAGGCGCAATTAGGATAATAGGAATTGTCAGTAAGCACTGGCACAATCATGCCTACATCAGTTCCTTGGTCATAATATCCTGCATTGTAAGGAGGCGAGTTGTTCAAATCATTTTCTGTAAGCGATTTAGGTGCAGGATCAGAGTATACATCAATATCGCTCATAGAATATCCTGGCTTGATTGTACCTGCCAAAACAAGATTGGTACCTTGCAGTTTTATTGTCTGCCAGTTTACTAGATTATCTTCAAAGTTTTCTACAAAGTAGAATCTTTCATCATCATATGCAATTCCAAAGTTTACTTCAGTATGAGTAGGATCTAGGATGTTTTTCTTGTGCCCCCAGTTTGATGCAGCATCATCATTCAACATTGAGTCTTCTCCTTTTTTGATTTCTGCATAGGGGTCGAATGTATTTTCTATGCAGTTTGAGGTAGGGCAATAGGAGTATGTGTAATAGTTATTTTCTGCAACGCTTCCTCTTCCACCAAGTTTTGTATATACAACATATGGTTTTACACCATCACTATTCCAATGTGAGAAATATTTTAGATTTAGCTGATCATCTGCATGATTCTGTGCAGATGGTAAATTGCTTAATGCTACAGGATTAAGCCCATTTGCCTTTCTATCATCGTTTACAATTTTTAGGGCATATGCGTAAAGACTCGGAAGGTCTGTTGGCTGAGAAGTGGATTGAACATTAGGACTTTCTGGAATTGCTATCGCAGGAATTGTTATCTTCGGTAATGCAATTTTTGGAAATGTTACCTTTGGAAGAATACTAGGCGGCGAAGAACTAATAAGATTGTTACTTGGGTTTGGCGATATAATAGATGGCGATGTGCCTAGTTGGAAATGATAGATGGTATTACTTCCCTGAGGATTCAGATATTGAACGACGCAGGAATTTTTATCAATTGTCAAAGTTACATCATTTTGAATTCCAGAACCTATTGGAGGATCTGAGGTGCATTGTACTGAATCATGATTTTCACAATTAATCCTGATTCCGCCTGCTCCATTTGATGCCATTATACAATTTGATAAAGCAACTGGACTGTTTCCACTAGTTATTGGTTGATTAGTCTGTCCTTGTGATGTTTCCGAAGGTGTTTGAGATGGTTTTGTCTCTATAAAATTTGCAAGACTAATCTGTGGAAGTTGTACAACTCCACCAGCTAAAGCTAATAGAAATACAACTGATATTATAACAGAAATAATGGTGATTTGCCTTTTAGTCTTTCTTCGGTATCTTTTAACTCCTTTTGATCGTTTTCCACATTTTACACACCAATATGGGTATGTTTCATTTGCATGAGTAATTTGCCATTTATGTTTCCCAAACCAACACCCCATTCAATGATCAAATCCCTTGAGAAAAGTTCTTTTTTGTGTTTTACATTCTGGATTGTTACTCAGATGTGATTCTAGCTCTTTTCCAGCATGTTCTATTAATTGAGGAGATTCGGAAACGTAACTGCATGTTTCACAAATTATGCTGTACAAGCCTCCAGAAACATACTCACCATATTTTCTCAGCCATTCTTTTTTGATATATTTGACATACATGGTTTTTGGGCAGTATTCGTTGATGTGTAATTGCAAATGATCAATGCATACTCTTTGTTTGCATAACTTGCAAGGTTTTGAGTTGAGGTCATGTAATGGCTTGTTGCAATTTGGAGTAGCGCAGGTTGAGAACATAATCGATTAGCATAGAATTGAAAATTATAGTTTTCTACCCATCAAGCGTTTTAAAACTACGTCCAGTTTCAATCAATGAAATTAGTTTCTCAAGGCTTAATGGTGTATAATGGACAAGTTCTGACGAGACATTTACTGTCTTGTTTTTTTGATTGATAAGAGGATAGTCGTCCAGATGGTTGTTGTGCTTGTCTCCGTGAATAATCCAACCGTCATATCCTAGTGGTCTGTACGGGTGATGCATCAGCAGGAATTTGTAATTGCCATACAGGATGCCATATCGATTTGGTATCACAATGGCTCTTGTTATTTCATCCAAGTCATGATTTCCACGAATATAGAATATTTCTCCGCCAAGCTTGCCAAGCCAATAATCTATCTGGTGCCTTTCTCGTCCATAGACCATGTCTCCAAGAAAGTAAACAGTATCATTTTCTTTGACCGTAGTATTCCAGTTACCAACTAGTCCGTCATTCATCTGCCTTGTAGAACTAAATGGTCTGTTGCAGTAGCGGATTATGTTGGCATGATCAAAATGCGGGTCACTGAACACATAGATTTTTTCTTTATCTGAAACATCCTCAAAATCAATCTCTGACGCCTCACGTATCTTGTTGAACTTGTCCATTGTCTTACTGAATATTTTTTCGTCTAATGCTTCTTCGCGTCTCAAAAGTTTTTCAAGTATAAGGTCATATTCGCAGAGAATTTTCCTGTCTTCGTTTAGGATAGTGGCTCTTAATAGATACTGATTCATTTTTGGTATCTTCCAACTTTGTAAATATTTCCAGATGCGCTCAAATTTTCTTTCAATATCATTCATGACAAGTGTGGCATGATAATTGAAAATAGATTCATGATCAAATTTCGATAAATCACAGAACGGTTCCAATCTTTTGACTAGATCTAATCTGAAACTTTCAAGTTCCTCTGATGCTTTTACTTTTACAAAAATTACTCTCTTTTCAAAGCTGTCAAATCCATCTAGCTTGAATCTGACCAACTTGTACTGTTTGCAGGCATGTACTACTTGCCTTACCAGTTGCTTTTCAGCATCTGTTTCTAATTTGCCAACAAGTGTAACGTGTGGTGGTTTTTTGTCTTTATCTAAATTAAAGTTCCTTTCAATACTATCTCTTAATTTTATTACAGCATATTTTGCATATCCTGAAAATCTAAACTGGAT
>Ga0209698_10001499_pt1 | contig 26880 bp, 17 predicted proteins | sample LitLauG_LLR_2012_FD_187203 | JGI IMG/M metagenome (GOLD analysis project Ga0209698, IMG submission 187203) | Freshwater sediment microbial communities from Pennsylvania, USA - Little Laurel Run_MetaG_LLR_2012 (SPAdes) (version 2) | ecosystem: Environmental > Aquatic > Freshwater > Creek >... | reverse complement strand
CGCACGAAGGCGCCGATCCCGAGTTGCCGTCGTTTGTCCTGCTCTATCTACCCGACGACCACACGGGAGGCACGCGCCCCGACCGCCCCCGCCCCGCCGCCAACATAGCCGACAATGACTTGGCTCTAGGCCGCGTGGTCGATGCCATCTCGCACAGCCCCTATTGGGACGACACCGCAATCTTCGTCCTCGAAGACGACGCCCAGGATGGCGCCGACCACGTCGACGCGCATCGTTCCATTGCATTCGTCATCAGCAAATACTCGCCGGGGTCTGCCGCGAAGCCTTACGTCGAGCATCGCTTCTACACCACGGTCAACATGATTCACACCATGGAGATGCTGCTGGGGCTGCCTCCGATGAATCAGAACGATGCCTATGCACCGGTCATGAGCGGCCTGTTTTCAGGCGCCGGTGATCAGCAGCCCTACCAGGCCGACTATCGCAACCTGAAGAACGGATTGATCTACGAAACCAACAAGCGCGACTCGCCCGGTGCAAAGGTGTCCTCGAAGATGGATTTTTCCCGTCCAGATGCCGCGGGTGCAACGCGCCTCAACCGCGTGTTATGGCGCGACCGCAAAGGGTCAACGCCTGTTCCCGCTCCCAGGCATAAGGTGATACCAGCGGGCGGCGAGTGATCTGATGAACCCACTGGAAATCTCGTCAAACCAGTTTCGCCACCTGGCCGAACGCGCCGCGCAAGTGGCTGCGGACTATCTCGATCATGTCGACTCCGTACCCGTTGCCCCCGCCATAACAGGCGAGGGGTCCCTTCGCCTTTTCGATGCGAACTTGCCGGAGCGGGGAATTGGCGAAGCTGCGTTTGACGCTCTACCTGAGGTGCTCCGTTCCTCGCGCGCACCGAATGGCCGCTTCTTCGGCTACGTGCTGGGATCGGGCGAGCCCGTCGCTGCCACCGCGGATCTCATGGCCAGCATCCTGAATCAGAACGTGACCGCATGGCGCTCCGGCCCGGCTGCGGTGATGATCGAAAAGACGGTAGTGAAATGGCTGGCACAAGCAATCGGCTGTCCAGAGTTCCGAGGCTATCTCACCGGCGGCGGGTCCGTTGCGAATCTGATGGGTCTGGCGATGGCGCGCGAGGCCATTGCGCCCGCCAATGAGCGGGGAGTGACGGCGGGCGCTGTCGTCTACGCTTCTCAGGAAGTTCACATGTCCATTCCCAAGAGCGTGGCCCTGCTCGGCATCGGGCGCGAGCACTTGCGATTAATTCCTACGGATTCGTCGCTGCGCATGGACACCGTCGAACTCGAGCGCCAGATCGCAAAGGACAAAGCTGCCGGCAGAATACCGATGGCTGTGGTGGCGTCTGCTGGAACGGTTAACACCGGGGCCATCGATCCGCTCGAAAAGATCGCCGAAATCGCGCACCGGAATGGCGCGTGGTTCCACATCGACGGTGCCTACGGCGCACTCGCCGCGATCGCCGAGCGCGGCAGCTTCGACGGCCTCGAACTCGCCGACTCGATTTCCCTCGATCCGCACAAGTGGCTCTATCAGCCGCTGGATTGCGGCTGCCTGCTGTACCGCTCCTCGGAAGCGGCACAGAAGGCCTTCTCCCATAGCGGCGACTACACTCGCGCGTTGAGCGCCGACCCCATCGAGGGATTTGCTTTCTTTGAAGAATCCTTGGAACTGTCGCGGAGATTTCGCGCCTTGAAACTGTGGCTTTCGATCCGCTATCACGGGCTGGCCGCATTTCGCGAGTCGATCCGTAAGGACCTGGCGCACGCGCGCCGCCTCGCCGATGCGATCGAACACGAACCTCAGCTGGAGTTGGTAGGGCGCGGGGAACTCAGCGCAGTATGCTTCCGTTATCGTGGCGCAAGCGGAACTTCCGAGGCCGCAATGAACCAGTTAAACGCCTCGATCCTGCAGCGTACCCAGAAACGCGGACGCGTCTATCTCTCGAACGCTACTTTGGCAGGGAAGTTCTGCCTGAGGGCGTGTATCGTGAACCATCGCACCAAGGTCTCTGACATCGACGCCGTCATTCCCGAAGTGCTGGCCGCCGCAAGAGAATTGGCCGCTATCGAAAACGCTCGTTAGCGACCGCTTCTTCCTTAATGAGTTTTCTACGCTTCCTAATTCAGGGTAAGCGTCTGCTTCAACGGCAAGGTCGCAGATGATCCGCCCACCATGACGCCGTATTCCCCCGGTAGCAATTGCCAGCTGTTATGGTCGACGTTAAAGATCGAAAGATATTTCGGGTCAACCTCAACTGTCACTTCCTTACTCTCACCCGCCTTGAGTTGGACTTTGCTGAACCCCACCAGACGCTTCGGAGGCTCCGACGCCGCCGTCGGCAAGGAAGCATATACCTCGGCGACCTCAGCGCCTTCACGGCTGCCGGTGTTCTTCACGGTGAACGTCACTCTCGAATCTTTCCCCGGAGTGACTTTCAGATTCGAATATGCATACGTGGTGTAAGAAAGCCCGAATCCGAACGGGAAGAGAACTGGCTTCTTCTCCGCGTCATACCACTTGTAGCCGACCTTGACGCCTTCATCGTACGTGACCTGGAAGGCCGCAAGGCCGGTGGCGATCTGCTTCCACACGTCGGGCTGCATGTAATTAGGAATCGACTCCGGCGGAGGCTGCACCACGGTTGGATGAGGCAGGTCGGCCTCGCTGCGTGGGAAAGTCAACGGAAGCTTCGCACTCGGATTGACGTATCCAAACAACACATTCGCCACCGCGTCCGATCCGTTGCTGCCCGCATACCACGCTTCCAGAATCGCGCTAACCTTGTCCGCCCACGGCATGGTCACCGGCCCACCACTCTCCACCACAACAACAGTATGCGGGTTCGCGGCAGCCACCTTCGCAATCAAGTCATCTTGGTGCTCCGGCAAAGCCAGGCTGGGCAGATCCATGCCCTCACTTTCCCATTGATAGGCGAAGATGATGGCCACATCGGAGTTCTTTGCCAGAGCGGCCGCCGCGGAAGGATCGGCGCCCGAATCAAACTGCACCTTCGCCCCGGCGGCTTTCGCCCGCATCGACTTCAGCGGAGAAGTCGGGAACCACACCGGCTCCAGCCAGCGCGTCTGCCCTTTGCCCGGCGGCAGAATCGCGTTTCCCACCGGAGGATCAACCTGCGCCGATCCTCCACCCGAGATCATGCCCACGTCCGCGTGAGGTCCGATCACAGCGATGCTGTGAACTCTCGCCGCATCCAGCGGAAGCTGCGACTTTTCGTTCTTGAGCAGAACAATGCTCTGTTCCTCCAGCTTTCGCGCCACTTCCAACCCGCCCAGCACGTCCGGGACGCTTCTTTCCACCGGGTCGTCAATCAAGCCCGTCGCGAACATTGCCCGCAAAATGCGGTGCACGTGGTCATCAAGTTCCGCCTGCGGCACCTTGCCGGATTCGATCGCCTTCTTCAGGTCGTCTCCGTAGAAGATCCATCCAGGCTGTTCATGATCCATGCCTGCCGCGGAAGCCTTCTCGACGCTGTGCGCGCCGCCCCAGTCGCTCAGGACAAATCCCTTGAAGTTCCAATCTTTCTTGAGAACATCAGTCAGCAGATACTTGCTTTCGCAGGCATAGTCGCCGTAGACGCGATTGTACGAACACATAACCCCGGCGGGATCGGACTCCTCTACTCCGATCTCGAAAGCCAGCAGGTCGCTCTCCCGGGCGGCGCGCTTGTCGATATTGATGTTCACCGCATTGCGGCCGCTCTCTTGATCGTTCAGCGCATAGTGTTTGATGTCGCCCAGGACATGCTGCGCCTGGATGCCCTTGATCACCGACGCCACCATTTTGCCGGCCAGCACCGGATCTTCGCCCATGTACTCAAACGTGCGGCCGTTGCGCGGCTCGCGCGTCAGGTTCACCCCTCCACCCAGCGACATGTTGTAGCCCTGCGCACGCAGTTCGCGGCCGATCAGCGCACCGTACTCGAAGCCGCCCTGCACATCCCAACTGGCAGCGCCCGCCACGCAAGATGGCAGCGCCGTCGAGTAGCGGCCATTCTCGCCGCTCATGCGCACGCCATAAGCTGCATCCGACATCTGGATTGCCGGAATCCCCAGCCGCGGAATCTCCACCACGTATCCCGCTCCGCCATTGGAATGCACCGCCAGCGGGCTCATCGGGCTGAGCCCGGCCATGCCGGTCCCATGCAGCATCGTTATCTTTTCGTCGAGCGTCATCTCTTTGACGACCATCGATGCTCGCTCGTCAGGGGACAAACTGGAATTCATCCAGGGATGGGACCTGCCGCCAGACTGAGCCACCGCGAACGGAAGAACCAGGTTGAGGATGATCACTAAAAGGAAGGAAAGCAAGCACAACTTCTGGGACGGCCTTTGCAGGGGCATCAAACTTACCTCCAGGTTGTACAAAATCGATATTGTAGCAGGTGGAGCAACTTTTCCATGGAAAAGTTGAACCCGCCTTTGAAACCCGATGTCGCCCGCCCGCTGGGGGAGGCTTTACACTGAATCTGTGAAGATTGCGCTCGGACAGATCAATCCGACGGTCGGAGATTTCTCCGGCAACGCCGCCAAGATCATCGGCTTCGCCCAAAAGGCCCGGGCCGAGGGCGCGGGACTGATTCTGTTTCCGGAATTGTCGGTTTGTGGCTATCCTCCGCGCGACCTGGTCGAGCGCTCTTCCTTTGTCGCACACAATCGTGAGTCCGCCGAGCGCATCGCCGCTGCCACGTCTGGAATTGCCGTCATCTGTGGCCTGGTCACTCCCGCCGATTCCGACACCGGCAAGTCTGCGATGAACTCCGCCGCCCTGCTCATGGACAGCAAGATCGCCTTCATCCAGTCGAAGATGTTGCTGCCGACTTACGATGTGTTCGACGAAATGCGGAACTTCGCCCCGGCTAAGACCCAGCACCTGTTCCCTTTCTGCGGCAACCGCATGGCGCTGACAGTTTGCGAGGACGCATGGAACGACAAGCATTTCTGGGCCAAGCGCCTGTACACGGTCGATCCGGTCGAATCGCTCATTCGCGAGGGTGGAAATTTCGTCCTTAATATTTCAGCCTCGCCCTTCTGGATCGGCAAACGCGAATTTCGTCGGGACATGCTGGCCAGCATCGCTCGCCGGCACAAAGTACCGGTCGCGCTCGTGAATCAGGTTGGCGGCAACGACAGCCTGGTCTTCGATGGTTCCAGCATCGTCCTCAATCGCGAAGGAAAAGTGATTGCGCAGGGACGCTCATTCGAAGAAGACCTGATCTTCTTCGATTCTCAAGATCTCACCGGCGAGATGCACGAACAGATCCCAGGGGACGAGGCCAGTGCCTATTCCGCCCTGGTATTGGGTACGCGCGATTACATCCGCAAATGCGGATTCCAGAAAGCCATCATCGGCCTCAGTGGCGGAATCGATTCCGCCCTGACGGCTGTCATCGCCACTGATGCCGTCGGCCCGGAGAACGTTATCGGTGTCGGCATGCCCGGGCCCTACTCGTCGCCAGGGTCCATCGACGACGCTCGTGCTCTCGCGAGGAATCTCGGCATCCGCTTTGAACTGCTTTCGATCAATCCAGCCTACGAAGCTTATCGCCAGACTTTGCAGCAGGTATTCGCAGGAGAGAAAGAAGATGTCACGGAAGAGAACATACAGTCCCGCGCTCGTGGCACTTTGTTGATGGCACTCTCCAACAAATTCGGCGCCATTGTGCTCTCGACCGGCAACAAGAGCGAGCTCGGCGTCGGCTACTGCACGCTCTACGGCGACATGGTCGGCGGCTTGGCCGTCATCTCCGACGTGCCGAAAACTCTGGTTTACGGCTTGGCCGAATACGTGAATTCACGCCGTCCCGTGATTCCGCGGGCGTCGATTGACAAGCCGCCCTCGGCAGAGTTGCGGCCCGACCAAAAAGACAGCGACTCGCTGCCGCCCTATGATGTTCTCGATGCGGTCCTGGAAGATTACGTCGAAGATTCCCATGCCGCCGATCGCATCGCCGCCGATCGCGGCATCGACATCGAGACCGTCCACCGCGTGATCCGAATGGTCGACCGCGCTGAGTACAAGCGCCAGCAGGCCGCCCCTGGGCTGAAGATTTCTCCCAAGGCCTTTGGCTACGGGCGCCGTTTTCCCATCGCTGCAATGTCGGACGAATGATCCGCGAATCTGACGTATTCTAGGGAGTTATAACCGAGTTTTTACGAGATCTATGCGCTCAATGCGAAAGGAACCCATGCGCGTTCTGGTTAACACGATTCTTCTTCTTTCGACCAGCGGCCTTGTTCTTGGCCAGGCTTCGCAGAAAACTGCCGCCGCGCCCAAGCCCGCCGAGAAACTTGGGACCCACGCTACCGCCAATCTTCCCTCGGAATCGACCGTGGACTCGTTTCTCCACGAACAGTTTGGCTACCAATCCGACACGACCTGGAAGATCTCCAGCATCCGGCCTTCTCTGATCGAGGGACTGGCGGAGGTCACGGTTGTCCTTGCCAGTCCCCAAGGCCAGCAACTATCGCGCTTCTACGTCGCGCCCGATGGCGAGCACGCTTTGGTCGGCGACGTTATTCCTTTCGGAGCCAAACCCTTCGATCCCGCCAAGAAGGCACTTGAGAATGGCATCAGCGGCCCTTCGCGCGGCCCCAAAGACGCAGCGGTGACCATTGTGGAGTTCGGAGATCTGCAGTGTCCGGCGTGCAAGGCTGCCCAGCCCACCATCGAGGCGCTCGTTGCCGCCGAGCCGCAGGCGCGCTTCGTCTTTCAGAACTTCCCTCTCGAGATGCATAACTGGGCTGCCAAAGGCGCCGCGTACGCCGATTGCGTTGGCCGCGCCTCGAACGACGCTTTCTGGAAGTTCATCTCCAAGACCTACGAGACACAGGCGGACATTACCGCTGAGAACGCCGACGAGAAACTCACTGCGCTGGCCGATGGCGCAGGCGTCAAGGGCTCTGAGATCGCAGCTTGCGCCACGCAGCCGGAAACCAAGTCGCGGATCGATGCCTCCATTGCTCTTGGCAAGAAAGTCGACGTGAGCGGCACACCCACGCTCTACATCAACGGCCGCAAGATCGGCAGCTTCGACAACCGCCTGTCAGAGGTTTACAAGGGACTGGTTGACTTCGCCGCCAAAGAAGCGAAGTAGAACGGGATTAGGCACTTCGTCCGGCAGATCAAGAATCGTGAGTTGAAGTTGACTGGAAAGCCCCGCACCTGACGCCCGACGCCGGTTTTGCTATCTCTCGCTCAGCCAGATCTCGTTCGTGCTGCGGTCGAAGTTGGAGATCACGTGCGGCGTGATGGCGATCATCAATTCGTCGTAGTCTAGTTGCCGGGTGTTGCTCACCATCGCCATATTAAGACCGGGAATGAAACCCAGCCCTGGGATTCCGCTCATCGACTTCACGTCGTTGTCGGAAACCTCGCCCGCCACGAAAGCAGGCTCGCCGTCCTTCAGGTTGATGCTCGCGTTGTACTCGCGGTTCGAAATCACCGGCACGCCGTTGTCGGCTTGCCCAGTGAGTGATCGCACCTGCAACTCAAGTTTCAGGCTCACAGTCCCATCACCGTGAACCGTCGGCGTTGCCTTCAGGTTCAACCCGAGATCCTCGTAGCTGATGGAAGGAATCGGCGGAATGTACGTCTGATTCCCCAGCACCTGGGAAATCTGCGGCGAGTTGTAGATGGGCGCGTAACTGGCATTCAATATCGGATACCGTTCTCCGAGATGGAAGGTTGCATCCGTCCCCTGGCCGGCGCGCAGCGATACGTCGTCGAGGCTGCGCGCCCACGATTCGTTCACCGAGAGTTGTGCCGCGAACTGATCCAGGCTCAACCCCATGAACGTCAGCCCGCCTCCGAACGTCGCCAGAGGCTGGCTGAAGATCGAATTTTGCTGTCCGGTGAGCTGCGAGAGCAAGCCGGCGAGCGATGTGCTACCGGCCTGGTTGATTCCGCCCGAGGCAATCAACTGATTGATCAAGTTCTGTATGTTCTGTCCGGCCAACCCCGCCAGCGCCGCGGCCGGAATGTTGTACATGTTGAACGTATTCGGAATGTGCACGCCCATATTGCGCGTGAGCATGTGGCTGATCTGGAACACGCGCACATCGATCATCACCTGCGGCTTGGGATTGCCGAACTGCTCCAACAGCCGGGAGCAGGCTTCGACCGCCTGGCGGGGTCCGCGCACTTCCACAGTGTCGGCGGTTTGCCCGGAACTCAGCTTGCTCAGATCGAAAATCTGGCGCATCGTATTCACTATGTCGGTCGCTTCCTGCGGCGTCGAATGCGGCGGCAGAATGAATTTCCGCAGCGACATGCGGTCGTATTGCTTGTGGTTCTCGGCGTTCTCAGCAAGGACGAGCATCTGATGAGGTTCGAGAGCCGCCCACATGGTCTTGCTCACCTTGCATGCCAGTCTCAGTGCGGTGAAAAAATCGACATTGTCCACGTTGAAACGCACCTGGCGCGCCAGCACAGAGTCGTCAAACTGCACGTTGATTTTGTAGGCGGCTCCCAACTCTCCAAACAGCGACCTCACGTCGCCGCTGAAATGAAACGTGGCCAGATCGTCGGTTGGCTCGAGATGAATTTCCTCGGACTCTTCCCATCGTCCGTCTACCCTCGTTGGGAGGGCCTGTGAAAACCGCTGAGTGGACTCCTGCAGCCGTTCCTCGGCAAACTGGTTTTCCGGATCCAGATCGAGCGCCGCGCGGAATTCGGCGGCAGCCCGCATGCGCGCATCCTCCAGCAGCAGAGCGTTCCCGCGCTGAATGCGATCGAACACCAATTTCGATCGCAGGACTTCGCGCACGGTCAGATACTCCCGATTCTGTGGAACCAGCCGCGTCGCTTCGTCGAACTGTGCCAGGGCCTCCTCAAACCGCTGATGGTCGTGCAGTTTGATGCCCCGCTTAAAAGCTTCATGCGCGTCCTTAAGGTCTTTCTTGGTCGTAATGCAACTGACTCCGCCTGGAACTCCATTGCGGCAAGTCATGGGAGGGGCAGGCGAGGGTTCGTCCGCTAGCGCGAACGACACCCAAATCGTCGCGGCCAGTAACCCCGCCGCCAAAGTGGACAGCTTAGAAGGCATTGTTCCTGATTTTATCGCGCTTCTGTTCCGCCGATGAGTAACCGGTAGTCCGTCGTACCTCCGGTTACAACCCAAGAACGCAAAAAAGGCTGGGTCTTGCGCCCCAGAAAGAGAATACCCGCTCGCCGTTGAAAAACCCTGAGGGTGCCCCATCCTTGTCCCGCCGTTTTTTTGGCGGGACAAGGTGGGGATTTTGACTTTCTTAGAAGCCGATGCGCGAACTATGTTCAGCACTTTACGTCACCATCAACCGCTCAATGCCCTTCGCCTTGCCGGTATGTTCGTCACAGTCGATGACCACGGAGCAAAGCCGCACATCGCCCGTCGCAGGCTCAAAGCGCACCGGCATTCCATTCAGAAACTTGCCTACGACGAGTTCCTTCTTAACCCCGATCACGCCATCATACGGCCCGCTCATTCCAACGTCGGTGATATACGCCGTCCCATTCGGCAGCACCCGTTCATCAGCCGTGGGCACATGAGTATGCGTACCCACCACCGCGGTAACTCGACCGTCCAGATACCAGCCCAATGAAATTTTTTCCGACGTAGCCTCCGCATGCATGTCGACGAGAATTACTTTGGCCTTGATCTTCTGCAAAAGTTGATCGGCAACGCGGAACGGGTCATCGTTCGAGGCCATGAACACACGCCCCTGGAGGTTGATCACGGCATACGGCACTTTGCCTTTCATGCCCTCATACAGACCCGATCCGGGCATGTCGGCGGGATAATTCGCGGGCCGCAACACGCGCCGCGCCGGACCGTGCCCGTTCCCCTCGACCATCTGGAAATAATCGACGATCTCGCGTTTGTCCCAGATGTGGTTTCCGGTGGTGATGACGTCGATATTCAGATCGAACAGTTCCTCGGCGAGTGCCGGAGTGATGCCGAACCCGGCGGCCGAGTTCTCTCCGTTGGCAATAATGAGGTTGATGCCGTGCCCTCGCACGATCTCCGGCAACCGGTCCTTCACGATCGTCCGTCCCGGCCGTCCGAAAATGTCGCCAATGAAAAGAATGCGCATGAAGATGGCTGAAATTCGATGGTATCACGCGCATACCCGTGCTCTCAGGCACACCCAGAGAATGTGGGGACAGCCCGCGCATCGGCTGTCCGTCGAGCGACGCTCGACCAGGTTTTCTCGACGACGCGCGATCTTCCGTATCCGGCAATTCCCCGAGCCGCATCTCGTGAGGATTCAATTGAAAGAGGAAGTGAGCTCGGCCGTGCGCAAGAAATCGAAATTGCCCGCCGGATTCAGCCGCAGATTCCGCACCCGGTTCGTATGCACCATGACATTGTCGAGATACCACAGATTGATGGAAGGCAGATCCTCCGCCAGAATACTCTGCACGTCGGCATACAGCGGCTTGCGCGCCTTCGGATCGATCTCGCGCCGCGCCTTGTCGATCAGCGCATCGACTTTGGGATTGGAGTAGTAGTCGCGGTTCGCTCCATTGGGCGGAAACTTCGAAGAGTGAAACGCATACTCGAAGATATCCGGATCTTCGTTCCCGCCGATCCAGCGCAGCCCATACATCTGAAACGCTCCATGCTGCACGTCGGAAAAAAACGTGGCTGATTCGAAGCTGCGAATATCGAGAACGATTCCAACTTTGCGCAACTGCTGTTGCATTACGGCGACCATGAGGCGCGTACTCTCGATCGTCGAAGTTTTCATGGTGATGTGGAACCGCACTCCATTTACGACTGGATACCCCGCCGCGTCGAGCAATTGATTCGCCTTTGCTGCGTCGTGATCGTAAGCTGGAACCTCTCCGTTGTAAGCCCAACTCTGCGCCGGCAGGATGCTGCGCGCCGGTCGCGCCAGTCCGCGCCACAAATATTCGATCATCGGTCGACGGTCGAGTGCATAGGCGATGGCCTGCCGCACTCGGATGTTCCGCAAAATCGGGTCGCGTAGATTGAATCCCAAATACTGCACCTCCGTGCCCGGCGCCGTTTCGACCGATAGCGATGGTTCTCGGGCGAGCGTGAGCACCGTGTCGGGCGTGAGCGAGTTGATCGCGATGTCCCCGCTCCCCTTACGCAATTCCAGAGCTTCGGTCGTCTCGTCCGGCACAACCGCAAAACGCACGCGCGCCAGCTTAGGCGAACCTCCCCAGTACTCATCGTTCCGTTCAAGGATTACTTCTCGATCGGTCTCGGCGCTGACGAACTTGAACGGCCCGGACCCGATCGGGTGCAGCGCCATCTCGTCGCCGCTGCCATAAGGCACCATGCCCATGGCCCCGTCGGAGACATTCCATAACAGCGTCGCGTCCGGCTCTTTCATGCGGAAGGTGACGGTAGTCTCATCCGGCGTGTCGATTCGATCGACGTATTTGTAAATTGCGGCTTTGGTACTGCGAATCTTCCCCTGCAGCAGAGTATCGAAGGTCCACTTCACATCTCGCGAAGTGAGCGGCCGCCCGTCATGAAACTTCACCCCTGTATGCAGATGAAACACATACGTCAGCGGATCCGGCACTTCCCAGCGTTCAGCCAATCCCGGCGCAACGTTGAGATCGTCGCCGCGCGACAGCAGATCGTCGAAGATCAGATTGTCGATTCTCTCCGATTGCGCGTCGATCCCCACGCGCGGGTCCAGATTCGTCGGACTCGACTCGATCAACATGACCAGCGTGTTTACATCAGGCTTGGAAGAGCACGACAGGGCGGGGAAGAGGAGCACAGAGAAGACTATCCCGACAATCACCGCGAGTGCGGTTCGCTGTAGCGCCGGCGTCCCGCCGGCTGTCGCGAGGGCATCTTGCCCCCGCTGCAGGTAGCGCAACGAAGGCCGGGGCCTGAAGCGTAAGGTCCGCAGTCCGGTGTCCGAGGCTTCATGCATACGAAATCTTCCCCAACACCGTCGCCCGTTTCGCCCCGGTAGCCGACGGCACATTGGAAGGTCGCCGGTTCCAAGTCTCGTAAGCCAGCACAGCAAAGGCCACCGCTTCCTTCGCCTCAGAAGGTAGTCCGAACTCGTCCGAGAACCGCACGACAATTCCCACTGGCGCCAATAGTTCAGCAAGCATGCCGGCCAGCGTGGCATTCCGTGCCCCGCCGCCGGAAAGAATCATCTCGTGAAAGGCTACTCGTTTCTGGGTGCCCCACCCCTGTAGCGTTTTGTGCGAGAGCGTGGGGATTTTGACCTTGGGGATTCCGGCGGCCACGAACTGCTTCACGCCCTCTGCAATCGACCGCGCAGTCAACGCCGCAGCCGTGGCAACCACGTCCTGCTTGCGCGCTCCCCGGCACAACCGCAAGAACTCCGCCACAAACTCACGCCCGAACTCCTCCCGCCCCGCGGTCTTCGGAGGTTTGACACGAAAGAACGACTGCCGCAGGATTCGTGCCAGTACGGACTCAATCACTTCTCCCGAAGCCGCGATCTTTCCGTCACGATCAAACGCCTTCCCGAATAGTTCCTGGGTGACCGCGTCCATCACCATGTTCCCGGGCCCCGTGTCGAATGCCACTATATCTTCAGCGCGAGCGCCTGCCGGAATCGCGGTTAGATTCGCGATCCCGCCAATGTTCTGCACAATCCGTCCAATCCGCGCATCGCGAAACCACAGATAGTCGAGGTAGGGAACCAGAGGCGCGCCCTTGCCGCCCGCCGCCATGTCGGCAGGACGAAAGTCCGACACCACCGGCACCCCCACGCGCGCCGCAAGGACGGCCCCCTCTCCGGTCTGCCAGGTCGCCGAGACTTTGCGGCCCAAGAAACTCCGCGCTTCGCCTTGATGATAGAGAGTTTGCCCGTGGCAACCGACCAACTCAGCTTTCACGCGGAATCGCCGCTGCGTTGCGAGCACCGCGTCAGCATAGAGCTCGCCCAGCAGAAAATTCAGCCGAGCCAGATCGGCGACGCTGGCCGCCGCGGCATTCATCCCAGAAAGCACCGCCGCCCTCACTCTCGGTGGATACGAATACCCGGCGTGTCCGATAAGCTCAAGATTGTGGAGCGGGCGCCCCCGCCCGCTAGTGCCCGAGCCCTGACGAGACCCAGCGCGGGAGCCACTGATAACGCCGCCCATCCGCACCAGCGCCACGTCGATCCCGTCGGCGGAAGTCCCGCTCATCACCCCGGCGACGATCATCGTGTTCTTGCTCATCCGCGCCGCCGCCGATCTTCTCTCCGGCTCAACGGTCCGAGCCGTACCTGCTCGCCGAACTCCCAAAGGTTCCGCGTCAACTTTTCAACGACCCCCGCCGACGGAGCCTTCACCGCAGTCGGCTCTCTCTTACACGTCTTTTTGGAGGCGAGCACTCGTCGCGCCGACTCCGCCACGCGTTTCGCGAATTTCTTGTCGCGTTCAGCGGCCTTGATCAGAGCCTCATGCGCTTCGAGAACGCGATCCTCGCGATGACAGATCAGGCACAGATCCCCGCCCGCCCGAACAAACTCGACTGCCGCGTCTCCAAGCGGCGCTGCCGATAAAACTCCTCCCATCTCCAGATCATCCGACACCACCAGCCCGCGATATCCGATGCGCTTTTTCAAAATGTCGGTGATCCAGATTTTCGACAGCGACGCAGGAGTCTTCGTCTTCGTGACTTGCGGATACGCCGCGTGCGAAATCATCACGAAGGAAAGCTGCCGCCGCAGCATCCGGTAAGGTACGAGGTCCTCAGCCCAGAGTTGCTTCAAGGATTTCTCGATCACCGGCAATTCATGATGACTATCCAGCTTGCCCTCGCCGAGCCCGGGGAAATGTTTGCCGCATCCCAGAACCTTGGCGGCTTTCAGCCCCGCCAGAAACTCCCGTGCATATGCAACGGTCATGTCCGGGTTAGCCGACACCACCCGCGACCCCATTACGCCATGCGAGATTTCGAATGCCAGATCAAGCACAGGCGCGAAATCGACATTAAATCCCAGCCGGCGGCAGCTTTCTCCGATGATCTGTCCGTGCCTGCGAAACAGCTTGGGATCGTCGACCGCAAACACATCCGCCGCGGATGGTGCAGGTCCCAGCGCCTCGCGAAGTCGATCCACAGTGCCGCCTTCGAGATCAATGCAGGTAAACAGCGGCGTCTCCACGTGCTTCCGGCACTCGCGCAAAAGACGCCACGTCTGCTCAGCACTTTTAATATTGCGCGCGAAGAGGATGACGCCAGCCGGCTGCAGTCGCTGCAGCAGGGAAGCGAGCGGAAGTGTCATCTCCGCTTCATCGAAGCCGACAATCAGCAATTGGCCGATCCCCAGTGCCAGAAGCCCCCCTGTGAACCTTTGTGTCCTCTGTGGTCAGATTTCCTTCTTCAACTCCGCCAGCAAATTCAACGCCTCCAGCGGTGTAAGCCGGTTCAAATCCACATCTCGCAGCTTCTCCAGCACCGGCTGCGACAGCGGCGTGAAGATCGTCAACTGAGCCGGTGGAGGAACTGCCCCGGGCGACAGATGCGCCGTCGCTTGCTGCTCCGCGAACTCATGCTGCACCAGCACCTCCCGCGCTCGCTCCACCACTGCATTCGGCAGACCCGCCAGCTTCGCAACTTCAATTCCATAACTCCGATCCGCCGCTCCGGGCTCGACCTTCCGGAGGAAGACGATCCCGCCACCCGTCTCCTTCACCGATACGTGATAATTCTTCACGCCCTCAAGCTGCTCGGCGAGTTCAGTCAGCTCGAAATAATGCGTGGCAAATAGAGTCTTCGCTCGCACCCGCGCGTGTAGATACTCTACCGCCGCCCACGCGATCGCCAACCCGTCGTAGGTAGACGTGCCGCGGCCCACCTCATCCAACAGAATCAGCGATCGTGCCGTCGCCGTATGCAAGATCGCGGCCGTCTCCGTCATCTCGACCATAAAGGTCGAGCGCCCCCGCGCCAGATTGTCGCTCGCCCCAATGCGAGTAAAAACGCGATCCACGACACTCAGCTTCGCCGACCGCGCCGGCACAAACGATCCCATCTGCGCCAGGATCACGATCAGCGCCGTCTGCCGCAAATACGTCGATTTGCCCCCCATATTGGGCCCGGTCAGCAGCAGAATATTGTGCGTCGTGTCATTCAGATAAAGATCATTTGGGACGAACCGCTCGCTGCCGCCGGCCAACTCCTGCTGCTCGATCACCGCATGCCTGCCCTCGATAATCTCCAGCTCGCCGGAGTTGCTGACAAACTGCGGCCGGCAATAATTGCGCAGTGCTGCAATGTGAGACAGTGAACTGAGCGCATCCACTTCCGCCAGCGCCAGCGCCGTTTGCCGGATGCGCTTTGCCTCGGCCGCAATCGCCGTCCGCAACTCGGTGAACCGCCGCCGCTCGATCTCGACGATCTTCTCTTGTGCGTCGAGAATCTTCGCCTCATATTCTTTCAACTCAGGAGTGGTGAAGCGCTCCGCCCCGACCAACGTCTGCTTCCGGTCATAGTCCTGCGGCACCAGATGCAAGTTCGCCTTCGAAACCTCGATGTAATAGCCAAAAACGGAGTTGAATTTCACCTTCAGCGAGGAAATCCCCGTCCGCCCACGCTCCCGCTGCTCAATCTGCGCCAGCACCGCCTTGCTGTTGCGCGAAAGCTCCCGCAGTTCATCGAGCTCGTGATCCATTCCCGCGGCAATCACACCACCGTCGGCAAAGGTCAACGGCGGCTCCAGCACGATCGTCTTTTGGATGCGTTCGCGCAAATCGCCCAATTCATCAAGAGCCGCATACAGAACCTGCAAGCGCGCAGCAGGGAGCCGCCCGACCGCTCCTTTGATCGCCGGGATTTTCCCCAGCGATGCCGCCAACGCCAGCACGTCCCGCGGATTCGCCGTCTCCAACGTGACACGGCTCAGCAGTCGCTCCAGATCCAGAACGCCATCCGAAGCCCGCCGCAACTCCTCGCGCGCGATGATGTCCTTCACTCCTGCCTCGACCGCATCCAGCCGCGCACTAATCTCCGCCAAATCCAGCGACGGGCGCAGCAGCCAGGTTCGCAGCAACCGCTTGCCCATCGGAGTGACCGCCGCGTCGATCGACCGGAACAAAGTCACTCCCGCATCCGTTCCGGCAAACAGCGGCTCGATCAACTCCAGATTCCGCACCGTCACCGCGTCGAGCACCAGGCAGTTCTGCCGCTCGTACCAGCCGATGCGATCGACGTGATCGAGCGACCCGCGCTGTGTCGAGCGCACGTAGTAAAGGATCGCTCCCGCCGCCGAAGCCGCGGCGGTCCTCCCGGCCAGGCCAAAGCCCTCCAGCGACAACACTCCAAAGTGATTCTCGAGTAACGGCAGCGCATGGTCCGGCGAAAAGATCCAATCCTCGAGAGGAGTCTCGGTGTAATTGACTCCAGCCGCCCTCGGAGAAGAACCATGTGGGTATAGCCGCCCTCGGCTGTCCGGCCGAGCGAAGCTCGGCTGCTTTGCCGCAGCCTGATCAAACAAAGGTGCCGCCGATCCAAACAGCAACTCCTTCGGCCGCAACTGCTCCAATTCCTCCTGCACCCGCCGCAACGCCCCCTCACCCGCAAACTCCGTAGCCCGAAATTCCCCAGTGGACAAATCCAAAGCCGCAAATCCCACGCAATCCCCCACCTGCGCCAGCGCGGCCAGAAAGTTGTTCTCCTCCGATCCCAGCGAAGAATCCGCTGCCGTCCCCGGAGTAACCACGCGCGTCACTTCGCGCCGCACCAGCTTCTTCGCCAGCCGCGGGTCTTCCATCTGCTCGCAGATCGCCACCTTGAACCCGCGCCGGATCAATTTCCCGATGTAGCCCTCCGCCGCGTGATAGGGCACGCCGCACATCGGCACCGCAATCCCTTTTTCCTTATTGCGTGAAGTCAGCGTGATCTGCAGTTCTTTCGACGCCACGATGGCGTCATCAAAAAAAAGCTCGTAGAAATCTCCCAGGCGGAAGAACAAAAGCGCGGTCGGATGTTCTTTCTTGACGGCGGCATACTGCCGCATCAGCGGAGTGGACGGCTCGGTCATCTAAGCGGGCTTCGGCGGATTATAACAAAGCGCCGCGTTGACCTTCTGTGTGATTTCGTATAGGTCGCGTGGAAAATTCCGCAGCAATTCGCAGTTGACTCCACTTCTCCCCGGTGTTCTCCTTTCCTGTCACATGGAACTTCGCAAAGATCCCATTACTCGCTCCTGGGTCATGACCGGCGACGATCCCGGCGACGCCGGGTCGCGTCCCGACGCTCCGTGCCCTTTCTGCTCCGATTCCAGTCTGCACGTCATCGCGAAAGCTCCCAACACGCCGGGCCCTTCCTGGTCCGCGCGTTCCGTCGTGCACCCCAAGCCTCTCTACCACATCGAGGGCGAACCCGGACGCCGTGGCGACGGTCTTTACGACCGCATGCACTCTGTCGGCGCGCATGAAGTGCTCGTGGAAAATCCGAATCACGACCGCGATCTGTGGAATGCCAGCGACGAAGAGATCGCGCACTTCCTCCGCCTAGCCGCCGAGCGCATCCTCGACCTCAAACGTGACCCGCGCATCAAGTACGTCAGCCTGTTCAAGGATTACGGCAAGAACGCCGGACAGGAGTTCAGTCATCCCACCTCACAGCTCACAGCAACTCTGTTCGTTCCGCGACGCGTTCTCTACGAACTGCGCGCCGGACGCGAATACTTCGTCGGCAAAGAGCGTTGCGTGTTCTGCGACATCATCCAGCAGGAAGAGCGCCAGGCCCAGCGCGTGATCGAAGTTCGAGGCGACTATCTCGCCCTCGGTCCCTATGCCCCGCGCGTTCCCTACGAAACCTGGATCCTCCCGCGCAATCACGATTCTTCCTTCGAGCGCACTGGTCTGAACAAACCGGGCCTGCGAATGAATCTCGCCGCACTCCTGCGCCGGACCTTGCAGCGGGTCCGTACGGTCACCGAAGATTTTCACCTCGTCCTGCACACCTCGCCAAGCAGCCAGCATCCTTCGAAGAATCTCGGCTATTGGAAGACGATCGACGACGACTATCACTGGCATATCGAGATCATGCCCGTCGTTCCTGCGAAGGCTCGTTCCTACACCTTCAAAGAGGTGTATTACTCCCCTGTGAGTTCCGAGACCGCAGCCAAGCAATTGCGTGAGGCCAAAATCGAAGGCTGAGTCTGTATGGAGGGACAGCCGCCTCGGCTGTCCCCTGAGCGAGCAGAGCGAGCGATAGGGATATGGAGCGACGCGAAGATTGACGGATGACCGCCGGGAGTCTCATCATGAAGGCGGATAGATATTCGCAGATTGACCCGCTCGTAGCGAATAGAGAGGTATCTGGTGACCGGTGCATGTAGGCGGCAGCTCTCCTCGGTCCTGCACCGCCTAGCGGCATTATTCCTCGCCTGTACCGTCGCTTCTTCGCAAGTAGCGGCCCCCGCCGCGAATCCGAAGCCAGACGACTCCGACACCTTCGTCGTCCGCATCAACGTCAACCTCGTCCAGGTGGATGCAGTAGTCACCGACTCAAAAGGGAAGCCGGTTACCGACCTCAAAGCGGACGACTTCGAAGTTCTTCAGGACGGAGCGGTACAAAAAATCACCAACTTCAGCTATGTCAACGAAGGCGTCAAAGCAGCTACCCCGCCGCCCGCACCGCGCAAAAGCGTTCCCGATGCCGCCCCGCCGCCAGTGGCCTTGAAAGCCAACCAGGTGAAACGCGTGATCGCCTTGGTCGTGGATGATCTCGGCCTCTCTCCCTCCAGCATCGCGCAGGTGCGATCGGCGTTGAAAAAATTTGTCGATCATGAAATCCAGCCCGGCGATGTAGTCGCGGTCATTCGCACGGGAGGGGGCATCGGCGCCCTGCAGCAGTTCACCACCGACAGGCGCTTGCTCTACGCCTCGATCGATCGCGTCAAATTCAATTTCAACGGACGTGTAGGAAGCTTTGCGCCCATCAACCCCGCGCCTGTGCTCGACACCGGCCAGACGCTGACTCTTCCGAACACCCCCGCGCCGACCGCGCTCACTCATCCCTCCGCCGGCACGGAAGATACTTCGATGAACGGGATCCCGAGCGCCAGCGTCGCGTCCCTGGTTTCCGATCCCGATGACGCCTGCTCGCTCGGCACCGGTAGTTCCGTCGGCTCTCTGGCTGCGGTGCGCTACGTCGTGCAGGGATTGCAGGATCTCCCCGGCCGGAAGGCGTTGGTACTTTTTTCCGAAAACATGCAGATGTTCGAGCCTCCGGGCGTCATCCCAACACGGCCCTTCGTCAAGGGAATGAGGTCCGGCGCCGGCGAGTCTTCGAACTCCTGGACCTGTGACTACTCGCGTGTCCGCGAGAACTTCCGCAAGCTCACTGACGCTGCAGAGCGTGCTGCCGTCGTCATCTATACGGTCGATCCGCGGGGGGCGGATCCGGTCATGTTCGATGTCGCCGACAATCCACTCCGGAACGCCCACACTATGGCGGAGGCATCAGGTTCGAATTTGCCCAACCAGCTTGGGGGAATGAGCGAGCAATATCGCGCGTCGCAGGAAGGTCTAAAGGCACTGGCGGAGGAAACCGGCGGGACGTTTGCCGTTCTTAACGACATGCTCGGTGCCATTCGTGAAGCCGCCGAGGATTCCGCGAACTACTACCTGATCGGCTATCATCCTCCGCCCAGCAGTTTTGAACAGAAGGGCGAATTCAAGTTCCACAAGGTCGAGGTGAAGCTCAAACGTCCGGGCCTGAAGGTCCGCTCCCGCAATGGCTTCTTTGGTTTTCCCGGCCGCGAGCGCAGCGTCCCGGCCTTGTCGCGGGAGGAGCAGTTTGCCCGAGTGCTGGTTTCGCCCTTCGCCGTGAATGACATTCACCTGCGCATGACCACACTCTTCTCTCATTCAGACAAGTCCTCGCTCAGCACGCTGCTCTACATCGACGGCAAAGATTTGACCTTCACTCTTGAACCCGACGGCACCACCTATAAGGCGGTGGTTGAAGCGGTAGCCATTACCTTCGACGAAGACGGCCGGGCCATCGACGATACCCAGAAAATCTTCACCCTCACTGGAAATCAGGAGGCTCGCGACCTGGGCGTCAAGAACGGGTTGATCTTGACCCTTCAACACGTCACGGAGAAACCGGGGCCCTATCAGATGCGAGTCGCGGTTCGCGACGCAGCCTCGAGGAAGATGGGAGCGGCCAGCCAGTTCGTGGAAGTGCCGGACTTGAAGCGGAAGCGCCTCGCCGTCTCGGGAATCTTGATGCGGCAGGAAGAAACGCCGCCGGCGCCCGGCACAAACATGACCGTTGCTTTGGATCCCAAAGGGAATGAAGCCATTCGGATCTTTCAGCCGGGAGAAAAAATCGACTGGGAGTTTCAGATATTCAATGCCCGTAAGGGGGCCGACCAAAAGCCGAACGTCACCGTCGAAACTCGCATTTTCCGTGAAGGAAGCGAGATCGTGCGCAGCGAACCTGTTCCCGTCTGGTTCCCCGATAACTTGCCCCCCGATCGTTTAGCCGCCAGCGGCCGGATGAGGCTTGGTCCGAGATTTGTGCCCGGAGATTACGCGTTGCAGATAGTCGTGACCGACAACCTGGCGAAAAAGAAGAATGCGATGGCCGCCCAATCCATCGATTTTGCCGTGGCCTCTCCGTAGGAAGAATGTAGGGACGGCCGCGTCGGCCGTCCCCTAAGCGAGCAGAGCGAGTGATAGAACGCGATGCTGGAAAGCGTAGCTCCATGCCAGGAAAAGTGACCGGCCTTATTCCGATGGTTCACGTACCCAACGTGCAGCGCTCTGTCGACTTCTACAGACTCCTGGGCCTGGAGGTTCGCGGCAGCCTGCGAAATCCCTCCGGTGAATTGCAGTGGGTTGACCTTGCGTCCGATCGCGCCGAAGTGATGTTCACTCGTGCCTCTGAACCTGTGATCGCGGACCAGCAGGCCGTTCTGTTCTATTTGTATTCTCCTCAACTCGTCCAGTTGAGAGAGCACCTGTTATCCAATGGCGTGACGGTGTCGGGAATTACCTATCCCAACTACATGCCCAAGGGGGAGATTCGGGTCGAAGACCCCGACGGATATGTGTTGTTGATTGGCCAGGCAGGTTGATGGTTGGCAGTTGTGCAATCCGCTACCGTTTTTCCTGTGGCGCCGCAGTCGTCATCTGGTGAGCCCAACCGACTGCCTCGTTAAACGCCCGGTTCACAAAGGGCAAAGACAGGTTGAGCTTTTTGGCGTGCCTGGCCACGATGTCCCACTCGCCCGCCTCGCGCGACACCATCAGTTCGTAAATAGGAGACAGCGTGGTTTGGTTCCCGGTCTTCATTCCCAGCAGCTCGGTTCTGGTCTCCACATCGAAGGCGAGCCCTTCGATCACTACGCCCATCGGGACTTCCAGGATCGCGTCCATCAACGAGAACATTCCGATCAGAAACAGATCGCATGAACCGTGATTCACCTTGGGTGCAATGAGCTCGCAGAAGCGTGCCCGTACCAGCGAGGCCAGTACCAGGTCGGAGCATTTTTCCTGGCCCATAATCAGCGTGGTGGCCATTCGTATCCATCGAACCAGTTCCCGCTCTCCCAGCAGAGTAATGCCGTGCCGCACGGATTGCACCGGAGTCGATACTCCCAGCAGCGGCGAGTTCAAGTAGCGCAGCAGCCGATAGCACAATGACGCATCCTGCTTGATGAGTTCTTCCACCGCGGCCAGATCCACTTCCGGCGCCGAGACAGCCTTGAGGAGCCGCAACTGGCTGGCTTGGTTGGCAGGAATGTGCCGCGCCCGCATGCGTTCGGGATGCCGGAAAAAGTACCCTTGAAACAGCGTGAAGCCCTCTTTCACTGCCGTAAGGAACTGGAGCCGGGTTTCCACTTTCTCTGCCAGCAGGCAACACTTCCCACCGTAGCGCGCAAGGCCCGCGCACTGTTGTTGCGTCGCGCGCCGGATATCGACCTTGAGATAGTCGGCGTAGGGCAGCAGGGACTCCCTCGGATCCCCAGGCACGAAGTTGTCGAGAGCAATCCGGTAGCCCTCCAGTTTGAGTCGGTCGCAGGCCACGACTGCACTGTCGTCAGCCAGAACACTCTCCTGGATCTCCACCACAGTTTTTTCTGCGGGCAGCAACAGAAAGAACTCCTTTAACAACATCTCATGCGTGCTGTTGATGAAGGCCAGCCGTCCATCACAGACCACATCCAGGCCCATCACGTTCAAGGTGTCGATAATGCTGCGGGTGCCGCCTTCAAAATCGGAGTTGAATCGGTTCTCCTCGGGGCTTTCACGGAACAGAAGCTCGTAACCCAGCACCTTTTCGTCTTTATTCAGAATCGGCTGCCGCGCCAAGCAACAGCCTGGTTTCTCGGCCGGAGCGGTCTTGGCGGAGGTATTCATGGTCTCTCAGTGTTCTCATCGGCAAGTACGGCGGAAATCTTAGTGGCACCCAAGTCACCTTTGGACCAACTCCGGTCCCTTTCTTCCCCTGCTACAATCGTCTGCTTTCGGAGCCCATCATGAAACGTCTTCTTTGTCTTGTCTTATTTGTTGCGACATGCCTCGCCCAGAACGCTCCTTCGGCCAAACAAAAGGTTCTCTGGCAGAAGCTGGAATCCAAGATCGAGCAGGTCGACCGCAACCTCGACGGCGTCATGGGAATTGCGGTGGAAGATCTGACCACCGGCGATCACTATTTCCTGCGCGAAGACGAGGTCTTCGCCCAGGCCAGCTCGATCAAGATCACCGTGCTCGCCAACCTCTATTTGCAAGCCCAGCAGGGCAAGCTCAAGCTCACCGAACCCTACACCGTGCAGTCGTCCGACCTCGTCCCCGATAGCGACATCATGAACGGCCTTACACCCGGCGTCACCCGCGTCACGCTGCGCGATCTCGCCACCATGATGGTCGCGGTCAGCGACAACGCCGCCACCAACGTCCTCATCGACCGCGTCGGCATGCCGAACGTCAACGCGATGCTCGATTCGCTCGGCCTGACGCACACGCGCCTGCGCCGCAAAATGATGGATCTGGAAGCTGCCAAGCAAGGCCGCGAGAACATCTCCACCCCGCGCGAAATGATGACCCTGCTCGACGCGGTCTACCACGGCAAGCTGCTGAACAAAGAGTCGACCCAAGACTTCTTCAAGGTTCTCAGCACCAACAAAGACTCCTGGATTCCCCGCGACCTTCCCGCCGACCTGAAGATCGCCAACAAACCCGGAGCGCTCGAAGCCGTGCGCAACGATTCCGGCATCGTCTTTGTTGAAGGCCGCCCTTACGTGATCTGCGTGATGACATCGTTCCTGCGCAACGAGCGTGAAGGCGAACAGGCCATCAGCCAGGTCTCGCTCGAGACCTGGCGCATGTTCGACCGCCTAAGCCGCGCCACCGAATACGGCCGCGTAGTCTCCCCCGGAAACGGCACAAGGTAAGTAGCGCCGTCGTCCCCGGCGGCTGTCCGGCGGGCGTCTCGCCCGCCGCGCTGGCAGGGGAACCAACGCTGGTCCCTTTTACCCCGCGCCCGCGCCGCTCTTCCTCGCCGACACTAACTGCTGCCGCATGAAGATCAACGCGGCCTTCGCTTCCATCGGCTGCGAGAAGAAGTATCCCTGCCCGTACTCGCATCCCAACTCGATCAGCCGCTCCAGTTGCCGCGCCGTCTCAATGCCTTCGGCGATCACCTTCAGCTTCATCTTGTGTGCCAGCGTAATGATGAGTTCCACCACGTCGGCCGCGCTCCGGTCGGTCTGCATCTCCCGAATCAGGGAGCGGTCGATCTTCAGCGCATCCACGGGAAACTGTGTCAGCCCGACCAGCGAAGTCGATCCCGTCCCGAAATCATCCAACACCGTGCCGATCCCAAGATGCTTCAGATGCGAAAGCACGGTCACCGTCAGCTTGGGATCCGCCGCCGCGATCTCTTCCGTCATCTCCAGTTGCAGGCGCGAGGGATCGACGCCGGTCTGCTGCAGCGCATCCTGAATGTCATTCGCCAGACGCGCGTCGGCAAACTGCCGCGCCGAGACGTTCACGGTCACATTCATCGGTGATCCCGAACGATCGTTGACCTCCCACTCCCGCAATTGCCGGCACGCCTGCACCAACAGCCAATGCCCGATCGAAACCAGAATGCCGGTATCTTCCGCCGCGTCGATGAACCTATAGGGCGAAATCAATCCCTGCGCCGGATGCTCCCAGCGCAGCAACGCCTCAAAGCTCATGATCCGCCGTGCGTCGAGTTGCATGACCGGCTGATAGTGAATGCGGAACTGCCGCTCCGCCAGCGCCGTGCGCAGGTCGGACTCGAGTTTCAGCCGACCCACGGCGCGCGTGTGCATGGCCTCGTCGAAGACTTCGCAGCGTGAACCGCCCAGCGCCTTGGCCCGCCGCATGGCCACGTCGGCGTCTTTCAATATGTCTTCCGGGCGGCTATGCGCGGCCGTGGTCAGCGCAATTCCCACACTCGTTGAGGCCCGCACTTCGCGCGACTCGATCGAGAACGGCGCAGCCACTGCCGCTTGAATCTGCCTTGCGATACGCATCGCATCGCTCGGATCGCCCACGGTTTCCAGCAGGATGGTGAATTCATCGGCTCCCAGGCGGAACAGTGATGCATCGCTGACCGCTGTGGTGCGATCTCGCCCAGCCGCATCATCCTGCCGCAGCTCCGCCGAGAGCCTGCGCGCAATCTCGGTCAGGATGTGATCGCCGGCCCTGGTTCCCATGGTCTCGTTGAAGACTTTGAAGTGGTCCACATTCAGCAGCAACAGGGCATAACTTCGTCCCGCCTCGCGGCGCACCCGCGCGAAGGCACTCTGCACGCGGTCCATGAACATGCGCCGGTTGGGCAATCCAGTAAGCAAATCGTGAAACAGGTTGTACTCCAGTTGCTGCTCGGCGCGCTTGCGCTCGGTGATGTCGCGGTTCACGATCACCAGCTTCGCCACTTCGCATTTGGCATCGCGAATCGTGCTGGCCACCGACTCCAGCACGCGCCAGCTTCCGTCCTTGTGCCGGATGCGGTACTCGGGCCGCCGTCCGATTCCGCTCTCGCGCGCTTCCCGCGCCGCTTCCAGGACTCTCATGCGGTCGTCGGGATGAATCTGTTCAAACGACGACGTCTCGCTCAACTCGGCCGGAGAGTAGCCGAGCACTCGCTTATACGAGGGGCTGTTGTACAAGCGCCGTCCCTGGACGTCGACCAAGGCAATCATGTCGGCCGCATTCTCGGTGACAGCCTGGAAGATTTCGTCCTTCTTGCGGCACTCGCGATAGACCTTGTAGATGCGCACTTCCTCGCCGATCACCAGGACGGTCAACGCTCCCAGCGCGATCCAAACCCATAACGGCATCGATAGCACTCCTGAGAAGTGCTATCGGCAAAAGGGTGAGTGGGATTGAGCGGCCTTTTCTGAGGGCGTCATCCCGAACGTCGGCGCATTTCAGCCGGCGGAGGGATCTCGCGTGGAGTTTCGTCGGGCTCGCCTTCAGACCACGCGAGATCCTTCGCTCCGCCTGAAGAGCGGCTGCGCTCAGGGTGACTCCTAAGAGTTTTGTGGAATCTGTCTCGGGCGACGTTGCTTGGTTCGAAATTCCCGAAATAGGACGGAGTGGTTTGAATCCGGGGTACCCCCCTCCCCCCTGGTATCCTGGAATCATCGACTTAGCGGGAAATCACAAACTAAATCTTGGGGCACAATCACTTGCGGGCAAAATCTTGATGTCAAAGAACTTACAATTCGCGCTCTCGCAGTCCCTGGATAAATTCCCAGAACGGGACGGATGCGCTGTCCGCGCACCGTCACGGCCTCGACGATGATCGCGCGATTGGGCGGCTGTGCGCAAGGTCAGATGTCACAGGCGCATGTGGAAAAGGAAAGAGTGCGAGCCCAACCCGAGGAAATCGTGTCGGTCGAGGTCCGTGGCTCCCACCGCATAATAATACGCGAAGGATGGGCCCACCCGCCCGTGCCGGTTCGACGAGAAATGGCCTTGAATGATTTGAGGGTGAGGCACATTCGGGAGTTGTAGAATCTGCAGTTATGTTTCCCTTTCAACAAATCGATCTTTCGAAGCTTTCCTACGGGGCAGTTCTGGATATAGTGGCTCCGACGCTGCCCGGAGGACTCATTGCGCTTGGATGGCTCTGGAGTCACACCACTCTACTCGCTACTCTGCGCGAGGAGAGAGCCCTAAAGATTGTGATAGTCGGATTCGTCATTTACGTGACGGGCATAGTGGCCAATTATCTGACATCGATTGAATTAGTTACGGTCAGTGCAATCGTCCTGATTAAAAGAGCAAGGATTTACGATTCCCCGTGGGTGAATGCTGAATGGCGCAAGCTGGCCTCTAAGTTCTTAGGACCAGACCTCAGCCCTCCTCTCGAAGACACTCCAGAGCCAAAGACGGAAGAACCCACAGGTCTATCGAACTTTGAGAAACTATCACGGGTAATCAACGAAGATTTCAGACGAGCGATGGCTCCAGTTCAGTTCAGAACACGTTGGCAATCGTGGTATGAAATCCTGGCGGTGTACTTCCCGATGAGCAAGACTCCGCAACAGTCGTTCGCAGACTTTTATTTTTCAACTCTCAACTCGATTGGCTGGTCTGCTGTTATTGCGGCCTTTGTCTCGCCAAGGCATGGCCATTGGACGATTTGGATCATCGGCATTTTGACAATTGCCCTCTCCCACTTTGCTTTCAACGTCAATCTTGAGCTGCAGCGGAACCCGGATCCCTCTGGCAACCAGCTTGCCGCTGAGATGTTGAAGGCAATTAAGGCTCCAGCTAAACAGTGAGCTGCGGGGGCCCTCGGTACGAGCGTAAGCCTCTGTCAGAGAAGCGCGGGGACATCCATGATAAGTAAAAGTCAAGAGGAGACGGAGGTCTGCTCGCACTTAGAGGAGTAGGGTCTCGAAGCGAGGATGAGGCGGTTAAGTTAGC
>Ga0209698_10001498_pt1 | contig 26892 bp, 17 predicted proteins | sample LitLauG_LLR_2012_FD_187203 | JGI IMG/M metagenome (GOLD analysis project Ga0209698, IMG submission 187203) | Freshwater sediment microbial communities from Pennsylvania, USA - Little Laurel Run_MetaG_LLR_2012 (SPAdes) (version 2) | ecosystem: Environmental > Aquatic > Freshwater > Creek >... | reverse complement strand
GGGCTGGTGCAACCTCACGCCGGAAGTCGCTGCCGACGACGTCGACGTGCTGTCGGTCAACGTGCTGTCGCTGCGCGTCAAGCGCGGGGCGCCGGTCGCGACCTACGTCTCGTCCCCCCCAAGGCGCGGCGATGCGCGGCCCGGCACCCTCGGCGTGCTGCACACGCGTGGTCGCCTGGGAAGCGAGCGCGTCGATCGCATGCTCGACGGCGCGCCCTTCGCCACCCGACAGGATCACCAGCAGCGCGGACTGCTCCTCGAGGTGCCGGCGGGAACGCCTTCCGTCGAGGTGCTGGCCTGCATGCGGAGGTTCCTCGACGCGCTCTGCGACTTCGAGCGCACCGGGAAGTGGCGCATGGACGTGTACCTGCGCGACACGAAGGAGGGCTGAGCATGCATCGCAGCGCCCTGGCGGCGATCTGCGTCCACGTCCCCCACGAGGTTGCAGCCGAGGAGAACGCGTTCTGGGCGACGGCGCTCGGTCGGCCGTCGCGGCAGGGGACGTCGCATCCCGAGTACGACGTGCTCGAGGCGCGCCCGGGCGAGGTGGCGGACTGCGTCCCGCGGGTGGGGAACTGCGCGGCGCGCGTGCACCTCGACGTGCACACCGACGACGTCGAGAGGCGGCGCCTCGTCGCCGCAGGGGCGACCGAGTCGACCCGCCACGGCGACTGGGCGGTCCTTGAGGACCCGGCGGACCGGGCGCTGTGCGTGGTGCCAGTGGCCCACGATGACCCCCTGCTCGACGGAGCGCCGAGCTGGCCCTCAGGGCCTTAGGCGTCGCGCCGCACCAATGAGACGGCGCCACCTACGAGCGACGCCATGGCGTAGCACGCAAGCACCACCATGGACACGATCGGCGAGAAGACGTTGCCGAACTGCGTCGTGGCCGAGGTCGTGTTCGTGGACTGCATCTCCTCGGCGAGCACCTGGGGCAGCCAGCGGTAGACGTGGTGGCTCCACGAGCTCGGCAGCGCGAAGGCGATCAGGAGCAGGACCAAGAGGACCGAGACGTAGACGGTGATCGCCCCTGCGGTGTGACGCAGCATCGTGCCGATGCCGAGAGCGAACTGCGCGAGAAGCGCGAGGGCGACCCCGGCGAGCACCACGGCGCGCAGCGCCCCGGGCGTCGACAGCGTGGCGGTGGGTGTCACCCCGCGCATGATCGACTGGCCGACGAAGAACGAGACGAACGAGCACAGCTCGCCGACGACGATGCTCACGGCGAAGAGCACGACGGCCTTTGCGACGAGGACCCACAAGCGGCGCGGCGTGGCTGAGAGGGTTGCGCGGATGAGTCCCGAGCTGTACTCCGAGCTGACGATGAGCACGCCGATCACGCCGATGGCGATCTCGGCGAAGAAGAACCCCGACAGGCTCGTGGCGGTCGCGTCGAACGCGAGGTGCTCCACGCCCGTCTCCTGCGTCCAGTGCTGGCGCTGGGCGAACGACACGATGGCGCCGAAGCCGACGCAGAGGGCGATCGTGGTCGCCAGCGCGTACAGCGTCGAGCGGACGGTGCGGAATTTGACCCACTCGCTGCGGACCGCGGGGACGAAGTGCACCGTCAGGCGTCGCGTCGAACGAGCACTGCCGCACCCCCGGCCAGCGAGGCGACCGCGTAGCCCGCGAGCACGAGGGTCGAGGTGAGCGGCGAGAAGGAGGAGAACTCGTTGCTCGTCGGCGACGCTGCCCTCATGGACGCCGTGAGGACCTCGGGGAGGAACTTGGCCAGGTCGTGCTGCCAGTTGCTCGGCAGCGCCGCGAGGAGCAAGAACAGCACGAGCAGGATCGCGACGTAGACGGTCACCGATCCAGCCGTGTGGCGCAGCATCGTGCCGATCCCCATCGCGAAGACCGCCAGGAGCGCCAGCGACAGGCCGGCCAGCAGCACGCCGCGCAGCGCTCCGGGAGTCGACAACGTGGCCGAGTCGACGTGCTTGGAGCGAAGCACCGCCTGGCCGACGAAGAACGAGAGGAACGCGCACACCTCGCCGACGAGCAGGGTGGAGAAGAACAGGACCACCACCTTCGCGGCGAGGACCCACAGGCGCCGCGGCGTCGCGGCGAGAGTAGAGCGGATGGAGCCCGTGGCGTACTCGGAGGTGATGATCAGCACGCCAATCACCCCGATGGAGATCTCGGCGAGGCCGAAGCCCTGGAGGCTGATGCGGGTGGGATCGGGCAGAAAGCCGCTCGGTCCGGCGTTCGACCCTCGACCGAAGGACACGAGCGCGCCGATGCCCACGCACAGCACGACGGTGACCGCGATCGTGTAGAGCGTTGAGCGCACCGTGCGGAACTTGATCCACTCGCTTGCCGTGGTGCTCAAGAGGCCCTGCTGGCTCACCGGGCCCCCCCGTACTCGACGTCATCCTTGGTCAGGGCCATGAACGCCTCCTCGAGCGAGGCGCGCTGTGGGGCGAGCTCGTGAAGCACGATGCCCTCCCTCGCGGCGAGGTCGCCGATCGCGGGTGCCTCGCTGCGGGTCACGAGCAGGGCGCCGTCGTCGGTGACCGTGACCGCCGCGCCGGCCGCGGTGAGCAGCGTGGAGAGGCGAGCGGCGTCAGGGGAACGCACGATCACTGACGTGCCCGCTCGGTCGATCATCGTGGACATGTCGTCGTCGACGAGCAGCTTGCCGCGGCCGATCACGATGACATGGTCCGCGGTCAAGGCCATCTCGCTCATGAGGTGCGATGAGACGAACACCGTCCTGCCCTGTCGCGACAGCGACCGGAGCAGCTCGCGCACCCACTGGATGCCCTCGGGGTCCAGCCCGTTGACCGGCTCGTCGAAGAGCAGCACCCCGGGATCGCCGAGCAGCGCCGCGGCGATTCCCAGCCGCTGGCCCATTCCGAGCGAGTACCCCCCGGCGCGACGCCCCGAGACCGTCGTGAGCCCAACGAACTCGATCACCTCGTCGACGCGCGACTTGGCGATCTTGTTGCTGGCCGCGAGCGCGAGGAGATGGTTGCGGGCCGAGCGGCCGGGATGCATCGCCTTTGCCTCGAGGAGCGCGCCGACCTCGCGGAGGGGCCACTTGAGCGAGCCGTAGGGCTTGCCGTCGATGGTCGCACCACCCTTGTCGGGGCGGTCGAGCCCGAGGATCATCCGCATCGTGGTCGACTTGCCGGACCCGTTCGGCCCGAGGAATCCCGTGACGATCCCGGCCTGGACGGTGAACGACAGGTCGTCAACGGCTGTCGTCGAGCCGTAGCGCTTCGTGAGGTTTCTTGCTTCGATCATCGCCGAGGAGTCTGCCATCGAACCGTAAGGGGGGCCTAAGGGCCGCCGGCACGATGACAGAGTGGGGCAGTGGACTACCCCGACTACCTCGGCGCGCACGCCGAGGTGCCAGGTCGACGTGAGCGTGCTCGTCCGGCGCCGCTCCGCCGCCACCCTCACAGCTACTGGCTCGCGGTGGCGGCGGTCTGCCTCGGCGCGCTCATGTCCCAGCTCGACACGGGAATGGTCACGGTGGCCTACCCCACCTTGCACCGCGCCTTCAACGTGCCGGTGGCGACGGTCATCTGGGTGGGCTTGTCGACGCTTCTGACCGTGGTCGCGACGCTCGTGGCGTTCGGGAAGCGCTCGGACGTGTTCGGGCGCAAGCGCGTCTACGTCGACGGCTTCGTGATCTTCGTCCTCGGCGCGATAGCCGCAGCCCTGTCAAGTTCCTTCGCGTGGCTGCTCATCGCCCGCGTCATCGAGGGGATCGGCGTGGCGATGATCCAGGCGAACTCCGTGGCGCTTGTGACCGCATCGGTGCCGAGGGACAAGCGAACGACCGCGCTCGGGATCCAGGGGACCGCACAGGCCGGCGGCCTCGCGCTCGGCCCCTTCCTGGGGGGACTCTTGCTCGCCCATGTCTCGTGGCGGTGGCTGTTCGTCGCCACGGTGCCCATCGCCGCCATCGCGATGCCAGCCGCCATCTTGTTCATCCCGCGCTCGCGCGACCTGCGCGAGAACCAGCGGCTCGACCTGCTCGGTGCGGTGCTGCTCGGTGCCGCGGCGGTCGGCATCGTGGGCTCGTTCACCGAGGGGGCGCGCGCCGGCTGGGGCGGGGCGGCGCCCTTCTTGCTGCTCGTCGGTGTCCTGGCGCTCGTCGCCCTGGTCCCCGTGGAGCGGCGGATCGCCAACCCCCTGCTCGACCCGCACCTGCTGCGCCAGCGCCAGGTCAGCGCGGGCATGGTGACCGCGACGCTCGTGTACCTGAGCTTCTTCGGCGCGCTCGTCGCGACGCCGTTCTACGTCGAGTCGCTCGGACACTCCACCGAGATCGCCGGACTCGTCGCGATGGCCTTGCCGATCGGGCTCGCGGTGATCGCACCCTTCTCGGGCAGGCTGCGTCACCTCGCCGCCGAGGGCGTCCTGATTCCGGCAGCGTTCGTGCTCGTCGCAGTGGGGATCGCGCTCGCCTCACGCAGCTCGGTCCTCTGGGCGCTCGCGGGCGGCCTGTTCGTGGCGGGGCTCGGCCTCGGCGTCGCCAACACGCTCAACAACGCCTCGATCATGGACGGGGTCCCCGCGATGGACCGCGGCACGGCATCGGCGATGGTCAACATGGTCCGCGCGCTCGGCACTGCACTCGGCCTCGCGCTCGTGACCACCTTGCTCGCGTCGTTCGGCGGCACCGGTCGGCACCAGGCCGCCGCCCGCGACACGCTGACCGCGCTCGTGGTCGTCCCGCTCATGACCGCCGGCGTCACCGCGGTCGTGCTCCGATCGCGTCGCCGGACCGCACCGGTACGCTCCGATCCAGATCGCAACGTCTGACCGAGGAGGCACCCATGTTCACTCGACGTTCCGCCGAGATGGTGACCGAGGCTGATGCCCTCCCCGGGCGCGATGAGCCGATCACGATCACGATCCAGCACCGCGCGCTGGGGCGGTCGATGACCCCGCCGTTCGAGGAGCCCGCCGAGGTCGCGTACTTCGCGCTCGGCTGCTTCTGGGGCGCGGAGCGCAAGTTCTTCGAGGCTCCCGGAGTCAGGACGACCGCCGTCGGCTACATGGGCGGCTTCACGAAGAACCCCACCTATGAGGAGGTCTGCACGGGTCGCACCGGGCACGCCGAGACGGTCGCCGTCGCGTTCGACCCCACGGCGACGAGCTTCGAGGCGATGCTCTCGCTGTTCTTCGAGTCCCACGACCCGACCCAGGGCTACCGCCAGGGCAATGACGTCGGCACGCAGTACCGCAGCGCGATCTTCGTCACCTCCCCCCGCCAGCGCGCCGTCGCCGAGCGTGCTCGCGACGCGTTCGCCGCGCAGCTCGCAGCGGCGGGATTCGGACCGCCGACGACCGAGATCCACGACGCAGGGCCCTTCTACTACGCAGAGGAGTACCACCAGCAGTACCTGGTCGCGAACCCCAACGGCTACTGCGGGCTCGGCGGCACGGGCGTGTCGTGCCCCGTCGGGGTCTTCGCCGCCGAGTAGCTCACGTCGCCGACTGCGTGGACCACCTCCCGCGCTCGGCGACCCACTCGACGAGGATGCCGCGCTCGCCGGGCGCCTCGGCGGGCCGCGTCGACGCCGATCGACGACGAAAGCCGAGGCGGGCGGGAACCGCGCCGGACGCGACGTTCGCGACGTCGTGGCGTATGACGACGACCTCGACCTCGGGCTGTGCCAGGGCGAAGGCCGTGAGGATCCTCGCTGCCCGCGTGATGCGACCCGCACCCGTCGCCCGCGGCGCGAGCCAGTAGCCGATCTCGATCAGCTGCGGAGCGGGCTTGCGGGACAGCGAGATGACACCGCAGGCGCCGCCCTCGTCATCGGGGACCTTGTAGCCCGCGCCTCGTGCGTGGGCCCACTCTTGTTCCCAGCGCTCGAGCAGCGCCCGGCGCTCCGTCGGCGACGTCGGCTCGCTCGAGGCCCACGGCATGAAGGCGGCGAGGTGCTCGCGGCTTTCGGCGACGAGCGCACCCAGCACCGGCTCATCGCTGACCCGCCAGCGCTCCAGTGCGAACCCGGGCTCGCCAAGGCGCTCGGGGAGCGCGTGGCGCAGTGGGAACGAGGGCGTGTCGCGCGCAGCGTGCGAGCCCATCGACCTACTCGGCTCGCTGCACCGACGTGGGGAGCCCGCGGGCGAGCCAGTCTCGGCGCGAGACCCGCCAGACCACCTTGACCCCCGTCTCGAGGCGGGCCCTCGGCACGGCGGTGTAGGCGGCGCAGCGCCGGTAGCCGAGGCGGGCGGGGACCGCCCCGGACCGCAGGTTCGCCTTGTCGTGGTGGATCTCGACGAAGTCGACGCCCTCGGCCTCGAACGCGACGTCCGTCGCGAGCCTGCAGGCCGTCGTCATGATCCCCCGTCCCGTGGCGAGGTCATCGAGCCAGTACCCGATCTCGAGCTCGTCGGGTCCGCCGCGCCGGTGCAGCCCGAGCGCGCCGCGCGGCTCGCCGCCCTCGTAGATCACCCACGGTCCCATGAGGCCTCGGCGCCACTGGTCGAGCGCGTCGGCTTGGTGGGCAGCCTCCTCGTCGGGCGACAGTGGTGTCACGGCCCAGCCGAGGAAGCACGAGAGGGTCGATCGGGACCGATCGACGAGGGGCCGCAGCACGTCGGGCCCGGGTCCGTCCTGGACTTCAAGGCGGATGCCGCCGCCCTCGACGACGCGGGGCAGCGGCACTCGGAGCGGAAAGCCGGTCGTCACTTCCCCGCAAGCGCGGCCGTCGCCGCGAGCTGGGACTCGGCCTGCGCGACGATCGAGGCGACGAGGTCGCCGGCGGGAACGAGCGCATCGATCGCACCGACGGACTGTCCCGCGGGGTAGCCCTCGCGCGAGAGGTCCACACCGGCCGTCGACTCGTCACCGCCGAGATGGAAGGTCCCCTCTCGGTACGACACGCCCAACTGGTCGGGGAACGGCAGCAGCCGGTCGGGGTTCTGCTCGTAGTACTCCGTCGTGTCGTTCTTCAGGACCCGCATCGTCTTGCCCGAGAACGCCCGCGAGACCGTCGTTCCGTCCTCACGAGAACCGAGGATGCGGTCCTTGAATCCGGGGATCCCGCGGGCCTCGGGGGTCGCGATGAACCGCGTGCCGATCCACACCCCGTCTGCGCCCAGGGCGAGCGCGGCCGCGAGTCCTCGCCCGTCGAAGATCCCCCCCGCCGCCACGACGGGCACGTCGGCACCGACGGCGTCGACGATCATGGGGACCAAGGGCATCGTCGCGACGGTGCCGGTGTGGCCCCCCGCCTCGGTCCCTTGGGCCACGACGAGGTCGCAGCCCGCCGCCGCCGCCCGCCGCGCGTGGTCGACCTTCCCGCACATCGACACGACCAGCACGTCATTGTTATGGCACAGCTCTACGACCTTGGTCGGCACGCCCAGGCCCGCGACGAAGGCGGTCGCGCCCCCCTCGATCACCAACTCGACGGAGTGCACGAGATCGCCCGGCATGGCGGTGAGCAAGTCGACTCCGAACGGTCGCGCCGTCGCCTCGCGTGTCGCGGCGATCTCGTCGACCATCTGGGACTGCGACATCGTCGATGCCCCGAGGCAGCCGAATCCGCCAGCGTTCGAGACGGCGGCGGCAAGGGCCGAGTACGACACGCCACCCATGCCCGCCAACATCACGGGGTGCTCGATCCTCAGTAGCTCCGTCAGTCTCGTCCGCAGCATCGCACGCTCCTTTGTGCTGCACGCTACCTAGGTGCCGCGCACGCGCGCCGCGCCGCGCCGACGCGAGCCTCTCGCAGCTAGGTGACCGCGAAGAGGGTGACGACGAAGGCCGCGTAGCAGCCGACGATCAGCCAGCCGGCGCCCCGGCGCAGTCCCCGCTGGGCGTAGGCGAGGACCAGCACCAGCACGGTCAACCCGAGATAGGACGCGCCGACGAACGACGAGGCGCCGGACGGCTTGGACAGTCCGAGGACGACCGCGGGGATGAGGAGCCCCGCGATGACGTTGAGCGAGTTGGAGTTCAAGGCCGTGGACAGCGTGGCGGCGCCACGTCCCCTCGCGGACAGGTACACCGCCGCGACCGCATTGGGCAGGCTGGTGACCGCGGCGAGGACGATCCCGCCGACGATGATCCCGGGGACCGAGTAGTGCAGGCCGACGGTGGTCGCGGATCGCTCCATGAGGATGCTCGCGACGAGCACGATGCCGAGCGCGGTCGCCGCGACGAGTCCATCGACGAGGTTCCCCCGATGCTTGTCAAGCGCCGGGTCGATCTCGAGCTCCTCTTCTTCGACCGCAGACTCGAGCCACGTCCGCCAACGCCGCGGGAGGCCGAGTCCACCCAGGCCCCTTCGATGCGCCGCCAGGACCACGACGTAGGGGATGAAGGCGACCCCCGTGAGCCCGAGCGCCCAGGGCGCGTTGATGGCCCCGGTCATCGCGAGGACGCACACGACGGCCACCCACACCGCGACCGAGCCGGCGAGCAGTACCACCCGACGATGCAAGACGATGGATCCGGCCACGATCGCCCCGAGCCCGAGCAGTGCGGCGAGGTTGAACACGTTCGATCCGATCACCACGCCCGCACCGACGTCGCGCTGGCCATGCGCGAGCGCGGTGACCGACGAGGTGATCTCCGGCGCGTCAGCGGCGAGGGCGGCCAGCAGCCCGAGGAGCGCCTCGGACAAGCCGAGTCGCTGCCCCACCCGCTCGAGGCGCGAGACGAGGACCCAGCTGGTCGACAGGCTCACCGCCGCGGCGACGATGAAGACGACGAGCTCGGCTGCGACGCTCATCGACCCTCCGCTGTGCGCGACCGCCCCCACGGCGCTCCGGACATGGCGCTCCCTCTCGCGTGCTCGCGGCGCTGCGCCCGATCCCGCTCGTCCGGTCGATCTTACGGTGCGGGATCCTCGGCGCCCACTGCGACGCGCAGCTGCGCGACGCAGCCGCAACGGGCGCGAGCCGCACGTTCGCCCCGGGTGTCACGACGGTGCGCGACGCGCGTCCGCGAAGCACACGAGCGACGGCCCTCGTCGCTGTCGCGCTACCCTTCCGCCGGCACCGCCGAACCGAGCCTGGAGGCCACGTGACCGAGGAGCACCTGCGGACGTCGACCTTCGGGCGCATGGAGGACGGGCTGCGACAGGCGAGCCCGTGGTACTGGTGGGGGCCCTACGTGAGCGAGCGACAGTGGGGGACCGTCCGGGAGGACTACAGCGCGGACGGCAATGCATGGAACTACCTGACGCACGACGCCGCCCGATCAACCGCCTACCGGTGGGGAGAAGACGGCCTTGCGGGATTCAGCGACGTCGAGCAGAACCTCTGCCTGGGGCTTGCGCTGTGGAATGAGAAGGACGCGATCCTCAAGGAGCGCCTGTTCGGCTTGAACCAGTCTGAGGCGAACCACGGCGAGGACGTCAAGGAGTACTGGTGGTACAACGACGCGCTGCCCAGCCACGCGTGGAACGTGTGGCGCTACCACTACCCCCAGGGCGCCTACCCGTACCAGGACCTGATTGACGAGAACCGCCGCCGAGGACTGCACGATCCAGAGTACGAGCTGCTCGACACGGGGATCTTCGACGACGACAGGTACTGGGCGGTCGAAGTCCGGTACGCCAAGGCGGATCCCACCGATCTTCTGATGGAGATCGAGGTGACGAACGTCGGACCCGAGCGCGCGACGCTGCACGTGCTGCCCACCGCGTGGTTCCGCAACACCTGGTCGTGGGACCTGGGTGCGGAGCGTCCGGCGCTCTTCGCCGACGGCGATCACTCCTTCCGCATCGAGCACCCCTGGCTCGGCGAGCTCCGGCTGACCGCCTCGCGGGGCCCCGACGGCGCGTCGCCCACCCTGCTCGTCTGCGACAACGAGTCGAGTCCCCGCGTTCGCGCAGACTCGGCATCGAAGTACCCGAAAGACGGCATCAACGACCACGTGCTCACGGGTGCGCCGACGGTGAACTCCAGCGGGATCGGCACAAAGGGTGCGTTCTGGTTCGTCCTCGAGGTGGAGCCGGGTGCGACGGCCCAGCTGCGCTGCCGCCTCCAGCCGCTCGACGTCGCGGACAGCTCCTCGCGCGAGATGCTGGTCGGGTCCTCCTTCGGCGAGGTCATGGAGCGGCGGCGCTCCGAGGCCGACGAGTTCTACGCCGAGCTCGCCCCAGAGGGCGCCTCCGAGGACGAGGCGCTCGTGATGCGTCAGGCCTTCGCGGGCCTGCTGTGGGGCAAGCAGCTGTACTACTACGACGTGGCTCGCTGGCTGAAGGGCGACCCCACCCAGCCGGCGCCGCCCGAGGGTCGCGACCGCGGGCGCAACGCGCACTGGCTGAACTTCGACGCGTTCGACATCATGTCCATGCCCGACAAGTGGGAGTACCCGTGGTTCGCGGCATGGGACCTCGCCTTCCACTGCGTCGCCCTGGCACGGGTTGACCCGGCGTTCGCCAAGTACCAGCTGATCTTGCTGTGCCGAGAGTGGTTCCAGCACCCGAGCGGAGGTCTGCCCGCCTACGAGTGGGACTTCTCGGACCTGAACCCGCCCGTGCAGGCCTGGGCGGCGCTCGAGGTCTTCGCGATCTCCGGCGGCACCGACTTCGACTTCCTCAGCAGGGTCTTCGACAAGCTGCTCGTCAACTTCACCTGGTGGGTGAACCGTGAGGACGTCGACGGCACGAACGTCTTCGAAGGGGGCTTCCTCGGCCTCGACAACATCGGGCCGCTCGACCGGTCGCACCTGCCCCCAGGACACGTGCTGCGTCAGTCGGACGCCACGGGATGGATGGCCTACTACGCACTGGCGATGGGTGTCATGGCCACCGTCTTGAACAGGGCCAAGATCCGGCCCACCGTCGACCTCGTGGTCAAGTTCCTCGAGCACTTCGCCCTCGTGCGCCGCGCGCTGAACGACTGCGGCCTGTGGAACGAGGAGGACGGCTTCTTCTACGACCAGCTGATCTGCCCCGACGGCACGGTTCGCAACGTCGCGGTCCACTCGATGGTCGGTGCCATCCCGTTGCTCGCGACGATGACCCTCGACGAGGAGCTCTTCTCGCGGGCCCTGCAGACCGGCAAGCGCGCCGCGGAGCTCTTCGGCTCCGACGGTGAGGACCTCGGGGCACTCTACGAGATGGGCGTGCTGCGCGGCGAGGTCGGCGATCGGCGGATGCTGCTCGGCGTCGTCGAGGTCCCGCGCCTCAAGAGGCTCATCACCCGGCTCCTCGACGAGTCCGAGTTCCTCTCTCCCCACGGCGTGCGCTCACTCTCGGCGTACCATCGCGAGCACCCCTACGAGTTCGACGTCGAGCAGTACAAGGCATCGATCGACTACGAGCCAGGGGAGTCGACCACCTACATGTTCGGTGGGAACTCCAACTGGCGCGGACCCGTGTGGTTCCCGCTCAACTACCTCGTGTGCGACTCGATCGAGCGGCTCGGACGGTTCTACCGTGACGAGGTCCTCGTCGAGTTCCCGACCGGTTCGGGGACGATGCTGACGTTCAAGGAGGCCGCTGACAACCTCCGGCGGCGCCTCATCTCGCTGTTCCTCGTTGGGCCCGACGGTGCACGTCCGTGCTTCGGAGCCTCCGAGAGGTTCCGCGCGGACCCGCGCTGGAGGGACAACGTCATGTTCCACGAGTACTTCCACGGCGACAACGGCATGGGACTCGGGGCCTCGCACCAGACGGGGTGGACCGGCCTCGTCGCGGACCTGATCATCCGGGTGCATGGCCACGGCGCCTCGTCGTTCCGCGACGTCTTCTCGGAGGGCGACGAGCCCGCGTGAGCGATTCTCGCCGCGCGGATCCGCTCGCCACGCTCGGCCCCCGGCTCGACGGCGACGGCGTCGAGTTCGCCGTCGCGACATTGGTCGCCGAGGGCGTCGAGTTGTGCCTGCTCGATCCGGACGGCGCCGAGACGCGAGTGGCGCTCGAAGCGGGGGAGTCGGGCGTGTGGAGCGGTCGCGTCGCGGGCGTCGGGCACGCCCAGCGCTACGGGTTCCGCGTGCACGGCCCGTTCGAGCCGGCGCGCGGCGCGCGCTGCGACCCCTCGAAGCTGCTCGTGGACCCCCGGGCCCTGGCGATCGAGATGCCGCAGGCGCTCGACGCCGCGGCGCTGTCGGCCCGGGGCGTCGACACCTCGCACACCGCCCCTGTGGGGCTCGTCATGGACCCGGGCTTCGACTGGGGTGACGACGATGCGATCCGCCCTCGCCACGCCTGGGAGGACACGGTCATCTACGAGCTGCACGTCCGCGGCGCGACCATGCGACGCCACGAGGTGCCCGAAGCGCTGCGTGGCACCTACGCGGGTCTGGCGCACCCTGCGATGATCGACTACCTCGTCGAGCTGGGCGTCACCTCGGTCGAGCTGCTCCCGGTCCACGAGCTCCTCGACGAGTCCTTCCTGCTCGACGCGGGGCTGACCAACTACTGGGGCTACAACTCGCTCGGGTTCTTCGCGCCGGCCGCGCGCTACGCCGCGGCGTCGCGCGCCGGGGAGCGCGGAGGACAGCTGCGCGAGTTCAAGGCGATGGTCCGCGCCCTGCACGCAGCCGGCATAGAGGTCATCTTGGACGTGGTCTACAACCACACCGCCGAGTCCGACGAGCGCGGCCCGGTCGTCAGCATGCGGGGGCTGGACGCGGCGAGCTACTACCGCCACGACGACCGGGGCCGGCTCATCGACACGACGGGCTGCGGGAACTCGATCAACGCGCACGGCACGATCGCCCTCGGGCTCGTGGTCGACTCGTTGCGCTACTGGGTGCAGCAGTGCCACGTCGACGGGTTCCGCTTCGACCTCGCGCCCACGCTCGCTCGGCCCGAGGGTCGCTTCGACTCCGGCGCCCCGTTCCTCGAGATGTGCCTCCAGGATCCCGTGCTTCGCGGATCGAAGCTGATCGCCGAGCCCTGGGACGTCGGGTGCGACGACAGCTTCGCGCTCGGCCGCTTCCCGGCGCCCTTCCGGGAGTGGAACGGTCGCTTCCGCGACGCCGTCCGAGACTTCTGGCGGAGCGAGGACGGGACCCTCGCCGAGCTGGCAACGCGGTTCGCGGGCTCGTCCGACTACTTCGACACGCCCGGGAGGACGTCGAGCGCGTCGGTCAACTTCGTCACCGCCCATGACGGCTTCACGCTGCAGGACTTGGTGACCTACGAGGTCAAGCGCAATGAGGCGAACGGGCAGGGCAACTCGGACGGGACCGACGACAACCGCTCGTGGAACTGCGGAGTCGAGGGACCGAGCGACGATCCCGACATCGTCGCGTTGCGCGAACGACAGGTGCGCGCGCTGCTGGCGACGGTCGTGCTCGCCTGCGGGGTGCCGATGCTCGTCGCGGGCGACGAGCTGGGGCGCACCCAGGGCGGGAACAACAACGCCTACTGCCAGGACAACGAGACGAGCTGGATCGACTGGGAGCACGCCGATGCGGGCCGGATCGGCTTCACGCGCCGGCTCCTCGAGCTGCGACGGCGCCATCCGGTGCTGCGCCGCCGCCGATTCGTCGCCGGTGCCACCGGGGCACTCGGGTGGTTCACCCCCGACGGCGAGCCGATGGCCGACGCCGACTGGCAGGACCCCGGCGCCCGGTGCGTCGCGATCCACCTCGGCGCGCACGGGGCGCCCGAGGTCGCCGCCGACGACGACGACCTCGTCGTGCTGGTCAACGGGTGGTGGGAGCAGATCGGGTTCGCGATGCCGGACCTCGGCCACACCCGCTACGAGGTAGTGCTCGACACCGCCGAGCCGGATGCGCCCCGCGCCGAGTTCTCAGAAGGGGGCCGCCTCGAGGTCTCGCCGAGGTCGATCGTCGTGCTCTCGCCGGTCGGCGATCAGGGCAGGTAGATCTGCTCGACGTAGTCGTGGAGCATCCGCGTCGCGCTGTACCTGGGACCGAGTGTCCTCAGCGACGACCGGACCCGCCCGAGCCATGCGGTCGGGACGCCCCGGGCGTCGCGCTCGTAGTAGAGGGGCTTGACCTCGCGGTCGAGAAGGTCATAGAGCGCCCAGGCATCCCGGTCGTCCTTCGCGGACTCGTCGGGGTCCACGCTGCCGTCGATGGCCCAGCCGTTGGAACCGTCGTAGGCCTCCATCCACCAGCCGTCGAGCACGCTGAGGTTGAGGCACCCGTTCAGTGCGGCCTTCATTCCGCTCGTCCCGCTCGCCTCGAAGGGTGGACGGGGCAGGTTGAGCCACACGTCGCAGCCGGCGACCACCGTCGATGCCGACGCGAGGTCGTAGTCCTCCAAGAACACCACCTTGTTGCCGACCTCGGGCACGCGCTTGAGGTCGAACATCCGCTGGGCGAACGCCTTCGCGGCATCGTCGAGCGGGTGCGCCTTGCCGGCGAAGACGAGCTGGATGGGCCGGTCGTGGTCGAGCAGCGACAGGGCGCGCTCCGCGTTGTACACGAGGAGGTTGAGCCGCTTGTAGGTCGCCAGGCGGCGCGCGAACCCCAAGGTGAGGTACGTGGGGTCGAAGGCGTCGCGCCCCGCCTCGACGAAGTCGGTGTCCTCGCCTCGCGCGAGCCGGTCGACGACGACCTTTCGACGCACGAGGCGGACGAGCTCGTCGCGCTGCGCGCACCGCACGCGCCAGAGGTCCTCGTCGGGGATGTCATCGACCTGCTTCCAGACGACCGGGTCGCTGGCGTGGCGCTCCCAGCCCTCCCCGAAGTACTGGGTGAGCAGCAAGCGCATGTGGGGCGACATCCACGTGGGTAGGTGCACCGCGTTGGTCACGTGCGTGATGGGCACGTCGTCGGTGCCCCCGAGGGGGAACATCTCGTGCCACATGGCCCGTGCGACGGCACCGTGGCGCTGGCTGACCGCGTTGGTGGAGCGTGAGCCCCTGATGGCGAGCGGCGTCAGCCCGGTGTTCTCCTCCGCATCGTTGGGATGCGTTCGACCGAGCGAGAGGACCTCGTGCTGGTCCAAGTTGAGCTCGGAGAACAACCGGCCCAGCACGGTGAGGACCTCGTCTCGACCGTAGGTCTCATTGCCCGCGGGCACGGGTGTGTGCGTCGTGAAGACGAAGGACTGGCGCGCGCGCTCGAGCGCCTCGTGGCAGCGCGCCGCGCCGGCGTCCTGGTCGTCGGTCATCGTCGAGGCGACCGCCAGCGTCGCAAGGGCGGCGTGGCCCTCGTTGAGGTGGTACAGCGCGGGATGGATGCCCAACTTCTCGAGGGCGCGCACGGCCCCCACGCCGAGCAGCGCGTACTGGGCGAGGCGGATGGTCCGGTTCCCCTCGTAGAGGCGCGACGTGACCCAGCGCTCCAGCGGGGAGTTCTCGCCGAGCTCGGCGTCGAGGAGGAACAGTGGCACGCGTCCCACCTGGACGCGCCACACCTGCGCGACCAGCTCCCCGTCCCACATCGGCACGGAGATGCTGACCGGGAGCCCGTCGGCACCGGTGACGCGCACGGCCGGCATGACGTTGGGGTCGGACTCGATCCAGTACTCCTGCTGCCAGCCGGTGCGGTCGACGCGCTGATGGAAGTAGCCACGTCGATACAGCAGTCCGACCCCCACGAAGGGGAGCGCCTGGTCGGACGCCTCCTTCAAGATGTCACCGGCGAGGACGCCGAGCCCGCCGGAGTACACCGGAAGCGACCGGTGCACGCCGAACTCCGCGCAGAGGAATGCAACGGGTCCGTCGGGCAAGATGGGCTGGACCGGCCGGGAGAGCTCCTCGTCGAGGTCCGCGGTGACGCGCTCTATCTTCGCGAGGTAGGCGTCGTCGGTCGCCGCGAGCAGCAGGTCGGACTCCGCGAGGTCGCGCAAGAAGCGCACGGGGTTCTCTCCGGTGAGCCCGAATCGGTGCGCCCCGAGGGCGCGGAACAGCTCGCGGCCCTCGGGCGCCCAGGACCATCGGTAGTTGTACGCGATCCGCGCGAGTGGCTGCAGCGGCTCGGGGAGGCGCCGCGCGAGACGGTCGACCGCGCGTGCGAGATCACGCGATCCGTCGAATTTTGGCTCTGTCGGGGAGCCGCCGTGCAGCGTCATGCCGCATGGAACCTAGTGGACCGGCACCGCGCCGCCGGTGTCCTGCCCGTGCGTCGGGCCGTAGATGAGCAACGCGAGGGGGGGCAGCACCAGCTCGACGCGGTGCGCGCGCCCGTGCCAGGGCTCTTCGAGCGCCTCGACGTCAGCGAGCACGCGATGGCCCGAGCCGCCGTAGCGCGGGTCGTCGCTGTTGACGAGGAGGTGCCACCGACCGCCGGCCGGCATCCCCACGAGGTACCCCTCCCTGGGCTGGGGGGTCGCGTTCAGGACGATCACGAGGTGGTCGCCGGCACCGTCGAACCGCTCGATGCACAGCACGCTCTGCTCGCGGTCGTTGCCGTCGATCCACGCGAAGCCACGGTCTGCGCGGTCGTCTCGATGCAGCGCCGCCCGGCTCGTGTACAGGGAGTTGAGGTCCGACGTGAGCACGGCGATGCCACGGTGCCGCGGGTCGTTGAGCTGGTGCCAATCGAGGCTGGCGTCGTGCCGCCACTCTCCGCGCTGGGCGAACTCGTCGCCCATGAACAGCAGCTTCTTGCCCGGCTGTGCGAGCTGGAAGCCGAGCAGCAGGCGCACGTTGGCGAAGCGCTGCCAGTCGTCGCCGGGCATCTTGTCGAGCAGCGAGGACTTGCCGTGCACGACCTCGTCGTGCGACAGCGGGAGCACGAACTGCTCGGAGGTCGCGTACATCGACCGGAAGGTGAGCTGGTCATGATGCCAGCGGCGGTGGATCGGGTCCTTGGCGAGGTAGTCGAGCGTGTCGTGCATCCAGCCGAGGTCCCACTTGTAGTCGAAGCCGAGTCCCCCCTCCTCGGTCGGGGAGGTGACGCCGGGCCACGCCGTGGACTCCTCGGCGAAGGTGCTGACCCCCGGGAAGGCTCGATGCACCTCGTCGTTGCACGTGGTGAGGAACTCGATCGCGTCGAGGTTCTCTCGGCCGCCCAGGCGGTTGGGGATCCACTCCCCGGGACCTCGCGAGTAGTCCAGGTACAGCATGGACGCGACGGCGTCGAAGCGAAGTCCGTCGACGTGGAACGCGTCGAGCCAGAAGCACGCGGCGCTGAGAAGGAACGATCGGACCTCGTGCCGGCCGTAGTTGAAGATCAGGCTCTGCCAGTCGGGGTGCAGGCCCTGTCGGGGGTCGGCGTGCTCGAAGAGATGCGTCCCGTCGAAGCCGGCGAGCGCGTACGCGTCCGAGGGGAAGTGCGCGGGGACCCAGTCGAGGATGACGCCGATCCCCGCGCCGTGCAGCGTGTCGACGAGCGCCGCGAAGTCCGACGCCGTCCCGTAGCGCGACGTGGGCGCGAAGAACCCGGTCACGTGGTAGCCCCAGGAGCCGAAGAACGGGTGCTCCATCACGGGCAGGAGCTCGACGTGGGTGAAGCCGTGCTCGACCACGTAGTCGGCCAGCAGGGGCGCGATCTCGGCGTACGTGAGGAGCCGGTCGCCTTCTTCGGGGACCCGGCGCCACGAACCGAGGTGGACCTCGTAGATGCTGATCGGCGCGTCCCGCGACTGGCGCCGGGCCCGCTGCGCCATCCAGCCCGTGTCGTGCCACTCGTGGTCGATCCCTGCGGTGACCGACGCCGTGAGCGGCGCGGGCTCCGCGGCCGTCGCGAAGGGATCCGCCTTGTCGAGCGGACCGCCGCCGAGATCCGATGCCAGCCGGAACTTGTAGCGCACGCCGGTCCCGACGCCGGGGACGAAGCCCTCCCAGATCCCGGTCGTGCCGCGTCGCGCCAGTGGGTGGCGACGGCCGTCCCAGTCATTGAAGTCGCCGATCACCTCGACCCACGCCGCGTTCGGCGCCCAGACCGCGAAGCATGTCCCGCCGACCCCGTCGACGATCATCTCGTGCGCGCCGAGCACGTCGTAGAGGCGGGCATGGCGGCCTTCGGAGAAGAGGTGTTCGTCGAGCTCGCCGAGGCGGGTGACGTCGAACCGCGTCTCGACGTGGCGACCCCCCCGCTCGGAGTCCGAGGCGATCGCCGATGGCCGCGAGGCGCGCAGGGCGGCCAGCGCCTCGTGCGCACTCGGCTGACTCGCAACGTCCTCGAGGGCGACGCAGGTGCGTCGCTGCCAGTTCGCGCGCTCCACGGAGGTCCCCGGGAGGTTGACTGCGTCGCGCTCACCGAGCAGGTCGTCGAGCTGGGTGACGACGACGCCCGCCTCGCTCTCCGCGAGCTCGCGGATCGCCGCGCTCAGCACGGAGAGCGGTGCGTCTGGGTGCGGATCGGCACCTCCCGAGAGAAGCGAGAGCCGTCGCCGCTCGAGGTCGCGGGTCACGCGCATCTGGTCTGCCGTGGACACGTCGACCTGATGCAGCGCCACGCGCTCGTCGATGTCGCGCTCGTCCCACCAGCCCGCGAACGTCGGCAGGTCGTGGGTCGAGAACGACGCGACGGAGCCCGGGGGGATGGGCGCGAGGACCTCACTGCCCTCGGCGCGCACCGACAGCTCGACGACGAAGCTCCTTCGGATCCCGTCGCGGTCCATCGCGTGGCGCACGGCCGCGTCGACGGTGCCGAGGTCCTCGCCGACGATCGTGGCGCGGTGCCGATGGGCCTCGATCGCGACGATCGCGAGCAGCTCTTCGAGCGGCGACTCGACGTAGACGCCGTCTTCGGCGTCAAGTCCCTCCGGGACCCAGAACAGCCGCTGCAGCCCGATCAGGTGGTCGATCCGCAGCATCCGGGCGACGTTCAGGTGGTGCGAGATGGCGGCGCGGAAGCCGGCATGCCCGTCGGATCGCACCGCGACGTTGTTGGGAGGCGGGAAGCCCCAGATCTGGCCGCGGGGAAAGAAGCGGTCCGGGGGGGCGCCCACCGACACGCCGGCGACGTACTGGTCGGGATGCGACCACGCGTCGAAGCCACGTGGGTGCGAGCCGACCGGCAGGTCGAGCGACAGCACCTGTCCGCGGCGTTCGCAGCGTTCTGCGAGGTCGCTCAGCTGGGTGTGGGCGACCCACTGCGCGAAGGCGTGCAGGCGCTGCACCCCGCTGTCGACATCCTCGTCGCGGAGCTCCCCGTCGCGCATCCGCGCGGGCCAGCGACTCCAGTCCGGGCCGTGACGCTCGGTCGCGGCGCGAAACCGCGCGAACTCGACGACGCCCGGTCGGTCCGCGAGGAACGCGTCGAGCGCAGCGGCGCGCGGCGCTCCTGGCGCGACCTGGTCGAGCGCGACGAGCTCGAGCGCCGCCCGCTTCGCGGCCAGCGCCGAATGGCCGTCGACGAGCGGGTGCCGCTGGTCGGCGGCAGCTCGGATCGACGCGCGAAGTCCGTCGGCACGCTCCGCGGTGTCCGCGCTGCATCCCCTCCCGAGGATCTCGTCCATGTCGATCCAGCGCTCGTGCCAGAAACTCCTGCTCAAAGGGACGTAGGGACTTGGCTCGAAGACCGGAAGCACCGGACCCGCGAGCAGCGGCAGGGTCGAGACCACCGCGACCCCCTCGTCCGCGGCGAGCGACGCGAGCCGGTCGAGGTCGCCGAAGTCACCGCAGCCCCAGCTTCGAGCGCTGTGCAGGGTGAACAGTGGGGCCAGGATCCCGCTCGCACGCCAACGGTCGTCGAATCTGCCCCTTGCGCCGCTCCTCGGGCGGGCGAGCACGTGCGCACGTCCGTCGCCCCTCGCGCTGTGGACCCCGACGACGTGGTAGCCCGCCGGAAGGTCCTCGGGCAGCTCGACGACGACGCGCCGGGCGCCGCGCGGGAGCCGACCGGCGGCATCGACGGCGTCGCTCAGCCGGCTCTCAGGAACCGTCCAGGATCGGCGCTCGCCGTCCTCGAGCTCGAGGTCGACCTCGAGCCACCGGTCCTTCGTCGAGATCGTCGCGACGAGCGAGGCATCGCTACGAGCGCGCGTGACCGCCACGGGCTCGATGACCCGCGCGTCCTCCGCGGCCCGTCGAGCGCGCAGCGCGCTCGCCGGGTCCTTGTCGGGTTCCTCCGCACCGAGGGCCTCGAGGACGGCGACGACCGACTCCTTGCGCGCGTCGCGCCGCTCCCCCCCGTGGGCGGAGTAGCTCGTGAGCACGCCGAAGGCCGCGGCCAGCGAGCGCAGGGGCTGGGGCAGGGCCCGCGGCGACGCCATCTCGTCAGCCGGACCACGAGATGAGGCCGGGAAGCGGATCACCCTTGGTGTCGGCGACCATCGGCTGCGCACGGGCCGCGTAGCTCGTGGGAGCGATGGGGTCGGGACGAACGACAGCCCGGAACCGCAGTCGGCCGGCATCGTCCGACGGGACGCCGTCGTGGGTGGCCGGGAGCGTGTGGGGCGCCGCGCCGTGGGGGACGACCCACAGCTCCACGCGCAGGTCCGCAGCGCGCAGTCCCGGTGCCACGACGTCGATGCTCACCGAGAGCTCCTCGGCGCTGAGCGGCTCGATCCTCGTGATGGCGAGGTCGACCGAGGGCCAGGCGGCGCTGACGCGAGCCAGTTCAGCCGCGAGGCGCCGCGCCCGCGCGCCGCCGTCCGCGAGCAGCGACGTCGATCTGCCCGCGCTCGGGAGGTAGTAGCCGTCGACGTACTGCTGAACCATCCGGTGCGACCGCCAGGTGTCGGCGAGCGTCGCCATCGAGCGCCGCACCGACGACAGCCATCGGCGTGGGAGCCCCGCGTCGTCGCGATCGAAGAAGCACGGCACGATCAGGTCCTCGAGTGTGGAGTACAGCGACTCGGCGTCGATCTCGTCTTGGACCTCGTGGTCGTCGAAGTGCTCGGCCGTGCCGATGCACCATCCGATCGGCGCAGCACCGGGATCGGCGTCGTTCCAGACCTCGTCCCACCACCCGTCCAGGGTGCTGAAGTTCAGGGCCCCGTTGACGCCGGCCTTCATGCCCCCGATCCCGCACGCCTCGAGGGGTCGCCGTGGTGTGTTGAGCCACAGGTCGACACCCTGGGCGAGGACGCGGTCCGCCGTCAGGTCGAAGTCCTCGATGAACACGAGCCGCTCCTGGAGCCCGCGCTCGCTCGCGAAGTCCGTGACCGACCGCAGCAGTCGCTTGCCCTGCTCGTCGCTCGGGTGCGCCTTGCCCGCGAAGACGATCTGGACCGGCCGGTCGGGATCCGAGAGCAGCCTCGCAAGGCGGGCAGGGTCGCGCAGGAACAGCGTCGGGCGCTTGTACGCGACGAAGCGGCCGACGAACCCGATCGTCAGCGCTCGGTCGTCGAGGAGTCGATCGGCGGCTGCGAGGTCGGCCGGATCGCCGCCGCGGTGCCGCGCGAGCGCCCGTCGCCGCTCTCTGGTCGCCTCGACGAGTCGGCGCCGAGCGGCGTTGGAGGCCGCCCACAGCTCGGCGTCGTCGGCGTCGAGCATCGCGGTCCACGACGCTGTCTCCCCGGGGACCCGGCGCCACTCCTCACCGAGCTGGCGGTCGAGCAGCCGGTCGATCTCCGGCGTGATCCACGACTGCAGGTGCACGCCGTTGGTCACGTGGCCGATCGGCACCTCCTCGGTGGGCAGGCGCGGCCACAGCCCACCCCACTGCTGACGCGTCACCGCGCCGTGCAGCCGGCTCACGCCGTTGTGCGCATCGGTGAGCCGCAGGGCGAGCACCGTGGGGCAGAACGTGTCGTTCGGGTCCTCGGGGCGATACCGACCGAGCGCCAGCAGGTACTCGAGGTCGACGCCGAGCAGCTCGGCGTAGGCGGCGAGGTAGGGCTCGGCCAGCCCCCGGGGGAAGTAGTCGTGCCCAGCCGCGACCGGGGTGTGGGTCGTGAAGACCATCTGCGCGGCGGCGGCCTGACGGGCCGCCGAGTAGTCGAGTCCCTCGCGCCGCGAGATCCAGTCGATGAGCTGCAGCGCCGCGAACGCGGTGTGGCCCTCGTTGAGGTGCAGGACGTTGGGCTGGTGGCCGAGCGCCTCGAGCGCCCGGAGACCGCCGATGCCGAGGACCAGCTCTTGTTGGATGCGCGTCTCGAGACCGCCGCCGTAGAGGCGGGCGGTGATCGCGCGGTCGGCCAGCAGGTTCTCCTCGACGTCGGTGTCGAGCAGGTAGAGCCGGGTCCTGCCGACCGGCGCCGACCAGATCTGCGCGACGACCTGGCGGCCCGGGAGTGGCACGCGCACCGTGACCGCCCGCCCGTCGGTCCCCGTGATGCGACGGACCGGCAGGGTGGCGGGGTCGAGAACGACCCAGGACTCCTGCTGGAGCCCGTCGTCATCGAGCCACTGGTGCGACGACTCCTTGTAGAGCAGGCCCACGCCGAGCAGCGGGACCCCGAGGGCGCTCGAGGACTTGAGCTGCTCGCCCGCGATCGCACCGAGGCCGCCGGCGAACACCGGGAGCGAGTCGGTCAGGGCGAACTCGGCCGAGAAGTAGGCGATCTCCATCCACGGGGCGTCGCCCTTGGTCCTCGGGTACCAGGTGTCGGGCGCGTCGCCCAGGTAGTCGGTGCGATCCTCGACGACGTCGCGCGCGAGCGCGGCGAGGACGGGGTCCGATCGAAGGCGCGCTTCGATCCTGGTCGGTCCCGCCTCGTGCAGGAGACGAAGCGGCCATTCGAGGTCGCCGGGAGGCGCGTCGTCGAACAGCATCGCGAACATCGTGCGGATGTCTATGTGCCAGGTCCACCGGAGGTTCTCCGCGAGCGCGACGAGCTCAGCGAAGCTGACCGTCTCGCGCGCACCCTCGACCACGACGTCCTCCTTGCCGCCGACATCTTCTCGCACCGTGGCCGGTCGCATCTCCGCGACGCCGAGGTACTTGCGACCAATGGCCCTAGGGCCCGGGGGGCCCCACAGTTACGCTCCTCACGTGGGGCCCACTTCCACGATGGATGCTTCGCGCGCCAAGCTCCGGCACCGGCGCCACGCGGGGTTCTTCGCGTCCCTGGGCCGAATGGTCGTCCGCGCCCGATGGCTGATCGTCGGGCTGTGGGTGCTCATCCCGCTCGCGCTCACGATCTCGCTGCCGTCATTGTCGAGCCAGGTCAACAACGACCAGACGGCATTCCTGCCGGCGAGTTCCCCCAGCCTCCAGGCCGCCAGGCTCGCGGCTCCGATCGTCGGTCCGACGACCAACGCGGCGGTGACCGTGGTCGCCACCTCCCCGACGCCGATGTCACCGGCCTTCGCGGCCGGGGTGATCGGGTCGCTGCACGTGTCGCTCGAGCGTGTGGCCCATGTCCGAAAGGTCGACCCCGGCGTGCTGAGCCACGACGAGCTGGCGATCTCGCTCGTGGTGGTGTCCAACGTCACGATGTTCGACCAGGGCAAGACCACGACCTTCGTCAACGGCGTCATCGCCGCCATCGAGGCGACTGCGCTGCCGTCGGGCATCGTGCCGAGCGTGGCCGGTCAGGTCGCGACCAACGTGGCGAGCCAGTCGACGAGTCAAAAGAGCGCGAACAGCACGCAGATGTTCAGCATCCTGTTCATCATCATCCTGCTCCTCTTGATCTTCAGGTCGCCGCTCGCTCCGATCATCACGCTGGTCCCGGCGCTCGCAGCCTTGGTGCTGGCCCAGCCGATCATCGGCGCCCTCGGGTCGGCGGGGCTCAAGATCTCCTTCGTCGCCGAGCTGCTGTTGATCGTGATCATCCTCGGTGCGGGCACCGACTACGGGCTGTTCTTGGTGTTCCGAGTGCGCGAGGAACTCGAGCACGGACGGGACCGCTTCGACGCCGTCGCCGCGTCGCTGGCCCGGGTCGGGGAGTCCATCACGGCCTCTGCGGGCACGGTCATCGCCGCACTGCTCACGTTGCTGCTCGCGTCGTTCACCATGTACCACGACCTTGCGATCCCGCTCGCCGTCGGCGTCGCCGCGATCCTTCTGGCCGGCCTGACGCTGCTGCCCGCCCTGCTGGCGATCTTCGGCACCACGGTGTTCTGGCCGACCAAGCCACAGGCCCGGGCGCACAAAGAGGGGCTCTGGGGCCGGGTCGCCTCACGGCTCGTTCGCCGACCCGTGTGGACGCTGTCGGTGGGCGTGGCCGCCCTCGTGATCCTGAGCGTCGGCGTGCTGTTCTTGAAGGACGCGGGCTTCGACGCGAGCGTCTCGGCTCCGGCCGGCTCCTCGGCGGCGACCGGCAACGCGGCGATCGCGGCGCACTTCCCCGAGCAGACGGCGAACCCCACGAACTTGATCTTCCGGTTCCCGGTGCCCGTGTTCGCCTCGGCGGCGAGCCTCGAGGCGCTGGCCTCCGACCTCTCGTCGAGCGGCCAGTTCACGACCCTCGCCGGCCCGCTCAACCCGATGGGCGTGTCGATCTCGGCGTCGCAGTTCTCCGAGCTCTACGTGGCCCTCGGATCGCCGGCCGCCGCCGTCGCGTCGCACCAGCTGGCGCCCCCCCCGGGCATCCCCGCCTCGGTCTTCGCCGCGTATCGCTCCGACGTGCGCTACGTGAGCCCCGACGGGAGGACGATCCAATACGAAGCGGGACTGAGCGCGGGCAACCCGACTTCGACCCCCGCCATCAACGCCGTGCCCGCCATCCGAACCACGGTCGCGAACGCCGGGACCTCGGTGGGCGCGACGGCCACGGGCGTGGCGGGCGCGGCGCCGGCCTTCTACGACATCTCCTCGACGTCGAGCTCGGACCTTCGCGGCATCGTGCCCATCGCGGTGCTCGCCATCGGCCTGGTCCTCGCGCTGGTGCTGCGGAGCCTGACGGCGCCCCTGTACCTCGTCGTGAGCGTGGTGCTCAGTTACACCGCGTCGCTGGGACTTGCAGTGATCATCTTCCAGGGCATCTGCGGCTACTCGGGCATCACGTTCCTCTTACCGTTCCTGCTGTTCATCTTCCTGCTCGCTCTCGGTGAGGACTACAACATCCTCGTGATGACCAGGATCCGCGAGGAGAACACCCACATGCCCCTGCGCGAGGCGATCGTCAACGCGGTGGGGGCCACGGGGCCCACGATCACCTCGGCGGGCATCGTGCTCGCGGGCACCTTCGGGGTCCTCGCGGCCGCAGGGGGGCCGAACGGCGGGGGCTCGCAGATCATCGTGATCGGGGTGGGTCTGGCGGCCGGTATCTTGCTGGACACCTTCGTCGTACGCACCCTGCTCGTCCCGTCGATCGTCGCGATCCTCGGCCGGTGGAACTGGTGGCCGAGCAGGCTGTACAGGGAGCCAGATCGATTCCATGAGTGAACAGCCGAGCGCCCCGCAGCCCGAAGCGGGCGCGCCCTTCGTCCAGATGACCCCAAAGGCGCTGCGGCTCGTCATCGGGGCGCTCATGCTCGGCATGCTGCTCGCGGCGCTGGACCAAACGATCGTGTCGACCGCGCTGCCGACGATCGTCGGCGATCTGGGCGGCGGCTCGCACCTCGCCTGGGTCGTGGTTGCCTACCTGCTCGCAAGCACCGTGTCGACGCCACTGTGGGGCAAGCTGGGCGACCTCTACGGCCGCAAGCGCCTGTTCCAGCTGGCGATCGTGATCTTCCTCGCGGGCTCCGTGCTGTGCGGCCTGTCCCAGACGATGGCCGAGCTGATCGGCTTCCGGGCGATCCAGGGCCTCGGCGGGGGAGGGCTGATGATCGGCGCCCAGTCGATCATCGGCGACATCGTCCCGCCGCGGGACCGAGGTCGCTACGCCGGCTACTTCGGCGCGACGTTCGGCTCCGCGACGGTGCTGGGTCCGCTGATCGGCGGGCTGCTGACGGAGCACGCCTCGTGGCGATGGGTGTTCTACGTCAACGTTCCGATCGGGATCGCGGCGCTCATCGTCACCGCGATCGTGCTGCCGTCGAGATCGACGCACGTCGAGCACGTCGTCGACTACCTCGGCGTGGGGCTCCTCACGATCGGAGCGACCGGCATCGTCCTGTTCGCCTCGCTCGGCGGGACCTCCTACGGGTGGGCGTCGTGGATCGAGCTGCTGTTCGTGGGCATCGGCGTCGTCGCGTCGATCCTCTTCATGGTCGTCGAGCGCCGCGCGGTCGAGCCGGTGCTGCCACCGCGCCTGTTCGGCAACCGGGTGTTCTCGGCGGCGAGCGCGATCAGCTTCGTCGTCGGGTTCGCCATGTTCGGCGCGATGACCTACCTGCCGTTCTTCTTGCAGTACGTCCGGAACGTCACGCCGACGGCCTCGGGGCTGTGGCTGCTGCCGATGATGGTCGGGCTGTTCGGCGCCTCGATGACCGCCGGCCAACTGATCTCGAGGGGCTGGCGGTACCGACCCTTCCCGATCGCCGGCTGCGCGCTGATGACGGTCGGGCTCGCGCTGTTGTCGACGGTGGGGATCGACACGCCGACGATCGTCATGTTCGCCTACATGTTCGTCTTCGGGGTGGGCCTTGGGCTCGTCATGCAGATCCTCATCGTCGCTGTCCAGAACGCCGTGGAGTTCCGCGACCTCGGGACGGCGACGGCAGGTGCGAACTTCTTCCGCTCGATCGGTGGCTCGTTCGGCACCGCGGCGTTCGGGGCGATCTTCGCCAACCAGATGGCGAACAAGCTCCCCCCCGGCAAGGGGACGTCGGTCTCCTACCTGACGCCCCAGAAGCTGCACTCGCTGCCGCCAGCGGCGCTGCACGTGGTGCTCGAGGCCATCACCTCGTCGATCCAGTTCGTCTTCCGCTGCGCGGTCCCGATCGCCGCGGTCGCCCTCGCGCTGTCGTTCCTCTTGCCCGAGATCGAGCTGCGCAAGACCGTCGGGACGGCACGGCCCGCGGGCGACGAGGGCACCTCGGCCGCAGTGGAGTCCGCCGAGCCGGCTGCCGAGTCGCGCTAGCTGTAGCGCGACGACGCGGCGAGCCTCGAGGCGAGGCCCTCGCACGCCGCGACGATGACCTCGAGGCACGCCGCGAATCCGTCGTCGTCGCCGTAGTACGGGTCCGCGACCTCGAGGAAGCCACGGGCCGGGCCGAACGCCAAGAGCAGCTCGACCGGCGTGCCGTGCGGTGCGATCCGGCCCAGGTCGGCCAGGTGCCCGCGGTCCAAGGCGAGCACCATCCGCGAGCGAGCGACCTGCTCGAAGGACACGTGCGCGGCGGGGGTGCCGGGCCCCGTGAAGC
>Ga0209698_10001497_pt1 | contig 26893 bp, 20 predicted proteins | sample LitLauG_LLR_2012_FD_187203 | JGI IMG/M metagenome (GOLD analysis project Ga0209698, IMG submission 187203) | Freshwater sediment microbial communities from Pennsylvania, USA - Little Laurel Run_MetaG_LLR_2012 (SPAdes) (version 2) | ecosystem: Environmental > Aquatic > Freshwater > Creek >... | reverse complement strand
CTGCAGTGATCCCGACTGGAGACACAGGTCGCCAGCAGTCAGCAGGAAATTGCCAAACTGCGTGACGCCTTGCGCGCCGCGGAGGCGCGTTCCGCGACGTTGTCGGCCGCGGACGCCGATCGCGACCAGGAATTTCGCCAGGTATTAGCACAGCGCGACAAACTGGCCGGTCAACTCCGCGACGCCGAGGAATCGTATCAGATCGTGCTGGCCCAGCTTACCAGTCTGCGGGCTGAACACGATGGTAATCTGTTGCGCACAACCTCTCTCGAATCAAAGGTGGACGAGCTGTCAACGCTGGTGCGCGACCAGGAACGCAGAATCAAAGACAACGAACAATATCTTGCGTCTGACCGCGACATTCGCGAGCTGATGGGAGCGCGCAAGCTCTATATCGCCGACGTTTTTGACGTGGACAGCGGCAGCCGAACCCGCAAGCCTTTCGGCCGCGTCTTCTATACCGAAAGCAAGTCCCTTATCTTCTACGCCTTTGATCTCGATCGCCAGCCGGGCGTCAAGAACGCGAGCGCTTTTCAGGTTTGGGGGAAAAGAGATACAGAATCAGCCGAGCAGAACCACGCCATGAATCTCGGGATTCTGTACATGGATAGCGAATCGAACCGGCGCTGGGTTCTTCGCCTGGAAGATCCGAAACAACTGGCTGAAATCGACGCTGTCTTTGTTACCGTCGAGCCGCACGGCGGGAGCCAGAAACCTACCGGCAAGCCCTTCCTGTATGCGCTGTTGCGGAGGGAAGCAAATCATCCCTAGCCTCGCGCTGCCGCCGGCGCGACTGACTCGTGCTAGCGATCGCTCACCAAATAAAATCGGACCTCCGCCCCCAGTCTTCTGACGGGCGATCCGTCCTGATTGGTACAGATCCTTTCCCGCGAGCGTAATTGCTGTTGGGGACACCTCAACAAGACTTCCTCGGGACTCGTGTAGCCCGGCGAATACTTTCGAGAGCTGATTCCAAAATCTTATTTCAACCTCCTGGGGGAGACCATGTTGTCTCGTCACTTCTGTGCAGTGGTCTTGTCGCTTGGCGTGCTTATTTCCATCGCATGTTTGGACCTGCATGCGCAATCGACCTATGGCTCAATCTCCGGAACCATCACCGACTCTTCCGGAGCGGCAGTGCCTGGTGCCAACGTGACGTTGACCAACCTGAGCACTTCGGAAAAACGCACCCAGGCCAGTGGCGACGAAGGCCATTTCACGTTCGTGAATTTGTTTCAAGGCAACTACCGCATTGATGTTGAAAAGCAGGGGTTCAAGCATTTCGCACGCCCCAGCGTGGTAGTCCAGGTTCAGCAGGATACTCACATTGATGCTGCCCTGACGGTGGGGCAGGTTACTGAGACCATCGAAGTGACGGCGGAGACGCCGTTGTTTCAGACGGAAACATCCTCGTTGGGTCAAGTGGTCGAACAGCGAAAGGCGGACGAACTGCCGCTGAACGGCCGCAATATCTTTAACCTCATTACCGTTTCTCCAGCAGCGGTTGCGCAAGGAGGATCCGGAGGTTCGCCGGTCGGGCAGAACCCCTTCAGTTGGGGCAACTACCAGGTTGGAGGCTCGTTCGCCAACCAGGGCGCCCAGTATCTCGATGGGCAACCACTGAATATCGGCTACATCAACCTGCCGATCGTCATTCCGACCCAGGATTCAGTGGGCGAGTTCAAGGTGCAATACAACAATCTGGGCGCTGAGTGGGGCAAGTTCTCCGGCGGCGTGGTGAACCTGAGCACTAAGTCGGGGACCAACGCCTGGCACGGTTCGGGTTACGAGTATTTCCGCAACAAAGTTCTGAACGCCAACGAATATTTCAACAAGCAAACGGAGTTGGCCAACGGGCAATCGAACACCGCTCCACCTTGGACGCAAAATCAATACGGATTCCAGCTCGGGGGGCCGGTGATCAAGGATAAGACCTTCTTCTATGTGAGCTGGGAGCAGTACCGGCAACGCACGGGATCTCCGTTCACGACCACCGTTCCCCAGCCCGCGATGCTGAAGGGAGATTTTTCATCCCTTTGCACGGCTCCCCTGGCCGAGGGCGGCGCCGGAGGAACACTCAGCGCCAGCGGTTTGTGCAGCGCCGCGGCGGGGCAGATCTACGATCCGTATAGCGTCAACACCACAACCGGAGTGCGGGCCAAGCCCTATGGCCTCGATCCTGGGAACCCGACTTGTCTGGGAAACTGCATTCCGAGTTCGGAGTTCAGTCCAGCCACGACGAAAATGTGGACGACCTATTTCCCGTCGCCGAATGTTCCCGGCAATGTAAACAATTACCTGAGCGCGGCTCCGGCGGGCGGGAATACGAATGAGTTCGTGGCGCGCGGAGATCAGAGCATTTCTAGCAACACGCGCGTATTCGGAAGATTTGCCTACTTCGGATTAACCGATCTGCCGGTGAATCCTTTCGGAACCGGTCTCTGCCTGGACCGCTGCGCAGAGAAATATCACAGCAAACTCCTTGTCTTTGGCGTGAACCACCAGTTCACTCCCAAGATAATTCTGGACGTGAACTTTGGGGCAACCCGGTTCGTCTATGGCCGGCAACCGATCTTGTCCGGCTTTGATCTGACCTCGCTCGGGTGGCCATCCACTTACAACTCTCCGCCAACCGCGATGCGGACTCCGCCGACTCCGGCGTTTCCGTTCCCCAACGATGTGGGAAGGTCTCAGGGCAACAGCGCAATCGGCGATCACAACACTCAATACAACATCACTCCTGCCCTGACGCTCATCCACGGTAAGCATACGATCCAGACCGGCGCCCAGTTCGAGTACGGCTACGACAACTACTTCCAGACCAATATCGCCAGCGGCGCGTTCGGCTTCGGAGGAAACTGGACAACTTCGACCGGAGGCGTCAACCTCGTCACCAATCCCAATTTTGCTTTCGCCGATTTCCTGCTGGGTCTTTCGCAAAACCAAGGAAGCTTCGTCAACCAGACCGAAGGTGTGGCTCAAGTTCCGGCCCAGACCAAGGGCTTGCAGGTTTACCGCGCACTATATGCGGACGACACTTGGCGTCTTACCTCCAAGCTCACGGTCAATCTGGGCCTGCGCTATGAGCTGCAGGGAACATGGTCCGACGCCTACGGGCGGTTGAGCTACTGGGATCCCCACGCCACCAACGCTACTGTTACTGGATGCGGTGGCGCCGCCGGATCCGCCTGCCCGGGCGACGCATTCCTGGTTGGTACGGGCCGGAACTCCAGCAAGAACAACATCCCGATGGACAAGAAAGCATTCTCTCCACGGCTGGGTTTCGCCTATGCCTTGGATCAGAAGACTGTCATCCGGGCGGGATATGGAATTTTCTATATCCCGAACTATGTTTCATTCGGGCTGAATCCCGACAACGACGTGGTGAATCTGGCCAGCACACCGCTCCACGCTACGAACGACTCGTTCATCACGCCCACGGCCATGTTGGACGGGGACGGGTGCTCTTTTAACTTTAGCGGCACCTCGGTGTTTCCAGTGAGGGGGGCGAACGCTTTCGGTTGCGCTCAATCGGGTCCTTTCGGTAACTCGGGAATCATCGCCCCTCCCGGACGCAACTTCAACAACCTGCCCATCGCGGGGGTCAACAACATATCGAGTTTCGTAGCTTTCAACGGTAATCCCACGCTGGCTCCGTATTACGGGATTAGCGGGAGCGGCAATCCGCAATACGGATATGTCGAGCAGTGGAATTTCGACATCCAGCGTCAATTGCCCGCCGGTTTCTTCGCGGATGTGGCCTACGCCGGCTCGCACGGGGTCCACCTGGAACAATACTCGACCAACGTGAACCAGCTCCCGGATACTCTGTGGTCGCAGGGGGCGGCCCTCACAACTCAAGTCAGCAACCCGATGGCCGGCACCAACCCGAATCCGTCTCTGAACGGCGCCCAAGTCGAGGCGGGTCAGCTGCAACGGCCGTACCCGCAATACAATGGCCTGTCTCTGGGCGGCTTCGGTTGCTGCAGCAGCAGCTATAACTCGCTGCAGGCTACGGTCACGCGCCGATTCCAGGGCGGCGGAACGCTGCTGGTTGCTTACACGAATGCCAAGCTCATGAGCAACACGGACACGCTCACCAGTTGGCTCGAAGGGCCAACCGGTGGTGTTCCGGGCGTGCAGGACTGGAACAACCTCGCGGGAGAAAAGTCTCTCTCTGCGCAGGATGTTTCGCAGCGCTTGGTGATCAGCTACGTGCTCGACCTTCCCTTTGGTCATGGCCGGAAGTTTGCGAACAGCCTGACGGGACTTGCCAACGGGGCTGTTTCTGGCTGGGGCGTCGATGGAATTACTACCTTCCAACGCGGTTTTCCGCTGAAGATCAGCTACTCCGGCTCGACTCCGCTGGAAGCGGCTAACCTCGGCGTCAGCAACATTCGTCCCAATGTAGTTGCCGGCTGTGATCGGCAGGGTCCCCGGAAGCTCTCCCAGTGGTTCAACACGGCGTGCTTCGCCGCGCCTCCGGATTTTGGACCAGGAACCGAATCGCGAGTTGACCCGGTCCTGCGGGGCCCGGGAATCAATAACTTCGATTTCGCGGTGTTCAAGAAAACAAACATCGGGGAAAGAATGGGCATCGAGTTCCGGACGGAATTCTTTAACCTGTTCAATCATCCCTATTTCTCCATGCCGGCTACTGGCTTCGGAGCCGCCGGGTTCGGCGTAATCAATTCCACCGTTCAAGGCGGGGTTGCGTCCCCCGAACGATTGATCCAGTTCGCGTTGAAATTTGTGTTTTAGGTGCGCCACGAGCAAAACGAGTCGGCGATAGACGACTCGTTTTGCGGTAACTATGTAGTCGATGAGGGAAGGTCCCTCGGAGCCGTCTTACAGGAGAAGGTTCCAAACCACCTTCCGCTGCTGCGGCCAAAAGCCGTGGTAGTGAGCAGAGAAGGAAAAGGCCCGAGGTCTATCGGGTCAGGTGACTCCCAGGAAGAGGAACGATAGTGAACCACCGCTTCTCATGTCGAAAAGAACCAGACGATATCAAAACCGCGGTTTGTTAGAAGACTGCGGGAAGAGCTCCGACGGAACCTGTTCACGGGCGGAGCGGTATCCGGCATAGAGGTGGCCTGATCCTGGGCGAGGCGACTGCATGGAACGTGGGAACCTTCGGTGTCGATGCAAACGGAGAAGCCACAAGTGGATTGAACCACGAGGGCGAGAGTACGGATGCGACACCAAGGGGCGGAGTACCCCGTATGAGCGATGAAGTCCGCGAAAGCGGATGGAGCAAAGGGGGTGCGTGTAGTGGGGCCAAGTCAGTCAGGCCAACCAGCAATGGGAGGAGCCTGAAGGACAAGGCAAAACCGTACCGTATTGCGAGAACAGAAGTCCTGGAAGCCTATTACAAGGTGAAGAGTAACAAAGGAGCAGCAGGCATCGATGAACAGACGATCGAAGACTTTGAGAGGGACCTCAAACGGAACCTTTATAAGGTCTGGAATCGAATGTCATCGGGCAGCTACTTTCCTCCGCCGGTGCGGACGGTAATGATCCCGAAAGCAAAGGGTGGGGAGAGAGCACTGGGTATCCCGACTGTCGCAGACCGGGTCGCGCAAATGGTAGTGAAGAATCGATTGGAGCCACTGATGGATCCACTGTTCCACCCCAACTCCTTCGGCTATCGGCCGGGGAAGTCGGCGCTGGATGCAGTGGGTTGGGCACGGCAGCGATGCTGGTCGTTCGACTGGGTCTGTGACCTAGACATCAAGGGTTTCTTTGATAATCTCGACCATGACCTGCTGATGAAGGCAGTCCGGAAGCACGTGAACGATAGATGGATCGTCCTTTACATCGAGCGCTGGCTGAAAGCGCCGGCACAAGGTGAAGAGGGCAACCTGACGGCGCGTGAACGAGGCACGCCGCAAGGCGGTGTCATCAGCCCACTGCTGGCAAACCTGTTTCTGCATTACACGTTTGATCGGTGGATGCTGAAGAAGTGGAAGCATCTTCCGTTCGAACGCTATGCGGACGATATCATCGTCCACTGCAGAGCAGAGTGGGAAGCGAACCTGGTACGTGCAGGAGTCGAGAAGCGACTACGCGAGTGTGGCTTGGAGCTGCACTCGGAGAAGACGAAGCTCGTCTACTGCAAGGACTCGAATCGGCAGGAAGGACACCCGCAGGAGAAGTTCGACTTCTTGGGCTTTACGTTTCGGCCGCGGAAGGCGACTACTCGTAGAGGAGGGCTGTTCTGCAGCTTCAGTCCGGCCATCTCGAACGACGCGGCAGGGAAGATCCGTGATGAGATCCGCAGTTGGAAACTGCATCTTCGTACAGCAGAATCCATTGCTGAACTTGCCAAGGAAATAAACCCGAAGCTTCGCGGATGGTTTAACTACTACGGTCGTTTCAATCCTTCGGCGCTCCGGCCCATCGAGAGGCATATCGGCCAATCCTTGGTTCGCTGGGCATGTCGCAAATACAAGACCCTGTTTCATCATCGCACGCGTGCGTGGGCCTGGCTGCTTCGGGTAGTCAACCGCCAGCCGAACCTGCTTGCGCTGTGGGAGCAACAGCGTTGTGCGGTTTCCACCATAGGAGCTGTATGAGTCGAGAGGCTCACGTACAGTTCTGGGAGGGCCTCTGGGTGAGACTCCCGGGGGCTACTTAACCGACTGTAGGAAAACCTCCGGGCCAGTCGAGATGCTGGCCCGGAGGTCTACTTTTGACTGCCGGCGCCGCTCGCGATCCGGCTCTGAGGCACCCCTCCGAACTCCAGCTTCTGCCCGTGCCGTCAGCGTGTGGTTGCTGTGATATGCCTTGTGTGTGATGTGAGACGCTCCTCCATCGCGTTTACCGCCGTGCCTCGCTTACTCGGAGCGGGCCATTGAAGATTTCAGTCCAGTGAGACACATTCCTACTTCGCCGCCATGTATAGGTAGGAGGGGATGTGGCCGTCCAGCTTCCAAAGCCTTTGCGGGACATGGGGGAATTGAAGCAGCCAGCCAGTCGTCGTACCTACCGCTGGCCCGGGGCGGCACGGGAAATGGTGAGAGCGTATCTGAACACGCCGTCTAAAGCGTTTGGGCAAGAGGCGCCTCGGGCACAGGTCGGCCTGAAGGCGCTGATCACAAGGATCGCGGCAGTGTCCGGAAATCCCCGCCGTGCTTGCTGGAGCTTCGTGCGCCAGTCGGGTGTGACCTCGAAGCAAAACTACCGAAGCTGGACAAAAGACGAGCAACAGAAACTTCTCGACTTGATGACCTCGCATTCCCTGGGGGAAGTCGCGACCGCGCTCCGCCGGACGCCTACTTCAGTGCGCGCCATGTTGCACCGGCTCGGGGCCAGCGCTGGCATGGGTCAGGATTGGTTCACGAAACACACTCTGGCGGAAGCGCTGCACGTTCGCGCAGACGAGGTGCAGAAGTGGATTGATCAGGGACTGTTGAGGTGCAGAATCGTCAATGCGAACGGCCTCCAAAGACAGATTATTGACGCGGAAGACTTTTGTGATTTCTGCAGGCAGCACCGCGGAGAAATCGTGGGACGAAGATTGAACACTGATCGGCTGAGTTTTGTGCAGACATTTGTCTTTCCGCCCAGCCACATGGGGCTGTTGCCCGTCCGGCAAGCGATGAAGGAACAGGCGGCGTACGACGAACAGAGGAAGAAAAAAGCAGGTCGGGAGGCGGATGCGGAGGATGAACTGGATGCTACGGCTTAGGATAGAGGCTGCCGCTCGACCGACAAAACCGCCGGGAGCGGCGTTCGGTCCCCTCAAAGACGACCTGGGTTCCAAGCGTTCGTTCGCGATCGAGCGTTGAAGCGGTTCCTGGCGCTGAGATCCAGTTCTTCGTACGGCGTGGTAATTCTCTTGGTCAACCAGACCGGCGCGTTCGAAGTCCCGCTGCCGCTTTTCGAGCGCCGTGACTTCTATCGTTCGGAATCGCAACGGACGATAGCGGCATCGAATTGCCGGTCACGCTGATCGGGTTGCGCATCGGATTCTCTCGATCTCTCGCCAGAAGCTGTTACGAACTGCGGCGACCGAGACTCCAAACAGGAGCGCAATTTCTTTCCACTCGTATTCGGCTGCTCTAAGAGCGAGAACGGCGGCATTTCTTTCGCTGAGTTGACGAACGATTTTTTCGAGGTCCAGGCGGGCATCGACTTGTCGGACCCAGGCAGTGCTTGCCTGACGATTGGAGAGCTCGTCAGATTCTCCGACCAATTCAAGGCGATTCGACTTGGCGGCATAGCGGCGAAGGGCGCGGCAGAAGGCCACCATGAGAAGTCCGTGTTTTCGGGTGGACAGGGGCGCCCCCGTACGATCCAGGTAACGGGAAACCTGCGCGACAGTGTTCTCCATGAGTTCACCAGCTGGGCCTTGATCGGCCAGGAGAACATGTGTCTGCCGACAGGCTTGTACCCAAATCTCATGACCGGCCAATCGCACGTCTGGCCGAATCGGCCTTCCCGCGCGATCCAGGTCCCGATCCCACCAGCATAGAGCTCTCGTCGGCATTCGCATATGGCGACCTGGCGTGAGACGAAGCGTAGACGGTAGCGGCGCGTCTTATCGTGGCCCACTTCGACCTCGCAGGGATGGGATATTCTTCGCACGGTCGGATTTCCGGACATCAGGAAGACGAAGGGAGATAAACGCAAGGAAACTCAGGATAAGAACCGATGCCTGAAGCTACACCTGTTTTCCGAGCCTGTCCGGAGATCGCTCAATTGCTCGGCCCGGAGTTCTGCGGCAAGTCCTCGGAAACCGCGAGAATGCAAGTCTGACCATCAAACTGGATCCGGTCAGCGGAATATGCCGTGATCCTGATCTCGCCGGCCTTGGTCCGGAGACGGGTGATCACGTTGCGGACAGGACCGCACTGGAGTTGTGCGATCATGGACACCCGGTCTCGCGGATCTTCCCAGATCCGCAGTTCATCGACGGTGTGCCCCAGGACTTCTTTCCGCGAATAGCCGTAGCGCTGCTCGAAGGCGGCATTGACATCCAGGAACCGGCCCTCGGCAAGCGTGGTGATGGAAAAAGGGATCGGGCTGGCACGAAATACCTTCTGGAACTTGTCCTCAGAGGCCCGGCGACCCGCTTCGGATTCAAAGAGCGCGGTCTGGGCCTGGCGAAGATCCGCTATCCGTTTTTCGAGTTCTTCCCCGTAAATGGCCGCTCGCTCATAAAGCCGGGAATTCTGGATTGCCGCAGCTGCCGGAATTGCCAACAGTTCCGCCCGCCTAAGATGATCATCCGTGAAGCGGTTGGGTTCGGTGTGGCCTACGGAGAGGAAACCCAGATACTGTCCCGAGGCTATCAGCGGCACACTCAGCCAGGAGCGCAGATGAGCGTGCGCTTCGAAAGTTGGCCAGGAGTCTTCATTGGCCGTGTCGGAAATCAAAACGCTCTTCTGGTTCGCCAGGACTGCTTTCAGGAAGGGCGAGTCGTCGGAATTGAGAGTCAGAGGGGGATCGGAGCCTGAGTTGGACCCCGCAATCAATTTTTTCTCACCCAGCGCGAGCACGTGCGGTCCCCCTTCCGGAATTAGGACGCGCGCACAACTGTATGGGACCAAGTCGGCCAAAGACTGGAGCAGAGCACCGAGAACGAAGTCCATGCGAAGGTCCTGCGTCAGACTGAGCGTTGCTTTGCGCAGGGCATCGGCTTCGTCCCACGCCGAGCGGGCCAGGGACAGGTGTTGTGCGACTTGTTCTTCCGCCTCTTTTTCGACGGTGACTTCAAGCGCTGTCCCGACCAACCGGGCAACCCTGCCGTCCGCATCCCTGACTGGAAAGCCGCGCACCCAGACCCATCGCACTTCGCCTTCCGGCCGCACGATGCGAAACTTCTCGTTGAACTGTCCGCTCAGGACCGCCTCCTCAAGCCTCGCCAGGACATGGGTACGGTCGTCAGGATGAATGACCTCTTTGTACGAGGCCGGATTTTCTGCCAGCGACCGGAGCGAACGCCCGGTGATCGCCTCGTAAGCCTGATTTGCGTAGATCGCGTTCTTGGTCTTGGCGTCGATCGTCCAGAAGACTTCCTGGATGTTGTCGGCCATCTGCTGGAGTTCATGCCTTGTGGCCGCAAGAACGCTGGTGGTTTCCTGCTGTTCCTTGTGCAACAGGCGCGAGAACCCGGCGAGGAGAAAGACCAGGGCAAATGCCGCTGCTGCGAAACCCACCGACAGCAGCAAGACCATATAGGGACGCTGCAGGTTGACCATCAACGCCGCGACGAAGAGGATTGCGGAAGTGACGGCCAATACCGTGGATGCGATTTGCCAGACCCGACGGCGAGTCCGTTGAAGGGGAGATTCACCGCGACCTGGTGCAAGTCGGTCCATGAGAAGCGATACGCCCTAGCGGACGGAAAGAATGGGGCTTGACGCTAAGTTTAATGCCTCAGTGACCGTGAGGAGGATACCTGGCACCTCCTAATCGTGATGACCTCGACTTGCCGACCATGGAACGCCCTGCCAAACAGCCCGAATGTGCCGGAACCGCAATTCCGCACCCTCCCGGGTTCAAGTTCGTGCGAACACCACGAGGCCGCTGGCAGGAATCACTAGGTTTGCCGACGCGGGGAAGCCATGCAGCGGCGGGCCGGACGCATTGATCTCTCCACCGTTGCCGGCCACGACCGGGTTTACCCAATTGTCATAGACGTCGCTGTTGAAAACTTCCCGCCATGGTCCGGCAAAGGGGAATCCGATGCCGTAGTTGTACCAGGTATCTTCGGCGAGAGTAGCGACCACGATCACATCCTGTCCGGTGCCTTCGAGCCAGCGATGAAATGCAATTACGCGATTCTGATTATGTACGTGAAAGGGATTCACGTTGTCTCCGCGCAGCGCGGGATAGTTCCAGCGCAACCGGATCAATTCCTGGGTAAACCGCAGATGATCCGCCCTCGCGGTGTCGGTTCCTGGATTCAGGCCAGCCCACCAGATCAGATTCGATGAAGTGGGAATCCAGCTCCACTGCTTGTCCTCCAGGAATTCCTGCCCCATGAAGATCTGGGGAATGCCTGGGGCGGTGAGCAGCAAGCCTGTGGCGAACCGCGAACGGCTGCGCGCATACCACGACTCGTGATCGGAGCCGTCGGCCAAAGCAGGAATGCGTGCTTCGGTCCCGACCTTCACAATGTCGTGATTCTCAACGCAAGGCACGGCCTGCCACCCATGAGCGAATCCCTGCGGATAGAGGTTGGCCGCGACCGCGTCGAAGTCGACTGCGGCACCCTGTCCATCGGAAGCCGCCTGCACCGCACTGCGAACGGCGCCCCGCAACCCATCGTGCTGCACAACATCGAAGCCGGCGCCTCCGTCGGCGGTCGGCGTCACAATCGAAGGCCAGGGCTTCGGATAGTTGCCGACCTCGCCCGGCCAGAACTCCGCGTTTTGCAACAGCCGCGGCTTCACGTAACGAAGCGTATTTGTGAGGTTGCGGCAAAACGTCCAGCCGGAATCGCAATTCATCGAAATCAGGTCGCTGATTTCGTCGTAGCGGAATCCGTCGACGTGAAATTCGCCGATGCAGTACAGGGCGTTGTTGATGAGGAACTGGCAGACGTCGCTTTTCCACAGAGCAAAAGAAAGGCCGCCGGTTCCCCTGTCCTGATCGGTGAAATACTGGCTATCGTTGTTGTTGCCGACATTTCTGGCACGGTCCCAGTAGAAGATGCAGTTATCATCCAGTTGCGAGTTCACGGTGAATCCGCCGGCGTGGTTGTAGACCACGTCGAACACCACCGCGACGCCATAGATGTGACAGAGATCGACCAGCGCTTTTAACTGAGCCGGGCCGGGCGCAATATCCTGCAAACCAAGCGGCGAAAAGCCTTTGGCCGTCAGCAAGCCGTTGACCAGCGTGAGGTATCCATTCAGCGCGGTGGGGTCGGTGACCACGTACGGAAAGTCCGGAGAGAACAGATCTGCGCCGTTATAGCCCATCGACGGATCGGTCTCCATCTCATCAATGGGTAAGGGCTGCAGGACGTTGATCCCGAGCGCAACAAGATAGGGAATCTTGCCGACCACATCGAGAAATGTGGAGGCAACGCCGGGCGCACTGGGGGCGTACGTCCCAATATGCAGCTGGTAGATGATCATGTTGCCGAAGTCGGGGGTGACGAAGGCCGAATCGTGCCAGGGATAAGCCTTGGCGGAACGGATCAGACTCTTGCAGTTGGGAAATGCCGCGGCTGGCGCAAGCTCTCGCGCATAAGGATCTCGCTTGTACCCGCTGCCTCCCGGCCCAACAACCCAGAACTGGTAAGGATCGCCTTCCTGCGCAGGGCTGACAAAACCTGTCCAGTATCCATTTGCATCCTTCGATAGCAGAAGGCTAGCAGTCTGTCCGGTTGCAAGCGTGCCGCTAAAGGTGCCATTAATATAGACAGCCGTAGCAAGCGGCGCCCAGGCGCGAAATGTAGCCCCGCCTCCATTGACCAGGTTTGCGCCCATGGGAGTAGTCGGTGAGATGTTTGCCTGAGAAATCATGCGGAGACCCCCTGGAAGCGCGGAACCACATCAAGAACCGAAGCAGCCGCGGCCTACCATGGCAGACGCTGGCCAGAACCATCGAAGGGGGAAGTGCGCGCATAGTGCCACTCCCAGAGAAGGCGGTAACCACAACATGAGGCGTGTTACAAAATCCGAACAAGACGGACCGAAGAGATAGAAGCTGGGCAAGAACGGTGGGTACGAGACGAATAAGTTGCCGTTGCTTGCTTGACTGTAGGAGCGCGGAACTATGTATGCGCCTCGGTTATGAGATTGCTCCGGTGGCCAAGCAAACCCTATCTACGAGTTCTGCCAGGCTTCGAGCGGCACCCAGCCGCCGCTTGAGCAATTCGCCTGAGGGCATACCTCGAACTTGTAGATTGGGTGTATCTCCCACAGGGAGACCCGTGCCGGGTCACCCTTGACCGGGGAGCCGTTGTTGCATGGCGTATGACTGGAATCAAACATTCGCTGACCAGTGACCCGAACCAACCATCCCTTGGCCGCGACCTCGTTGACCAATTCCGCGGTCCATGTTGACGGACGGTGGTGGGGTGTCATCTCAACCACCACTCCGGAGCACTCCTGGTCCGCGGAATTTACCACGATGGAGATATGAATATCGTGATAAGCGGGATCATTGGGCACGTTTTGGCCGCAATTGACACTCTCTGCGCCCTCCTGTCGTGCGATCTTGACGTACCCCTCAAGCTGAACCAGGCTGGCTTCGCCCACGGCAACCAACGGCCCACGATCCTGAATCGGCCCCGCCTTGGTTGTGAGCGGGTGGTCGCGGGGGTTGCCGAAAGCTATATTCGGAATCTGCTGAACCTTTGCTTGCAGCGCCGCCATTTCTGGGATGGTGATGGCGATTGGACTGGTCGGATTGGTCGGAGTGCCTGTTGCACAAAAGTTATTCTTTGCCTCGTTCTGCCAAGTTTCTGCACCACCATTGCCGGATACACTGCAGCTGGTTCCATCCATGACCGTGGCTATATCCGTGGGAAAACTGGGATTCTGGCAGGTTTGGGCAAAGCCCGCTTCAACGGTTTGCGAAGGCGGCGCCGGCGGGGGCGGTTGTCCACGGGTTGAGCCCGCTCCCACTGCTAAGGCGAGCGCCAGCGGCGCAAAGGGTGCGACATGACGCGAGAAACTCGGCGAAGAACGACGCGTGCTGCCAGCCATGGTTTTCTCCTTGACACCTCAGCCCGCATTCGTTGGCGGAGTTACGACGGTGGTGTGAGTCACGGTGCCGCCCGCTTCCGGCGGAGCCACAACTGTAGTATGAGTTACATTCCCCGCCCTCGGCGCCGGCGCTCCGTCGCCGTTCCCGCCGCCTTGGATCCCTTTGCTGATCGCGTACGTGCTTGCGCTAATGCCCAGCAAAGTGAGCACTCCCGCGGGAACCTCCTTGGGAAAATCGTGAGACGAAACCACGATGAGAAGGAGACTGATGGCTACGACAAAGGTGAAGATCAGCAATTGGAAACGCGACATGCTGGCTCCGCCACCGGAAGAGCCTTTCTCCTCAAGCAGTCGAGCGATATCGATCTTTCCGCTGGCGATGGCGGCAAGCACCATAAAGCCGAACAGGAAGGTAATGACCAGGGCGCCATATTCGATGGCATACACAATTTTGTCGTTCGCTTTTCCCGGAACCCAGATCGCAATGGCGAATGCGACGGCGATGGCGCCCACCAGGCTTGCCCAGAATTCTACGGTTTTCATGGTCCTCTCCTAACCAGCAAAGCTGCCAAATCCCGCAATCTGCCGAGATACAGAGCCTGAGCCTTACCTCCGAGGTACAGCGCGTGACTTCCTCCCAGGACGGCAACCAGTGCGGTCGGCACGTCAGGAAACCTGGTTGGATCCTGGATGACTTGCAGGAGGAAATACACTGCATAAACGACGGTGAACATCAGCATTTGGGCGCGACCAGGGCTGAAGAATGCTGAGTAGCCGCCACCCTGGGGATCACGGGCGTCACCGTAGAGCAGCCAGTCGAGGCTGATCTCGCCTGTGAACATCTTCCACAAGATCACACCCAAAAAGCCACCCAGCAGCAGGATGCCTCCCCAGGCCGCGAATTCTGCGACGTTCGGCATAGCTTAGAGTGACGCTTGAAGAAAATCGCCGCATTTTACAACTGTTGTGAACACCAGCACGACAATCGCAACGGTGTTCTATTTTCGGAACAAAACGAGGCGTCGCCACGAAGTATCTCGTGGGCGACCGCAGCATCGGGGTATCAGCTTGTTACGCACATTCGCCGCAGGCGAATAGCTGGCACCCAATTTCGGTGGTGAGGACTGCTGTTTGAAGCTCGGGCCGGGGCTTTAGAACAGGTAATCGATCCACACGGCGCCGGCCTTGAAACCCTTGGGAAGTTTCGATTTCGGCGCCGGGCATCGGGGTGCATTCGGCACGTTAATCCGATCACTCCGTACCGCGACCTGGCAGCAATGTTTCTCCAACTCTTGTAGCAGGGGCCGACGCGGAATCGTCGGGAACGGCAGGATCTGCGTGGGAACCATTACGGCCAACTTCGCGGCCTTCAGGCCGCGGACCACGTCTACGGGAGTCGCATTCTCGCTGCCATGATGGGCTACTTTGAGAAAATCGACTTCGCTTAACAGGCGCCGGGCTCTATCCGTGCCGATCCAGGATTGCCAGTTGCCCCACTGCGCATCGCCAGGAAACAGTAATGCCCGGCCTTGGAAGCGGAACAGGATCACCAGGCTGGTGTTGTTGCGCACGCTGTCAAGCGTGAGGGCAAGTCTGTCGGCCGGCGCCTCCGCCAGCGTTTGCAGCGTAGTCATCGTCTCGGGTGAAAGAACCGGTTGGCCTTCCTTCACGACCGCCTGGTAGTCGGCATCGGCGGGCTTGGGGCTGATCTCGAGCTTCTCGAATGGGCGTACACGGCCGGCCGCGACGCCGGGAGCGGTAAGAAAGTGCTGGTCGGCGGGTGGGTTCATGCGGGACAAAAACGCCGGGTCTCGAGGCGGGGCCAGGAACTCTGCCGACAATCCGGCTACGCTTCCGACCTTGTCGACAGAAGCGTTCGCCTCGAAATAGCGAACGCTGGCGGCGACCCCGAAGCCGCGTCCTAACTCCGAGGTGGCGGCCTCATTGCCTCTTAAGTTGGCAAGGGCATCAAGGGCCGCCGCGTACTTGGGGTTCGCTTCGGTCGCGCGCAAACCCAGTCGCAAATGAGTGTCGAGGGCGTCATAGAGTGCCAAGTGCTTTTTTTGTAGAGATGCTGCGTTTTGATCTTGCGGGTTGTCGGTCCAGGGCAGCCATACTTCGCCGATCTTGAATTGGGCGAAGCGAGCCGCAAATTTGCCAAAGCCGGAAATATGATCACGATGCGCGTGCGTCGCCACCAGGACTTCGAGCTTAGAGCTGGTTGTCTTCTCGATGTTGTCCATGATCTGATCCATCGTCCCGATGTCGCCGCGCACATGCGCCCCGAAATCCACCAGGACATGGCGGGCACCCGTTCCCGATCCAAACGTGATCAGGAAGCAATCACCAAAGCCGGGACGATACATGCGAACTCGAATCGGGGAAGGCATGTTAGTATCCGCGGTGAATGCCACGGAAGCTTAGGTCGCGTTCCGGATTAAAGGCCACATAGGGTGCGAGAGGAAATGAAGCTGCCATCTCACTCAGATACTTGCGCTGCTGCTGGCGCCGTTCCTCGCCGGCAGGGCCGACAATCGGCTTAGAGATCGAAAACCGAATTTCGCCCTGGCGGTTGATGATCAGAGTCGTCCCGCCGCGGAAGACGAACGTGCCCGCCGTCGAGTCGCCGGGCACCATCGATACGCCATCCTGCTTTTGGACGAGCTCAGCGACGATTTGACGTTGCAGCGAGCCGTCGGGCTGAACCCGATGCAATGGGTTTAACGATTTGGCCTGTACCGGGAACTGGGGCGCCAGACCCAGTGCCTTACGGAAAGTATCCGCCTTGCCCCAAAGACGCTCGTAAAGCTGTTGTTCGTTCTCGCGACCAGGCTCATCTTCGTAGTCGTTGAGATCCTTCCATAGCTTTGAAAAGTCAGGGTTCGAGGCCGTGGCGGAAGCGCCCTGATAGGAGTCCCAACTGAGCGCCTCCTCGTTGTAGGAAAGAACTCCGGCAGGACGGATGCCCCGCGCGCGAAAGGCATTGATGAGCGCAGCGCGGTAACCGGCCCCATCTTCGGAGGCTGCATCCCGGTCGGAGGTGACCAGAGCGCGCAGGTAGTCGCCGAAGGTGATGTCCATCGGTGGACAATAGTCGAGGGCGCGTAGACAGATGCTCTGAATCCGGAACGCTGTCCGGGCGGCTTCCTCCGCCAGCCGGTTCGCCAGGTCGGCCTGCAGAAAATTGGGTACAATGTCGCGGCCGTCGGGGTAGGCCATGCGAATCAGATCGCGAGTCCGGTTAATGTAGACGCTGAAGAAGGCGTCGAAAACAGCGGCCACCAGAATTGCCCCGCGCTCGTGAGGCTCCGATGTTCGGTCCAAGAGCCGCGGGTCGGGTGTCGTGCCCAGGCAGCTGCGCAAAGCCTTGCGATTGCCCATCGCCTCCCCAAACTGGCGCGCCAGATCCACCATGGGATTGTCCTCGCCAATCTCGGCCTGGATCATAGGTCCCGTTTCCCGCGCAGCCACGGTAGGCGCCAGCTGTTTCTTGTGAATCAGTCCGCCAGTGCGCTGAATCGTGTCCAGAAGCGAATCCTTGAAACTGAAGTGCTGCAGCAGAGCCACAATGTCGGCAAAACCCTCATGAAAAGCGGGAGCGTCGGGACCGGTTGGGTCATTGAAGTGGCTGCGGATCCCATCGAGGATGGCGTGGGTGGATTCATGGACAATAATGTCGTGCGACAGGCACGTGAAGACCAGTTGCCCGGGCAGGTTGATGCCTGCGTCTGCTTCAGACGCACGAAAATACCCGAAGAGAAGGGCATGTTGGCTGGGGTCGTAGAAAGCGTTGGCTTCCTGCATTGCATGCGGATAAACCCTCAACCGGCCGTGAAACGGGCTCGTGGCTGCGGTGTGATCCGGCTTCCATCGAACCTGTCGGCCGAGAGCCAACTCGAAGCGACGGATCGTATCCATGACCACCGCGTAGACCATTTGTTGATGAAACTGAGGGTCAGATTCTGACGGCGCCAAACCGTTCTGCCCGAGGACTGCGGTCGCGTCGAGGTTGACTCCCTCGTAGTAGCAACGATTCGAAGCGTCGAAATCGATGACCGCGACTTTTTTCCCCACCGGCCCTTTGGCCAGGGTCTCGTAGGGGATGCGGATCGTGAGGTGGTTTTCCAGACGGGCACCGCGGGAGGGATCAAACGCATACACGCGAAGGATTCGATCTGCCGGGTCAGGAGCTGGGCGCGCTCGGGGCATGGTTGAGTTATGCCTCCCCACCGTCTCTTGATCAGTGAAAGCCTCGGGATGAGTCAGGGCGTGAACAGCATTCTGCTGCCAAATGGCAGGGGTGTCAATCGCCGGATTCGCTTGTTACGAATGTGGAACAAAGGAGGGAAGGCTGCCCAGAAGCACTGAAAGTGGGATACAGGACATGTTTCGTGATTTTGCGCGACCATTTCTTGGGTAAGATCCTGAGCCTTGCAATTGGAGCCGGTAAGAGATAGCGTTTGTACCGCTCGGCGGAGTGGAAGAAGATGTCGAGAAACATAGTCATCTGCTGTGATGGTACGGCCAATGAATTTGCCGAAGACAATACCAACGTAGTGAAACTCTACTACGTCCTCAATCACGACCCAACCAAACAGGTAACGTTTTATCATCCCGGGCTCGGGACTATGGAGCCCGCGGGCGCACTGACGACGTTTTCCCGAAAAGTTACAAAGTTGTTGGGTAAGGCACTCGGCTACGGGCTGGCGAATGACATTCGCGACGCTTACTCCTTTCTCATGGAGAGCTACGAGCAGGACGATAGGTTGTTTTTGTTCGGCTTTAGCCGTGGAGCCTACACCGTACGAGCGGTCTGCTCCTTATTGCACCTGTACGGGCTCATTCGCAAGGGGAACGAGCCTTTGGTGCCGTACGCGATTCGAATGATGATGGGAATCGATCGGGCGGAGAAGGGAGACGAGAAACAGCAAAAGGCGACGCAGGAATATTTCGATCTGGCGCAAAAATTCCGGGAAACGATGTCTCGCACCGATTGCAAACCGTGGTTTGTGGGGGTGTGGGATACGGTGAGTTCGGTGGGATGGATTGAGAACCCTCTGCGGCTGCCTTACGTTTCCGACAACCCGGACATTCAGTTCGGCAGGCACGCCGTGTCGATTGATGAGCGTCGTTCATTCTTCCGCAATAATCTGTGGCGCCCGGGCACGGACCCCGCGTACCCGCATGGACCCAAGGATCTGAAGCAGGTGTGGTTTGCAGGCGTGCACTGCGATGTCGGTGGAGGCTACCGTGAGGCCGACAGCGGGTTGGCGAAGATTGCGCTCGAATGGATGCTCGCAGAGGCCGAGGCGCAACAATTGCTCGTCGATCCGGTGCGCAAGGATGAAGTGCTGGGAAGGATCGAGGGCAGTCCATATGCTTCGCCTAATGCCAACGGTCTTATGCACGAGTCTCTCGCGGGAGCGTGGAATGTGGCCGAGCTCGTGCCCAAGCGGCACTTCGATTGGACCACGGGAAAATGGGGCCATCGCATGAACTGGTGGCGCCGAAGGACCATCCCGCCGAACTCGCTGGTGCACGAATCGGCCTATCAGAGATCCGGCGTCTACAGCGGCCGGTTGCCCGCAGATGCCATTCGAGTGGCCACCATGGTGCCGCCGGCCCCTGTACGATCGTGATCGTTCGTGGTGGTCTTTTCCTGAGTCTGGCCCAATGCCCTGGACATAGGAGGGCGGTTGCTCGAACGGTCTCGGTCAGGTTCGGCGTTGAAGACCGGAGGCCCGTGGTATAGATTTGGGCCGCGTTCCGTCGGTGGGCACGTCTATCTCACCTATCCTGAACGGAAGCCGCTGCCGCGAGGCGTATGAACTACTGGATCTTTCAGTCTGTTCCCGAGCGCAACGATCTCAGAGAAACGCTCGCGGAGGGCAAGGAGGAGATTTGGCTGATCTCCCGATTCTGGCAGCAGATGTCGCCAGGCGACCTCGTCTTTTTCTGGCTCGCGGGCCCTCCGACGATCCGGGGAATCTATGGCTGGGGCACCCTAACCACCGCTCCCGCTGCGGATCCTGACAAGGAATACGGGGCCAGAGTGAGGTGCGACCAGAGACTGTCCACCCACGTGCCCGTAAAAAAGATTCGCGCCGTCCGCAAGCTCAAAGATATTCCCATTCTGCGCCAGCCTCAGGCTACGAACTTCATTCTCTCGAGAGAAGAGGCCCAGGCGATCTCGCAGCTCATTGCGCCAGCGGAAAAGCCTCTCATTCCCCCGATTCCTGCTGAACTGGTGGATGCCATCCGCTCCCGCGAGTGTGTTCTGTTTGCGGGAGCCGGCCTCAGCGCCAGAGCTGGCGTACCCACCTGGAACCAATTCCTGAGCGATCTCCTTACATTTGCCGACGACCAGCAGATCATCGATCCATCCGAAGTATTGTCGCTGAAAGCAGCTCTCAAGGAAGGCGCGCGGAATGCCGCCGCCGATGGATTAGTGCACGGCTTTGGCTCCAGAAGAGAGATGCTTGAGGGATTCCTGCTCAAGACATTTCCACCCAAAAAAAGCCTTTCGCCATCCCACCATTTGCTTGCGCAGACTCCGTTCGCTGCGGTCGTCACAACCAACTATGACGATCTGCTGGAAGAGACATTTCCCGAGTTCGCCGCCGCGGGGCTGTACACCCCCAAAGACGCGGAAGCCCTTCTGGACGCGCTCTCACAACGGCGGCCATTCATCCTCAAGCTCTATGGAATCCTGCAGCGTGCGGCGACGCTGATCCTGGCCCCCATCGAATATCAGGAGGTCGTCTCCTCGAACGTGTCGTTCTCGAAGTTTGTCGAAGGTCTGTTCTTTTCTCGCAGCTTTTTCTTCGTTGGGCTAAGTCTCGAGGGCATTGAGGACTTTTTGTCGGGATTCGTATTTCGCGGCGCCATACCACGGAAACATTTCGCCCTTGTCGCGACCTCGGGCACGGCGTGGAAGGCCAAAGCCGATTTCCTTGAGCGCCGATTCAACGTGCGAATCATCGACTACCCGGTTTCAGAAACCTTTCCTGAATTCGACATTTTTGTAGAGGCTTTGCAGAAGGCGAGTGCGCCTTCGATTTCCGTTACAGCGCCTGCCGCGTCGGAGGCCCCTATCCCCGGGATTCGAAGGATCGTCTTGGAGGACATCGGATCTTTCGAAAAACTTGAGCTCGACTTCGCCAGGAACATGTGGAAAATTCTGCTTGGCGACAACGGTGTCGGCAAGTCAACGATCCTTAAAGCGATCGCAGTCGCCATCATCGGTAGCGATGCCCGCACCTACGCTGGTCGCCTCGTGCGCGCCGGTAAGACCCGAGGACGTATCACCCTTTACACTGAGCGTAACCCCCACGGCTACATCACCGAGATACTCACTAAGGACATGTTATCGGAGGCGGAAGTCGTCAGTATCCCATCCCGGTGCATGGAAGCCGAGGGCTGGCTGGCGCTCGGTTTCTCTCCTTTTCGTATGGTCACCTGGACGCCTTCGACCGGTCCACAGCAGATCGTCCAGAAAGGTCGCCCTTCCGCAGATGATCTGATCGCTCTACTGTCGGGGGAGGCGGATCCGCACATTGATCGTTTGAAGCAGTGGATTGTCAATCTCGATGCCGCGGATCGGCCGCGGCAGTTAAGCTCACTCGAAGGCCACAAGGGACGCGTGTCCTCCTTAGCGTTCACGTCCGATGGCCGCACATTGGTTTCTGCCTCGATCGACAAAACCATACGAGTTTGGGATTCCTGGGTTGGAGTCGAGAAATGCAAAATTGATGCGCACGGCGCCGGAGTGAATGCAGTTGTAATCGGCGGTGGCGATAAGGTTGTGGTCTCCGGGTCCTTCGACAAAACTGCCAAGTCTTGGGAGATGGAATCTGCTCGGCTGCTTAAAAGCTTCCTTGGCAGTCAGAGCCAGATTCTTTCTGTCAGTATCAGCCCTGATGGCGCCCTGCTCGCCTCCGGCTCTGAGGGCGGATCCATCCGACTGTGGGACTGCTCGTCCGCTTCCGAGTTGAAGCACATCGTCGGCCACGGTGGCTCGGTTTGGTCCGTCGCCATCAGCCCGGACGGGAAGACGGTTATTGGCGCGTTTCAGGATGGTGTTATCAAGACTTATGAGGTGGGGAGTGGCCGAGAATTGAGTTCCATCAAGGCAACCCGCGGCGCGGTGTGGAGCATTGCGCTTGCTTCGGACGGACGTACGCTGGTCTCAGGAACGGACAGCGGAACGGTTACCGTTTGGGATGTGGTGTCTGGCCGTAAAGTGCGAACTCTACAGGATAAGGAGCCGGGCGCATTATCGGTTGCTATATCCGGCGATGGACAGATTGCCGCATCCGGTGCAGAAGGCGGCACTGTCACCGCGTGGAATGTGAGCACCGGCAGGGAGATACTCTCGTTACAAGGCCACTCTTCAGGCGTCTGGGCAGTCACGCTCACTGCGGACGGACATCTGCTTGCCTCGGGATCGGACGACAGCACCATTAAGATCTGGAGCGTTCCTACCGCGACCAGCACCCAACTGCAGTACCCAACCATTCAGAAGCTGTTCGAGGTAATCGCGACGCTGACCGACCGCGACGATATCGAGTTCCTGAGAGTCACCGAGAACTATCGAGTGTTCGTAAAGCTGGCCGAGGCTCCGCAAGGAGTTCCGCTTGAGCTGCTCAGCCAGGGGCTGACCTCGCTCTTGGGTTGGGTGGGATTCCTTTGCCAGCGCTTGAAAGAAACCGCGCAGGAGTCCACCACGGACCCAATACCGACCAGCGGATTCGCGCTCGTTCTGGTCGATGAGCTCGACGCCCACATGCATCCCCGCTGGCAGCAAGTGCTGGTCGCACGGCTCAAGCAGGTGTTTCCGAACATCCAGTTTATCGCGTCCACCCACTCCCCTCTGATCGTGGAGGGCCTTGAAGCTCGTGAGGTGGACCGCTTCGTCATGGATAACGGGAAGGTTTCGGTTCTGGAGGTCAGCCAAGAGATGACGGTCGGTCGGGCCGATCAGATCCTTACCAGCCCGCTGTTTGGGTTGACGTCAGCTCGCGGACAACGATCGCGGGAATTGCTCGACCGCTACGCCAGCCTGGCGGCGAAAGATGAATTAAGCGTCGACGAAACCAAGGAATTTGAGCAGATATCGCGTGTTCTGCGCGTGTCGGTTCCCACCAACGAAGAGCAAGCCACCGCAATTCAGGTGTTCGATATGATTCAGGACGCGCTGCAGGAGAAACTTGGGGAAATGAAAGCAGGGGACAGGGAAAGGATCACGAGGGAACTCAAGGTGCGATCGAAAGAGATCGCAACCGGAACAGCCAGAGATCTATGAAGAGCGTCAAATTTGTAGCGCCGAATTTTCGATGCAGCGTCTCGCGCGTGGGCAGTTCCCGTCGAATCACATTATTGGACTATGCGGCGACTGATGTTGAACTTAAACCCATTCTCGAAGGTCTCGGGTATGAGGTGCACAGCATCGAACTCTACGATTTTGAAGAGTGGAGAGCACGGGCGAGACGGCAGACCATCGACGCGATCGAAGAATTCAAGAATACCGGCAAGGTCAGGTTCAGTGCCGGCGTGTGGGGCGAGCTCAAGCATCACCTCTTCCGTCTCTTCTCCGGTCAATGCGCCTATTGCGAAGTCAAAGTCACCGATGTTGACCCCGGCTCGGTCGAACATTATCGGCCCAAGGGACGGGTAGAAGAGGACCCGGGGCACCCCGGTTATTATTGGCTTGCCTATAACGAAGGGAATTGGTTCCCCGCATGCCCCATTTGTAACGAAGTCGCCAAGCGCAGCCACTTTCCGCTCGCGGTCACCAGTCGAAGGGCATACAACCCGGGCGAGGAGAGCCAAGAGTCTCCCATGCTGTTGACGCCCTACGACGTCGATCTGGATCGTGATTTCGAATTCGTCTTTGGCAAGCGGGGGCTGTCCTGCACGATTGTCGGCAAAACGGAGCGGGCAGAAGCCACGATTCGAATCTGCACCCTCGACCGCGGGGAGCTCGCGATATCTCGCGGTGAACAGTGGCTTCGTGCGCAACAGGACTACATTGCGCTCGCCCTGGTGTACAAAAACGCCGAAAAGGCGCGCAAGGAGTTCGAGGCCACGGCTCAACGCCGCGAATTCTCGGCAGCGTGCCGGGCGGCAGTAAACCGCCTCTCGGCCTAGAGGCCGACCTGACGCATACTGGCCGGGTTCCCATGTTCCGGTCCAGGCGCGCTCGCGCGCGCGCCGTTCAACTGCGCAAGATCCTCGGCTCGTAGCTGTGCCTCTCGGCGGTGGTTTCTGCTCTCGCAGAACCAATCATCCATTGGTTGCCTCAGGCTGACATTCCATCAGCCGTCTAGCGTGTCAGACCCGCCGTTGCTCCGGGATTGGTGTGCCAATGGTGTGCCCAAACCCTGGAGGGACCTTTCGACTAAATGGCCGCTATCTTTTGTAATCGCTCAAGCAATATCGAGACGCGAGCCTGGCTCGCTTGGTCGGGGAGCAGGTAGCCGGGTAATGCATCGAGGAACTCACGCGTGGCAAACAGCTTCCTGAATTCTGCCGCAATGTATGTGCGAACGTGCTCCGGCCCAGAGCGGATTTCTTCGGCTAGTTCCGGCCGTCCATCCATGACGGCCATTAGATCTTCAAGATCATGACTCGATTGATAGTCATGCTTACCTCGACCGGCAAATGCCTCCAACTTCGTCGCGCAGAAGTAAACTGCAGTCACCACTCGAACGCGCAGGTCTGGTTCCAGTTCATTTACGACGGCGGAACCCATAGCCGGTTCGTACCAGCGGTTGGAAAACCCCATGATCTTCTCGTCGAGCGGCATGACATCCAAAATTGTCTTCTCCTGTCGCCATCGGCAAATCGGAGCTCCTTCACTGACATCCTCCCGTAAAGCCGCACCGCCGGAGCCGTTCCGAGAAATCAGCGTATGCGGCGCAGGATCTGATCTCGGCGATAGCATCCACATCGTAGGTGGGACGGACCTCTGCGGCCGCTTTGTCGGTGATGAGAAGCGCTGTCGTGCTTCCTCCGACAAAAACCAATTCGCCCAGGAGTGGCTTGAGAAGGCGAGCCGCCTCAACGAGCAATTCGAGATTGTGTTTTGACATTTTCCGAGCGCAGTCTGCTTATTAGCTCTTTCTCTGCAATCTTACGTTCGCGTGCTCGCCCATCCCTAATGGCATCAACCAAGGCGAGCAATTCATACAGGGTGGGATCGCGTAGTGCCGCCGCGGGAGCGGTCTTATATAAAGGTTCGAGAGCCATGCCGCGGGTTTCCCCGTCCCGCCATGGCCAAACGGGGGGGAGCTCATCGCCCGAGGCAATTACTTCCTTCAGTGGGGGAGCGGCGAACGAAGTGGGCAATCCGCGAGTCACCTGGCCGTGTTCTGCGGGAAACGCATACTTCACTCCATGCAGGAGGAATTCTTCGAGAGCCGAGAGATTCGGTTTTTCTTGCATCTCCGGGCCATGCAAGAGCCGGGCTTGCTGAAGACGCTTGATGGCAGCATGAATCTCAGAGGGGCTCATGTTGAGATCTGCCGCGATGATCGACATAGGTGGCCGCTTGCGTTCATAGGTGCAGAGTTTGAGAACAACCATGATGTCTTGAGGCTTTAGAGGCATGCTTTTCATTCTACATTCGCGATTCGCGAATAGCGAATGAGGCTCTAAGCAATTGGCACCTAAGGACTTATGGCCGATCAGTCGACTGGTTCCCCGATCGACGACAAATCGGCATGTTTCTGATTTGCAGTGTGCCAATGGTGTCGTTGACCGGAAAGAATGCTTGACTCCGGACACGTGGGTGCGGCCCTCAGCAGTTAGGAGTTGGGACGCGGATCCCACGGGGACTCCGAATGAGCGTCAAGGCACAGCAAGCTGAACGCGGATTTCCAAGCAAATATGCTGAAAACTCGTGTGTTTGAAAGTTATTGTTTCTGCAAGGTAGAAAACGGAAATTAGCTGTATGTTAACACCGAAGACTGAAAGTCTTCATGTGCTAATAACAGTGCGTAAACTGCAGTCCAGCTCCGGAACGGTCTGAAACCACACACCACATTTATTCCAATCCGGAACGCTTGATGGCTTCGACGACGATCGGCTTGGCCCATTCTGGAACATCAGTCAATTCGCAACAATTCATGATCTTGCCACCGGCAAAGTGGAGGATGAGTTTAGGTTGCGGAACGAGTCCTGCCCGCGGATCAGCTTCCTCGCTGTTGTCGTAAACACGAAGCTCGGTCAACTTCGGCATGAGCTGAATGAGATTTAGTCGGCTGCGATGATATCGCTCTTTGATCCTTGCTTCGGGAATGTCGTGACCTCCTCCTGCTACTCTCGAATGCACTCGCGCGATATGGAGCTCCACGCTGCTCAGGGCGACATACCAGATACGAACCTCGATTCCTTGCGACAATGCGGAATTGAGGAGGTTGGTGATGGTGTGCCCTCCAAGCGTTGTCTCAAATGCGAAGTCAAGGTGTTCCGCGATAGCTCGCTCTAAGAGGCGTTTTCCATGATTCCGGGCTTGGCTGTTCCCCTCTGTCAAAGTCATGCCTGGATGAGCAGATAGAATCCGGCGTGCGGCTTCATCGGGGTTAAAATACTCGGCTCCTCTCTGAACCAACCAGGAACCAGCGATGCTGCTTTTCCCAGCGCCATTGGTTCCGGCCAGAACAAAGATACAAGGGCTCTCAGTTTGATCAGCCACGTGTCTGCGCAGCGGCGACCGCAGCCTCTCCCAGTTCCTGCGATGGCGCTGCGAACAAGGCTTTCATCACCGCGCGAGCCTTTGGAGTTTGCATGCGAGCCAGCATGGCATCGAACTCACTGCTCAAGGTATCGAGCTTGGCCTCAGTGGCGCGGGATAGGGCGGTGTATTCATTCACAGAAAGCAGTACTGCTTTTGCGGTGTCGTGCTTAGTAATGAACAAAACACCCTTCTCATTCACCTCTTCAAGCAAGCGACCAAACTCGTTCTTTGCCTTCGTGGCCGCAACGGAATTGACCTCGGCAGCTTGGCGGTAAACGCGCCCTGTGTCGAGCGGCTTTCGGTGGGTACGGTTGAGTCGGACTCCATAGGCCGCGACCTCCGCTAACAACTTTGCGTCAATGGGTTTGACCAACGATTCAAGTGCTCCCGCCTCAGCAGCGTCTCTCAGAAGGCGGTTATCTAAGGCATCGAGCATCATGACGACCGGCAGTTCTGGGGATTCTTGATGTATTCGACGAAGCAA
>Ga0209698_10001496_pt1 | contig 26910 bp, 24 predicted proteins | sample LitLauG_LLR_2012_FD_187203 | JGI IMG/M metagenome (GOLD analysis project Ga0209698, IMG submission 187203) | Freshwater sediment microbial communities from Pennsylvania, USA - Little Laurel Run_MetaG_LLR_2012 (SPAdes) (version 2) | ecosystem: Environmental > Aquatic > Freshwater > Creek >... | reverse complement strand
GTGGTGTGCTGGTGCGCGCCGGGCAGACCGAAGCATCGGTCGATCTGGCGCGGCTCGCGGGCATGGTTCCGGCAGGCATCATCTGCGAAATCATGAAAGACGACGGCACCATGGCGCGCGTGCCCGACCTGATCGAATTCTGCCGTACCCACGACATGAAAATGCTCACGGTGGCCGAGTTGATCCGCTACCGCATGCAGCACGAGCGTTACGTGCACCGCGTGGGCGAGGCCATGGTTGAGACCAGACACGGGGAATTCCGCCTGATCGCCTATGAGAGCGAAGTGGACGGGGGCGAATCGCACCTGGCGCTCGTTCGCGGCGACATTGGCGGCTCGTCCACGCCGGTGCTGGTTCGCATGCACGCGCATTGCCTGATGGGGGACGTTTTCGGCGCAACTGGATGCGATTGTCATGCCACCCTCGAAGGCTCTCTCCAGGCAATTGCGGAGGAGGGACAAGGCGCGCTGATCTATCTGCACCAGACCTCCAAGGGCTTCTCTGCCGAAAAGATTGGTGAGCAGTCGTTCCTCACGTTCCATCGGGAACGTCGCTTGCCGACCCTGCCCGAAAGCGAACGCAAGATTCATCGCGAAATCGGACTCGGCGCGCAGATCCTCTCCGATTTGAATCTGAAGCGGATTCGTCTGCTAACCAATCACCCGCGACGGGTTGCCGCGTTGGAAGGATTTGACATTGAGATTGTCGAGCAGATTCCGGTGAAGTTGTCAGTTCCGCAGAGGTAGAATTGGTTGCCTTGGGTCGGTCCTCTGCGTCGAAAGAGAACCGAAAATGCCAGAAATGATGAGGACGGCGCAGGAGACTATAGCCTGCGTTCCGGCGATCGACCGATTACACAAAACTGGTGACCCATGGACGAACTAGAGTCTGTGCGACAAAAGGCCCTCGCCCTTCTGAGAGATTCTGGTCAGAGTCTCGAAACTATGAAGAAGGGATGCGATCTGCTGAACGACGTTGAAGAAATAGAGAACCGCAGAGTCAGCACCCGGAAACTAGAGAGGGAACTTTCTGAAAGGCGGGTCGTCGAGTTCATTAATCTGTTAGCGCCCTATGCTGCGGTCCTGGTGCTCGCAGCGACCCTCGGGTTTCAGATTTGGCAACAGCGTAAAGCGGCAGATGACAAGGCGCGAGACCGCGACGACGCTCTCTGGGGAGACGCCTTGAAGTCTGTATCGGAGGGCAAATCTCTGCCTGCAATTATTCAGCTTAAGTATTTCGAAACATCACCATGGGGCCACAAACAGGACGCCTATCAACTGATGCTCAGCATCTTTCGTCACAGCAAGGACACGGATCAATTCAAGGAGTTGTTCGAGAATGAATTCACGCCTGTGAGTGGAGATAATCTCGACGCCATACTCGATGTGGACCGCGCACTCCACAGTCAGTGGGTCGATCTTAACCGTCGAGATGACAACCCTGAGTTGCAGCACCAGACCATACTGGAGCTGAGTTACATCGGGAACCGGATCGCTCCCGTTTTGCAGAAGCGTGCCCCAGACAAATCGTTTGACCTTCATTTTGTGGCAGTATTCGACTGCGACTTCTCATGGGTTGATCTAACGAACGCCAATCTCGATGGTTTCGTTACCGGCCGGGTGAATCTGTCGAATGCCAATCTGACTGGAGCCAGGAACTTCAAGTCCTATCTGAGTGGAGAAAAGAACTTCAGAGATAGAGCCTGGACCGATACGGCTTGGTGGCAAGCCCGCGCGATCGACCCAGAATTCCTCGCTTATCTTCAGCAGGCTGCACCTTACACTCCGGATCCCCCGAATACGCGTCCGCCGGGCCACTATGGCGCCAATGCCCACCCCACCCAGGACCAGTATGACCAGGAAATAAGAAGGCTATCTTCTTCGAACTCCAACCCGTAGAAATAAGCTGCGCGTCCATCGAATAAAACCACCCATTGACCGGTGGATTGTGGTTAGAACTGGTCTCATAAATGGTTTTGGGGAGGGCACGGCTTCAGCCGTGCCGCTACCGGCCAATAGAAATGAGGACTTTAGCCCCTGAGGGCCGGACAGCCTGCTCACAACACCGTTTTATGAGACCACTTCCAGTTCAAGAGGTCCGTTGAATAGGTCTAGAACGGCTTCCGCGGTGAAATCTCTTCGTCATGAATAAAAAACTGCGCTGAGCAGTGCGCCGAGCCGCAGATCACCGGGAGCAGTCCCGCCATCTGCTTGCGGGTGATCAGGCCCAACGTGCCGCACGAAGGGCAGGCCAGCACCGCCCAGTACGGATCCTCTTTTTCTCCCACCTCGCCCGCATTCTCCAGCACAAACACGGTCCCGGGTTCCATCTGTTCGGGAATCCACTCGTTCAGAATGCTCAATTCACCGATCATCATGTCTCTCCCCCCGTTCCGTTTACGCTCGACGCTCTCCGGCCCGGCGTAGCGGCTGGATGCGTTCTGAGACTGCACTTTTCTTGCGCGCTTGAATCTCCGCACGAACCCGGCGGACTTCATCGCTCAGGCATATGTCCAACATCGGCTGCCGGGCATTTTTGAGCAGATCCACGACCTGACGTGCCGAGGTCCTGAGATACAGATGAGTGCCATCGGTGAGAAGGTGATACTCCGAGGCCGCGCGCACGGTCGCGGCCAGGTTGGTGCCGAATTCCTGCTGCAGGAAGCGAATCACTTTGCGAACGCGCTGCAGGGAGAAGCCCCGCCGCCGGAGCTGGCAAATCACGGCTACCGTCACCAGTTCGTCCCACCCGTACACGCGCCGATGTCCCTCGCGGTCGGGTATGACCAGATTGCGCTCATCCCACCATTGCAACTGGCGGGCGGTAATCCCGGTCAGGGCCATCAGCTCGTTCGATGTGAAGCTACGCTGCATTCTCCTCGCTTCTTGTTTCAAACAAATACCAACGAAAATGTTTTAGATATTCTAGGGTGCTGGGGGCAGAAGTCAACGCCACTTTCGCGTCGGGCAATGTTGACTACGTGGGTACACTGAACAATAGACAAGACAGATCGTTAATGAACTTGGTCCGCCACCCAAGGGGCCCTGGATTGCTCGTTTTGCGGCCGTGGCATTACCATAGCCGTCGGAACAATTTCCCCGGGGACAATAGACGCCATGATCGCAACACGATTGCTGCGGGCGGTAACGCCTGTGCTGCTGGTTTTCCTGTGTGCCAACCCAATGTTCTCGCAACAGAAAGAGCGGAATCGCAAGCCGGATGCCGCGCAGAAGGCTACCTCGGCCGCGGCTCCGCCCGTGGCCCAGGATGCAAAAGATGACAAAAAAGAGGGAGACCCGTTATTCAAAGGAATGAAGTATCGCTCGATTGGTCCTTTCCGGGGTGGCCGCTCTCTGACAGCCGCGGGCATCCCGGGCGATCCCACGACTTACTACTTCGGAGCCACCGGAGGCGGCGTGTGGAAGTCCACCGATGGCGCGAACACGTGGTCGCCTGTCTTTGACAAAGATGGGGCTCCCTCGATCGGCAGCATCGCCGTATCGGTGTCCGATCCCAACGTCGTCTATGTGGGAACGGGCGAGGCCTGCATTCGAGGCAACATTTCGCACGGCGACGGCGTGTGGAAGTCGGTGGACGCCGGAAAATCGTGGAAGAGCGTCGGGCTGAAAGATTCGCGCGCGATTGGCAAGGTCATCGTCCATCCGCGGAACTCCGACGTCGTGTTTGTGGCTGCCCTTGGCCATCCCTTTGGGCCAAATCCCGAGCGTGGCGTATTCCGTACGCTCGATGGCGGCAAGACCTGGGAAAAGGTCCTGTATAAGGACGAGAACACAGGCGCAATCGATATTGCCTTTGACCCGCAGAACCCGAACATCCTCTTCGCCGCGTTGTGGGAAGCGCGGCGCACGCCCTGGAGCCTGGCGAGTGGCGGGCCGGGAAGCGGGTTGTATCGCTCGATCGATGGCGGCACGACCTGGAAGCAGCTCTCAGAAGGCTTGCCGAAGGGTCCGTACGGACGCATCGGCGTGGCCACGGCAGCAAACTCCGAGCGCGTCTACGCGATCATCGAAGCCAAGGAAGGCGGCCTCTACCGCACCGATGACGGCGGCGACAACTGGCAACTGGTAAACGGCAGTCACTCGCTCTATCAGCGGCCCTGGTACTACATGCACGTCATCGCCGACCCGCGGGATGCCGACACGGTCTATGTGGCGGACGTGGAATTCTTCAAATCCACCGACGGCGGCCGCACCTTCAACAAAGTCAAAGTCCCTCACGGCGACAACCACGGGCTGTGGATCGACCCGAAAAATCCTAAGCGGATGATCGTCAGCAACGACGGCGGCGTCACCGTGAGCCTGGATGGCGGCAAGTCATGGACTCGCGAAGACAATCAGCCGACCGCGCAGTTCTATCACGTGATCACAGATACGCGTACGCCCTACTATGTGTACGGTTCCCAGCAGGACAACTCCAGTGTGGCCATTGCCAGCCGCAGCGATGCCGGAGAGATTGGCCGCGACGACTGGTACCCGGTCGGGGGCGGGGAAGCGGGCTATATCGCTCCGTATCCGCCGGATCCCAACATTGTCTATGCTGGCGAGTACGAGGGAAACATTACGCGCTTCGACCGCCGCACGAACCAGGTCAGGAACATTGCAGTGTTGCCGGAACTCACGGATGCGCGCGGGGCGGCCCCGCTCGAACATCGCTTTCAGTGGACCGCGCCGATTGTAATCTCTCCCCAGGAGCCGAACACCGTTTACTACGGAGGCGAACGGATTTTCAAAACGACGGATGGCGGAGTGCACTGGGAGGCCATTAGTCCCGACCTGACCCGCAATGACAAGTCGAAGCAGCAGCCCTCGGGCGGCTCGATCACTGTCGACGATACCGGCACGGAGTACTATGACACCGTTTTCTCGATCGCGCCTTCGCCGCTTGCGAAAGGCCTGATCTGGGCAGGCACTGACGACGGCTTGATCCAGTTGACGCGTGACGAAGGGAAGACCTGGACCAACGTCACGCCGAAAGAAGTTCCGGAGTGGAGCCGCGTCAGCCTGATCGAAGCGTCTCCGCATGATGCGGGCACGGCCTACGTCGCGATTGACCGCCACCAGAACGACGATCTCGCGCCCTACATTTACAAAACCAGCGACTACGGGAAGACCTGGAGCAAGATTACGACGGGCATTCCGGACGGCGCGTTCGTCCGCGCCGTGCGGGAGGATCCGAAGAAGAAAGGCTTGCTTTACGCCGGCACCGAGCGCGGCGTCTTCGTCTCGTTTGATGACGGAGCACAGTGGCGTACGCTGCAACTTAACTTGCCGATTACGCCCGTCCATGACCTGGTCGTCAAGAATGACGATCTTGTCCTGGCGACCCACGGGCGGTCATTCTGGATCTTGGACGACGTGTCTCCGCTGCGACAGTTCGCCGATTCGGTTGCGGCTGAAGATGTGCACCTCTATCAGCCCGCAACAGCGTATCGCGTGCATACCGGCGACGCTCCCGCGCGCCACGCGTTTTCGGGAACGAATCCCCCCAAAGGTGCGGTGATCTACTACTACTTGAAGAAGGCTCCAAAGGAGGAAGTGACCATCGACGTTCTCGATGCTGCGGGCACTGTCATCCGCAGTTACTCGAGCAACAAGTACGAACCGCTTGAGGAACCGCTCGATCCCGATGACAAGAAGCCCGAGAAGCAAATCAAGATGGCGGACGGCCTGAATCGTTTCGTCTGGGATTTGCATTACGAATGGGCGAACCGTGTTTCCGGTTATTACCTCTGGGAATACAACGACGGCGCGCGCGGACCGCTCGCGCTCCCCGGCAAATACCAGGTCCGCTTGACGGTTGCCGGCAAGAGCCAGACGGCGCCTTTCGAGGTGAAGCTGGACCCGCGAGTCAACACTTCACAGGCCGACCTCGAAAAGCAATTCAAATTGCAGACGGATGTACGCGAGCAGCTGAATCGCGTCTATGACGCCGTGAACCAGATCCAGGACGTGCGCGAGCAACTGAAGGGGCTCAAGAAGCGGGTGGTGGGGTCTGCTTCGAAAACTCTGATCGATGCCGCCAACGGGCTCGATGCGAAGCTGGTTGCGGTGCGAGATCCACTGATTAATCTGACCATCAGCGCCAGTGAGGATTCGCTGGCCTACGTGCCTGGGATCGATGGCAGGCTGGCGTTTCTTTCCATGACGGTGGCTGGGTTCTCCGATTCGGCGCCCACCCAAGCGCAGTACCAGGAACTCGACAAGTTGACCAAGCAGACCGATGAGTTTCTGGCGCGCTGGGAGGCGGTGCGATCTGCCGACATCGCCGTCTTCCAGAAATTAGCGGCCGAACAGAACGTCCACTCGATCTACGTGCCGGATCCAAAAAGCGAACGGGTGGCGGGAGCCGGAGAAGAAGAGTAGTAGAGGAAGGGTGGCGCGCGTGGCAGCGCGCCACTCGATTCAGATGAACATCTCGTCCTGGGGTACGCCCATGCCGTTCTTGGGCTGGCGCCGTTTTGGCCCGAAGAAGGCTTCCACACCGGTACTGATGGCCGTCATGAAGCCGTTGACCTGACGCAGAGGGGAAACCACCGTCTTGTGGACGACTTCGCTGGTCTCTTCGACCCGGTCCATGGTGCGGTTCAAGAGTTCGTCGGCACGAATGACCTGCAACCGGGTGCGGTCGAGCACGTCGGTCAGGGTAGCGTCCAGGCGGTTGATCTGGTTCCGCACCACGATCGTCGATTCCGATACGTTGGCGGTGATCGCCTCGATCTTCGGCCGTAACTCCACCATCATGGTCTGCGCCGTTTCTATGGTAGGCAGTGCCTTGGTCTTGAATTCGGTGGCCAGGGCTTCCATCTTGGTTGTGCTTGCGCGAACCGCGAGGTAAAGTGCCACGAGAATTCCGGCCTGGATCACTACGGCGAACATCGTTACGAAGATGAATAATCGTAAGAGATTGTCATCTATGGTCATACCCGCTCCCGCCGATGCTGTTCCTGATTAGAAATTACTTGGGTGGTTCGCTTCCAGTCGCGGTCGTTTCCTGGTACGCCTGGCGACCCGCTTCGTAAGCCGAGCGGAACCGCTCTTTCTGCTGGCTGAGCACATCGCCGCCGCGATCCACCCAGTCGCCGGCCTGTTCGCGCGCCCGGCGAGCTTGCTGGCGCATCCGCTCGCTGCCTTCCTGCGCTTTGGAGCGCAGCACTTCGCGCGTTTCATCGCCCGAGCGCGGCGCATAGAGCACGCCGACCACGGCTCCGACGCCGAGACCCGCCAAAAACCACAAGAAGCTGCTGCCGTCACGATCCGCCATAACCAACCTCCTTGAAAACCTTCTTCTATCGGATGGTAGCACCCGATGAGTGGGAAACACAATTCACTTGCCTGGCCTGCGCGTTCAAGAAACCCTTGTACGAACCCGGTGTAAAGGCGGACAATGAGGCGGGTTCGAGGAGGGGTGGCTTGTCCGACCGCAAATACCGCCAGCGCGGATACCAGGATTCCGGCAGCGAGCCGCAGAAGAAACTGGAAAAAGCAGCGCCCAAAAAAGACAACACGTTTGGGCCGCGGCCGATCAACATGCCGGGAACACGAACTGTTTCGCGTTGCGCAGAGTGCGGGACCTTGCTACAGAATCTGGCGGAACCCCTCGGCCAGTGTCCCAAGTGCGGATTCGAACTGCACTCCTGCAAGCAGTGCGAGCACTTCGAACCTGCCAGCCGGTTCGAATGCAACCACCCCATCCCGGACCGCATTTCCCCAAAAGACAAGCGCAACGCTTGCTCGTTCTATTCCATGCGCGTCAGTCTCGAGAAAGAAACTTCCAGCAAGCCGGCGCAGCGTCCCAATGATGCGCGGCAGGCGTTTGAGAATCTGTTCAAGAAGTGACGGCCGACCTTCCTGGATTTCTCCCTCAGATCTCCTTAGGTTTCTTGAACCTATTTACCAGTTGGTACTGAGGGGGGTTACCCCCCTCTCCCCGGTCTTTTGGAATCATGGAGTTAGGTGGTGAAAACACTCCAAAATCTAGATTCGCAACGACTTATATGGAAAATATTCCGGAATAAGGACTTAGAGGGAAAAATTCGTCCTGAAATCGGGGGGCGGCAGCAGTAATCTTGCGTCCCAGGCCACAATTTGATGTCAAAGAGCGCTTTTTTTGCGACGGGCCTTGGATGGTCGTGGCCCGTTCGCTGGTGAGCTATTGCTCAGTTACTATGATTAGCCGTTTGACCTGAGCTGTCAAGGACTTGCGTCACAGGTGTTAGGGATCAGCGACCAGCCTTAGAAAAGCCAAGTGGGGAGTAGGTTCCAAGAAAAGGTTGAAACATCATATACAATGTGACATCCTATACGATGTTTCATGAGAAAGATCGTTCTCGACACCTCGGTCGTGGTTGCCGGACTTCGCAGCCGGCTGGGGGCGGGAAACGCTCTTTTACGGCTGGTCGCCCAGCGGCGGCTGGTGGCTTTGGCGACTCCGCCTCTGTTTCTGGAGTATGAGGATGCATTGAAGCGCCCTGAGCATCGGCTGGTTCACGGCCTGGCTCTCGATGCGATTGACGAATTTCTGGCGGAACTGGCCGCTTTGATTGAGCCGGTGGAGGTTCATTTTCAGTGGCGGCCGCAGTCCCGCGACCCGAATGACGAAATGGTCCTCGAAGCTGCGATCAATGGCCGGGCGGACGCACTGGTGACGTACAACGTCGCCGATTTCGCCCAGGCCGCAGAACGTTTTAAAATTTCAGTGCTGCGTCCGGCGGACGTGCTAAGAAAGGTGAGAGCATGAGCAAAGCTACCTATCCATTGAAGCTTCCTCTTTCCATCAAAAAGGCTGCTCAGCGCCTGGCAAAGGAAGATGGCGTGTCTTTGAATCAATGGATCGCGGTGGCAGTCGCCGAAAAAGTTGGGGTGGTGGAAACGGCAGCCGAGTTTTTCAAGAAGCGCGCCGGCAAGGCCACCGGTGAGGGACTGATGAAGTTTCTGCGCACAGCGCCCAAGAGTGCGCCCGAACCGGAAGATACGCTCCGCTAGCCGAAATCGCCGCCCAAGCGGGAGCTTGGACGGGGCCCCCCCCACTCGCCCGAGGGAGTCACAGGAGCGGGCTGGAAATCAAGCGCCGTGCCGTCGAGAGTGTTGCCGAAGTCGAGAACCCACTCATTCGCAAAGTGCGCGAATGAGTGGGGCACCCGCTTGTCTGGGGCACCCGGCTTTTCCGTAGTTCCACATCTACTTGCCGAAACCTCACAGGAAGCCTGGTGCCCCAGGTTCGCGTCCGCTTTTTGGACGCTAACCTGGGCGGAGGAACACTCGCGGCGGTCCCCCGCACAATTCTGTCTCCCGAGCCCTCGCCGTCCATTCATACTCTATTTCGGCCGTCCCTCTCTCCTGCGGTGCCTAGTGACGGAAGCTGCTCCAATTCCAATCGCGCGGTTCCTTTGCCAGTCCGCGCTTCAGCGGATTGCGGTGCAAGTATCGTAACTTGACCGTAAACTCGCGCTCATCCCTCACATTGCGGTCATCGTAACGCTTCTGCCAGAAGCTTCCCGGTTGGTCTCCCGGCCGCAGACTTCGCACGCGCTTGGCAAACGACAACTTCAAATCGTGAATGGCCTCGGCCAGCAGTGACGCCCAGGTTAGCGCCCAAAAAGACGGGCGCGAACCTGGGGCACCGGGCACACTTAACACCTAATCAGTCCAGGTCCCGGTCTCTTGAAGTGGTCTGCGCGGTGTCGGCTGACGATGCTATCGGCTTCTGCAGATCGAGTTCGGACGCGCCGGACTTCCTCAATTGTTTATTCAGCTCGGGGATGTCTTTGGATTTGACCTGCTCCCACGCCGCCAGTTGTTCGTTGAGCGCCTTTTCCAGATCCGCAAACGTTGCCGATTGTTGCGAAGTGGGTGGAGCGTCCGCGCTATCCAAGCCGCTGAGCAACATGTTGAAGCCTGTATTCAGACGCGCCAGCGTGCGACCTTCGGGGGTGCTCAGGAAGCGGGTACCGTAGCCTCCTTCGTCACCTTCGAGGGCAGCGAGTTTCGCTTCCAGGCTGGCGGCTTGCGGGCCTGCTTTCCCGCTGGATAGCGCTTTCACCTGCTTGCGTAAGCTGCGGATCTGCTGCACCGCTTCATAATCGCGATGGAGTGCGTCGGCGATCTTCCGGTCGAGATCGAAAAGCGCGTGCAGGTCCTCGGCCGAGACCTTGACGCGCGGGTCCATGCGAATTTCGAGCGACTGCGTATAGCGCTTCCCGGCCGCCGTCAGCTTCACCGTGTACTTTCCCGGTAAGGTCGCCGCGCCGAGCGGGTAGAGCGGCGTCTCATGCACGATCGCCGAGATCGGGAAGTCGCGGCTGAGCACATCGGGTGCGGGATAGGTCAGATCCCACACGAAGCGATGCATGCCCGCTGCGGTTGAGATCGTGCGCGCTGGCCGCACCCAGTACATGGGAACATTGAAGTCTTTCGGGTTTACCGGCTGCGGCTTGTCGGCACTCGAGAAGCTTCTTACGGGCTTTCCGTCGGCGTCCACGATGTCAATTGTCACTGGGCTCGACGTGTCAGCCTTCAGCCAGTAGTCGATTATGGCCCCGTCCGGCGGGTTCTGACCGGCCGGTTCTTCGGGGGGCAGAGGCGTATCGGTACCGTTGTTGCGTCGGACTCGATAGGTCAGTTGCGGAGTGAACAGGTGCGCGGTGGCCGCGCCCCACTGCCCCCCGAGCTGGCGCAGGGGCGTGATGTTGTCCAAGATCCAAAACGACCGCCCGTGAGTGCCGACGACGATGTCATCTCGGTGGATGACCAGGTCGCGAATCGAGGTTGGCGGCAGGTTGAGTTTCAGCGATTGCCAATGTTCGCCATCGTCCCAGGAAACGTACACCGAACGCTCGGTGCCCGCGTAGAGCATCTTCTTGCGCACCGGGTCTTCGCGGACGGTGTTGACCGGCTCGTTCTCGGGCAAGCCATTGACGATCTTCTGCCACGTGTGGCCGCTATCGTGAGTGCGGTAGATGTAAGGGTGCAGGTCGTCGAGGCGGAAACGGTTGATGGCCGCGTAGGCGCTGGCGTTATCGAAGCGCGAGGCATCCATCTGCGCAACTTTGCTCCACGGCGTCAGTTCGGGCGGCGTTACGTTGTGCCAGTTCTGACCGCCATCGCGGGTCACCTGAATCAGACCATCGTCGGTGCCCACCCAGATCGTTTGCGCATCCTTCGGCGAAGGCGCGATGGAATAGATCACGCCGCGATGCTTACCCTTCGCGGGATCGGATTCGACAAACGGACCTAGGCTGGCAGGTACACCCGGTTCTTCGCGCGTCAGGTCCGGACTGTTTTCCTGCCAGGTGATGCCGCCGTCGCGCGTCGCGAACAGCACATTCGATCCTAGGTAGAGCACGCGCGGATCGGCGGGAGAGAACAGCAGGGGAGCGGTGCGGTTGAAACGATACTTCCCCGTCCTCAAAACTACCGGCGAAACATCGCGCGTCTGGCCGGTCGCGACATCGAATACGGTGGCCTTCCCGCCATAGATCAGATTCGGATGCAGCGGGTCGGGCGCTACGTAGCCGTATTCTTCTACGCCTACCGTGGTCCAGTCTCGAAACGTGATCTCGCCAAAATCGCTGCGGCTGGCGGTGCCGACCGAACCGCTTTCCTGCTGGCCGCCGTAGACCCAGTACGGAAACTGGTTGTCGGTAATGACGTGATAGAACTGCGCGGTGGGCTGGTTGTACCAGGAACTCCAGGTCTTGCCCCCGTTCACGCTGATAGTCGCCCCCTGATCCACAGCCAGAGCGATGATGTCGGGATTGTCGGGATTGATCCAGATGGTGTGATAGTCGTCGCCACCCGGCGCGCCTTTGATGGCGGTGAAATTCTTGCCGGCATCGGTGGACTTATACGTGGACGTGTTGGCAACGTAGATCACATCTTTGTTTCCCGGATCCACGCGCACGCAGCCGAAATCGTCTCCGCGGCTCCATACGCGCTCTTCCTGATTCACCTGTTGCCAGCTTTCGCCCGCATCGTCAGAGCGGTAAATGCCACTGCCCTTCTTCCCGTTCACCCAGGCATACATGCGGTTGGGATCGCTGGGTGAGATGGCGGGACCAATCCGGCCGATGCCTTCAGCTTCACCGGGCAGCCCTTTGGTGAGTTGCCGCCAGGTGTTGCCACCATCGGTCGATTTGTAGAGACCGCCGCCAGGACCGTTGTAGCCGCCACCGGTCGTCCACGGTGGGCGGCGCGAGGCCCACATGCTGGCAACGATTGTCCGCGGGTTGCTGGGATCGAAGACCAGATCCATGGCGCCGACGTTGTCGTCCTTGTAGAGAACCTTCTTCCAGGTCTGGCCGCCGTCGAGCGAGCGGAAGACGCCGCGCTCGACATTCGGGCCGTAGGGATGTCCGAGAGCGGCAACGAAGAGGCGATTGGGATCTTTGGGATCGACGATGATGGAGCTGATCTGTTGCGCATCGCGCAGACCCAGATGCTCCCAGGTTTTGCCGGCGTCGGTAGATTTGTAAATGCCGTCGCCCACGGAAAGATCCGGGCGGCGGAGGCCTTCGCCGCTGCCGACATAAATAACATCAGGGTTCGAGGGAGCGATGGCGAGAGCGCCGATGGAGCCCGTCGGCTGGTCATCAAAGATTGGGTTCCAGGTGCGGCCGGCATCGGTCGTCTTCCAGACTCCGCCGTTATTGGGCGCCATATAAAAGACGTTGGGCTGGCTGGCAATGCCCGAGATGGCGACCGTTCGCCCGGCGCGGAAGGGGCCGATGGATCGCCAGCGGAGCTCCTGATAGAGCGTTGCGTCAAAACTTTGGGAGGAGACGAACTGGGCGAGCGCGAGAATTCCGAGAAGAGAAAACACCGACTTCGAAAATTGCATTTTCAATGGCGTAGCCTCGTGAGCAGGTCAGGATAAACCAGACCGGCAGCAATGGGGAATCTGGAACGGTCCGATCCAGGCTTCTCCGGAATGGAAGCACTCAGTTCGCTCACTTCGGCATCGGGCGGCGGAGGGCATGCAGGATCAGCGATCCGCTGATGCCGAAGCAGACTACTGCGGCGAACGCGAACAACTCGAGGGTACGAGCAGTCATGCCGAGGTAGTCGGCAGAGAAGGAAAACAAGGCGCAGAGGACACCTAGAGTGTTAAGCCAGAGCGGAGAGGAAGCGGCGCGCAAATTTTCCCGGAAATGCACTTGCAGGAGGATGGCTGTCAAGCCAATCGCCGCCACCACGACTAGAGCCCACGGACTGGAGAAGGCGCGGGGATTGGTGTAGATCACCACCAGGGCGAGGGCAAAAATCAGCAAGCCCGAAGCGATTACCGTCCAACGGCGGGCCCTGCCGGAGTCAGAACTGGTCAAAGAAAAGATCTCCCGCCTTTCGGCACAGGTCTATTGTATCCCGGGAGCGCTTGTTTGCTGCTGCTCAGGCACTACCCGGCATCCATTCGGCCGGGCGGTTCTCTCCTTGGGAAACGGCATAGAGTACCAGTTCGACGCGCGTGGAGACGCCCAGTTTGTCGAAAATACGCAGCAGATACTTCTTAATCGTATGCTCGCTGAGCCGAGTTCATCGGCGACTCCGCGATTGCTCAGGCCGTCCGCCACCAGCGCAACGACTTGCTCTTCGCGGGGCGTGAGCAGCGCGCGGCCGCTGGTGCTGACCACCCGCAGCGTCGGCACTTCCGACAGCGCGTCAAGCACGAAGCGCGTCTGTTCGCTGTTCATCCAGATCTGCCCCTGGAAAACACAGGTAATGCACTTGCACAGCGTCCGAAACGGAGCGTGGTTGAAAAGGAACAGTCCCTTTGCTCCGGCGCGGAAAGCATTGACCGCCATTTCGCGGTCGTCCCGTTCCACCAGCAACACGGGGGCGGCCTTGGGGTAGGAGACGCGCAGCCAACGCAGCATGCTGAGATCAGGCAGATTACTGCCTGCTATCAGGACCACATCGGTAGGGTTCGACTGCATGAAAGCGTGCACCGCTGCAGCCTCCAGCGCTACCGCCGATACGCGGAGCTCTCGGCGAGCCCGTAACGCTCGCGTCAAAAGCTGCGATTGGATGGGGCTGGAATCGGCAATCAGCACGTGGATGGTTTCGTTCGTAATGGGTTGGGGCACTTTCAAAGGTTTGGCCAGGGGACGAGCGTTCATTGTGCCATCATGCCCGAAAGACCACCCCACGGCTGTAGGCCCGATCACATTGTTTTGGTGATGAATCGGGCAGAAGTTGCCCACTTTGGTAGACCCACTCTTGTGTACTGCCTTTAGGGCAGCTTGGTCGTCCCAGAAGGCAACGCTCCCTCGGGAACGCCACGCCGAGCGGCCCCATCGTCGAGTTTGTAGCGTTTCTCCGTAGCCGCAACGCCCCACCTACTGGGGTGGACACTACTTCCCAAGTCTTGCGGTTCACTGCGCGCAACGATAAGGTCCGACCAGCAGCTCAGTCGCTCGAGCTGAAGTTCACCGTTCTGAGCAGCGGTGAGAGTCCGGAGATGAAAATAATCACGCAATACGTTGTTTTGGGAGCTGCGTGCGTGCTCAGCCTGCAGCTCGCCGTGATCGCTGCCGCGCAGCAGATCGCGCCGCCTGTTCCCGCACCCTGGTCGTCTGCTCCGCCCACCGGCAAGTTCGCGGTTGCGGAGAGCTCGCAGAGCCAAGACCGGTCCAGAACGGAAGGGTCCGCGCGAGGAAGCATCACACAGCCCGGAAAAGCGGGTGGCAGCACGGGAGACCCTGCACTCGGAGGGGAACGCCATCCGCTCTACCGGCTTTCAAAATCGGACGTGGTAGACATCGACTTCACGTTTTCTCCCGACTTCAACCAGAGCCGGACCGTACAGCCAGATGGCTACATCGCCTTAAAGGGAGCCGGAACGCTTTTCGCTGAAGGACTGACCGTTCCCCAGCTGCAACAGGCCATTGCCTCCCGATATCGCGGCGTTCTGCATGAGCCCGAGATTACCGTCACGCTGAAGAGTTTTGACAAACCGTACTTTCTGGCTTCCGGCGAGGTCGCCCGGCCCGGCAAGTACGAATTGCGTGGAGACCTGACCGTCAATGAGGCGGTGGCGATTGCGGGCGGGTTCACCCCGCAGGCCCGGCATTCACAGGTCGTGCTGTTTCGACAGATCTCGGAGGATGTGGCCGAGTCGCACGTGATCGATGTGAAGAAGATGCTCACTTCCCGGGATGACGGAAGAAGCGATCCTCGCGGCCGTCCGTTTGGCCTCGGTTGTTCACGGCCTGGCCACCGTGTTCGACACTGAATCGGTCGCGTCCACGCAGCCGGTAGGTGTCTGACGCCCCGGAGGAGCCGCCACACGCCGCGGGAAACAAAGTTTTTGGGTGGGTCAGCGTTTCCAAAGCCGGCAGAACGTTCCGTTTTGTATCAGGGCATCGCTTTACAGCTTGCGGAAGAACTCGCGAATACCGACACCACCGTGGAAGAGCGGCCCTTTAGGGCCGCGTAACCTATTTGCAATCAGCGAGGGCTTCAGCCCCGGTGGTCGTTTTTCCTAGGCAGATTGCGTTTCTCCGCAGCCCGTTTAGCGATGCCACAACTCGTTCGGTTTGCGCCACCCCTTGAGGGGCTGGTGCTGCAATTCCAACTTCTTCCGCCGTTTCTTCAGCGTTGCAGTAAGCCACTTGCTCTTACCTTGGACGCCCTGAGACTGCAATCCGCCCGAGTATCAGTGAAGCCTGAATTCGACGGCAATCGTCGTTTCGACTTCCACCGGTTTGCCATCGGCCAGGTAGGGCTCGAATTTCCAGGACTGGACGGCATCCGCCGCGGACTGAGCGAGCAAATCCGGTCCGCTGATTGGGCGCACCCGTCGGACCGTACCATCTGCTCCGATCATTGCGTCCAGAACCACAATCCCCTGCTTTCCGGCCAGTCGGGCTTTTTCCGGATAAACCGGACTCTCCTTGTACACAATCCGTTTCTCCATAATCTCCGAAGAAACTCTCAGCGATCCCGCCTCGGCCGCAGAAGATGCCTGCGCCTCGAGTTCGTTCCACGACCTCTCCCACTGCCACCATACAAGCCCGGTCAACAACACCATGAGAGCCGCGAGCGCATAGAACCGGCGCAGGCGGACGCGAATCCGCTCAACGCGCCCTTCCGCGACTGCGGACGCGGCGACCCCATCGGCTTTCGGACCTTTGCCTTTTTCTGAAACCTGCGTTGGTTGAGCAGCGAAGTGGCGCAACCAGTAGCGGATCATTTCCCGCTGCTCCACGGGCAAGCCAACAAACTGAAACCCGCAATGCAGCCGCTCCTGGTAGCGCACCAGGGCTCGCGAGCGCACGGGCACGCCGAGATTCGGAAGCTGCAGTTCCAGCGCGATCTGCTGATCTGGAACCAACTCTCCGGCGATGATGGCGCCGACCCCGGCCTCACTGACATCGGTGCAGCGGCCGGGCAAGGTTTCGGGAAACCCCGATTGCAGCGCGACCACATCCAGGGGCACGTGCACGGGCTGCCGGCGAGAGGTACGCCGTTCCGCTTTCTCCAGAACCGGTAAGGGAGCTGCACTCATCCGACGACTGCCTCCGGTAGGGATTGAAAACCTTCTGGTCCTGCAGTGGATCCAAGACGAACGCCGCGCTTCCTGACAAATGATCCCAAGAGTATAACGGAAATGAAGGAATAGTTGTCCTCAGGACCGAACCCTCAGGTCATGATCCACATCCGGCCACAAGACAAGGTTTTTGTTCTTACCGGGTCCGGTGTCAGTGCCGAGAGTGGTATCCCTACCTTTCGCGGGCTCGGTGGCCTCTGGCACAACTATCGCATCGAAGAGGTCGCATCTCCTCATGCCTGGGCACAAGACCCCGCAATGGTCTGGGACTTTTACTCCGTCCGCCGGAGTGTTGCCGCCGCTGCCAAGCCCAATCCTGCGCATCGCGCGCTCGCCGATCTGGAAAAGAAGCTGGAAGACCGCTTGTTCCTCTGCACGCAGAACGTGGACAACCTGCACGAACAAGCGGGATCGCGCCATGTTCTCCACATGCACGGCGAGCTTTTCAAGAGCCGTTGCGACACCTGCCGGCGGTCGCCGTTCCAGGATGACGCCTGCTACGAGGCCCCGACCGAGATCCCGCGCTGCGAATGCGGAGGCAAGATCCGTCCGCACATCTGCTGGTTCGGGGAAGTGCCCTTCGAACTCGACCGCATCTTTGAAGCCTTGCGCCGCTGCACTGTATTCGCCGCTGTAGGAACCTCCGGGGTGGTGGAGCCGGCCGCCAGCTTCGTTGCCCATGTCCGCGGGCGCGCGCGCACCTACTACGTCGGCCCGGAAGAGCCGGTCAACGCCTCAGATTTTGACCAATGCTTTCAGGCGGAGGCGGGAAAGATCCTGCCCACCCTATTCACACACGACTAGAACCACCGCTCCCTCTCGGAGCTGTCATACTGAGCGAGGATTGAGCTTCGCCAAAGCGAAGCTCAACCACAGTCGAAGCACCCCTACCCTTGTCGCGAATCCAATTAGTCGATGAGCCGCGAGATACAAGAGATGTAGACGCAGTTCTTGCCAGCGTTGATCTGGTTCAACCGGGATACTTCCGCCTCCGCCGCTTCCTTCGATCTGGCGACCTTGACTACCGCAATGCTGTTCATCGGATAGCCCTCATCGAAAGGAAAGTGAATTCTGACAACCGCATAAACGTGCGGAAATTTCAAATGAGGTTGATCAAGTACCAATCCGTACCTCCGCAGCGCTCCCGCCGCTCACTCCAGATCCCGCCAATTAGATCCCACCCCGATCTCCACCAGCAAAGGCACCGCCAGCGCATGGGCGCTCTCCATATGTTCGCGAACTAGCGCCTTCATCAAGTCCACCTCGTCGTCCGGTACCTCGAACACAAGTTCGTCATGGACCTGCAGAGTCATGCGCGACGTGAGCCCGCGCTTGAAAATCTCGGCATCGATCCGAATCATAGCCAGCTTGATCAGGTCTGCCGCCGTCCCCTGCAGCGGAGTGTTCACCGCCGTGCGCTCGGCAAACCCGCGCAGGTTAGGGTTCTTGCTGTTCATGTCGGGGATGGGACGCACGCGCCCAAACAACGTCGTGACTTTCTGCTCGCGGCGCGCCTGCTCGAGCGTGGCGTCGATGAATGCGCGGACGCCTTCATATTTTTCGAAGTAGGCGTCGATAAATTTCTTCGCCTCGCCGCTGGTGATGCCCAACTGCTGCGAGAGCCCGAACGCCGACAGTCCATAAACGATGCCGAAGTTCACCACCTTCGCATGACGGCGGTGATCGGGCGTAACCATCAAGGGCGGCACACCGAAAACTTGCGACGCAGTCAGTGTATGGATATCGTCCCCACGCCGGAACGCCTCCACCAGCAGCTTGTCTTTCGAAAAATGTGCCAGTAGCCGCAATTCAATCTGCGAGTAGTCCGCCGCGAGCAGCACGTGCCCGGGCTCCGCAATGAATGCCGCACGAATTTCCCGCCCCAGTTCCGTTCGAATCGGAATGTTCTGCAGATTCGGATTCGCCGATGACAACCGCCCCGTCGCTGTTCCCGTCTGCCCGAACGTGGTGTGCACGCGGCCGCTCTGACTGCGAATCAGAGCCGGCAATGCGTCCACGTACGTCGACTTCAACTTGGTCAACTGGCGATACTCCAGCACCAGCCGCGGAACCTCGTGCTCTTCGGCCAGTCCTTCCAGCACGTCGACCGCCGTCGAAATCTTTTTTCCCTTGCCGTATTTCACCGGCATGGGCAGGCCTAGTTTGTTGAAGAGCACATCTCCCAGTTGCTTGGGCGAATTGATGTTGAATTCAAGTCCACATCGCTGATAGATATCCTGCGCCTTGGCTTCTGCGGCTCGCTGCAATTTCTCCGACATCCGCGACAGAGCCGCTGTATCAATTTTCACGCCCGCATCTTCCATGCGCGCCAGCACTGGCACCAGCGGAGCGTCGATGTCTTCATACACCGCCGTCAGGTTCTCCTGCTCCACGTCTTTCCGCAGAGCCGTCGCCAGTTTGCCCGTTATGTCGGCTGCTTCCGCCAGATTTCCGCTCAGCTTCAGGTTGAATCTTCGCAGCGCAGCTTCCGCCAGCGAATGTGACGAATACGTGGGATTGAGCAGGTAGGAATACAACATCGGGTCGTGCCGCACTCCGGCCAGCGCGATTCCCTGCGCGGAAAAATCGTGCAGCGCCGATTTCCAGTCGTGAATCACTTTTGGCGTGGCCGCATCTTCGAGGACGCTTTTCACGCGATTGGCGAGCGCCGCATCCTGCAGCACTAGAGTCGCTGCCGAACCGGACCCGATCGAAATCGCAATCTGCCTCAGCCCTGCCGCGCTCTGACCCTCCTCGCTCACCTCCTGCAAAGGCAAGAGTTCTCTCTGCGCCGGTTGCGGCTCCTCTTCGTTTTCTTCGACGCTTTCGGCGTGCTCGGCGGGAATCGCAATCGCCACCCAATCCCGCCCTCCCACGTACTCGTTGAATTCGAAGACCGACCGGATCTCCCGGTAATCTCCCGCTTTCATTTCGACCACCGGCAGAATCTCTTTCAACAGCGAAGTGAACTCGAGCTCGGTGAACAACGAACGCAGCGCATCCAGATCCGGCTCTCCCGCCTTCATCGCCGCCACATCCAGCTCGACCGGAACGTTGGTATCGATTGTCGCCAACTGCTTGCTCGCAAGAATCGTGTCGCGATTGTTCTGCAATGACTCGCGATACGTCTTCTTCTCGACCTCCGCCGCCCGCTCGAGCGCCTGCTCGACGCTGCCAAAGCGCTGGATGATCTCGACCGACCCCTTGTCCCCAATCCCCGGCGCCCCGGGAATGTTGTCGATCGCATCGCCGCGCAGGGCCATCACGTCGACCACCTGCTCGGGCGGCACACCTAGGATTTCCTGGACCTTCGCCGCATCGCAAATCAGGTTGTCTTTCGGCGGATTCAGCACCTGCACCTTGTCGTTGACCAGTTGCAGCATGTCCTTATCACTCGACACCACGAACACCGCATACGATTCCGCGGCTGCTTTTCGCGCCAGCGTTCCGATCAAGTCGTCAGCCTCGTAGTTCTCCATCCCCAGAATCGGAATGCGATACCCTTCGAGCGCCTGCCGGATGTACGGGATCTGCTGGGCCAGATCGGGCGGCATTTCGGCGCGATTCGCCTTGTAGCCGCCATATTCCACTTCCTTCCAAGTCTGGGTTTTGCCGTCGAACTTTCGAACCGTGGTGATTGCTTCCGCCTGCTGATCGCGGAAGGTGCGTGCGCCCACGTCGAACACCGCAGCCAGATACTCCGGCGAAAAATCATCGCGCAATTTGCGCAACATGTTGACGAAGACGTAAGTGGCTGCGGTAGGGACGCCGATCTTCGTCGACATCGGCCGCTGCCGCGCCATGGCGTGATAAGCGCGGAAAATAAATGACATCGTATCGATCAGGAAGATGCGGCCCTTGCCCGAAGCGGGAGCATGCTGCAGTTTCGCACTGCCCGCCTGAGACGGTTCTGTAGGCTCAGCGGAAGGGTTCAACAAAGATTTCTTCTTAGAAGGCAACCTGCCAAGTTTATCAGGGTAGCGCCGGCGCCCCGCCGGCATTCCACTCATCCTTCGGAAACACGCAGCGCCAATTGCCCAGTGCCAACCGCCCGCCACCCGCGTATGATATGAAGTTTTCTGCCCTCGCCCGGCTGAGTGCTGAATGCTGCCCTTCAAGCTCGTCTACAGCGACGACTACTTCCTGCCCATCGGCTCTCACGTCTTCCCCTCCGAAAAATACAAGCGAATTCATGACCGTCTGCTCGCCAATGGAATTGCCGCCCCGTCCGATTTTGTCTGCCCTCGTCCCGCGACCGACGAGGACATCCTTCTGGTCCACACTCCTCGCTATGTCGAAAAGCTGAAGACCGGCACCCTCAGTGCCCGTGAAGAATTGCAGATGGAAGTGCCCTACTCGCCGGAATTGGTGCGCGCCTTCTGGCTGGCAGCAGGCGGTTCGATGCTGGCTGCTGATTATGCATTGAACGATGGCATCGGCCTCAGCATCGGCGGCGGGTTCCACCACGCCTTCCCTGACCACGGCGAAGGCTTCTGCATGATTCACGATGTCGCCGTCGCCATCCGCCGCATGCAGGCCGACGAAAAAATCTCAAGCGCCATGACCGTCGATTGCGATGTCCACCAGGGCAACGGGACAGCCGTGATCTTTGCGGGTGCGGCCGGCTCGGCCGGCCCTCCTGGCCCTGCGCATCAAGCCAGAGTGCACAAACAGACCAGCGACGTCTTTACCATCTCGCTCCACCAGGAGAACAACTACCCGGCGTTTAAGCCCCCTTCGTCGCTCGACCTGAATTTGCCCGACGGGATCGGCGACGCCGACTATCTGGCGTGCCTCGGCAACGCGCTCAGTTTGGGTCTGAGCAAATTCCAGCCGGAACTCATCTGTTACGTGGCTGGAGCCGATCCGTACCGCGAAGATCAGCTCGGCGGATTATCGTTGACGATCGAGGGACTGAAGGAGCGAGATGCCCTAATGTTCCGAATCGCCAAAGGCGAGGGCATTCCCGTGATGGTCACCCTCGCCGGCGGCTATGCCCACAAACTCGACGATACGATCACCATCCACTGCAACACGATCGTGGCTGCAAAGGAAATATTTGGCTGCAAGTGACCCTGAAGTCGGTGCCCACTCATCGCGCCGGGCGCGATCTGATGTCACTGCAGATCAAGCTCCCCGCTGCCCACGTGCGCAGACAACTTGTACTTTCCAGGTCCGTCCTTCTTGTACGATCGGAACAGCCCGCCCTTCGAGATCCCAAGCGCACTGGCATTCAGCTCGCCCGTCGTCACGGAAGCCTCGATCTGCGCATAATCTTTCGGGTCGCCCATCTCCATCGTCAATTGGCCCGCGTGGATCTCCACATCCTTGCTGCCACGCACCCTCTCAATCTCGAGCGCTCCAAACGGCATGCGCACATGCAGATCGGTCTCGCGCGGAACCTCAATCCGGATCAAAAACTCATTGCGCGGCCCACCCGAGATGTGCAGTTCGGCGTTGCTCCCCGACTTTTTGCAGCGCACTTCCACTTCCCCGACGTCGCTCCCGTTCCTTCCTTCGTAGTGAATCGAGATCTTATTGGTGTCGCTTCCTGAAATCCGCACATCCCCCGACCGCACCTCCACCTGCAGCCGCCCGCCTGGAGTAAATTCCGTCTCGAACCGCTCCTTGCCCTTCTCAGCGATCACTCCCCGCTCATCGGCCAGGGCGACCCCACTCACCAGCAGCATGAAAACCGCAATTGCCTTCAGCATAGACACACCTCTGTCCTGCTTCTAATACGCAACCGAAGCCCGGTTTGTTCCGAAGTCTGAGCGCGGACTCAATGATTCGTGAAAATCTCTTGCCAGCGTCTCGTTGTAAACTCCCTCCATGGACCCTCGCGCCCAGGATCTTGTCCGCGCTGCCCCCAAGTCGGGCGCGCACACTGTACACGTCGACGGCGGAGCGCGTGGCAATCCAGGCCCCGCCGCCTACGGCGCCGTCGTCCACGATCCAGCCGGAAAAAAAGTTGCCGAACTCAGCCAATACCTCGGCCATCGCACCAACAACTATGCCGAGTACAGCGGACTACTCGCCGCTCTCCGCTACGCCATCGCTCAGCACATCCAGTCGCTGAAAATCATCAGCGATTCCGAACTCATGGTTCGCCAGATGAAAGGCATCTACAAGGTGCGTCACCCAGAACTCCGCAAGCTCTACGACGAAGCGCAGCACCTGACCTGCCAGATCGAGTACGTCGAAATCCGTCACGCCCTGCGCGAACACAACCAGGACGCCGACCGCCTGGCCAACGAAGCCATGGATCGAGGCAAGAACGCCGCCAGCGCCGAACCGGAGCCGCGCATCCAGTCAGATCTCACGCGCCGCTAAGAGAATTTCTCTGTGCCCTCTGTGGTGAGGAAGTACGTCAGAGCGCTATTTCAACCCTTCCACCAGGTAAAGATCGGAGAGCAGCCGCCGATACCCGTATGCGTAGGCCTTGCCGGCCGGAGTCGGGAGAACGGGGCCGACGTATTCCACGCCCGCAGGGTCGGGTGGCATGAGCTGCTTCCACAGCGTCCGGCGCCCGCTGGCGATTCCCAGCAAGTAAACCTTGGCGGGCAACTCTCCACCGCGATAGACGTAGAGCGAGCGGCCATCAGCAGTCCAGCCCACGGGAGCTTCTCCAGCCAGTAGACCGGGAATTACTTTGGGTTCACCCGATCCGATCGGAAAGAAGTAACCCTTCTCGTCAGGCCCTACGCCCGCCACCTGTCGGCCGTCCGGCGACAAAGCGAACGACAACGCGTTGGTCCCTTCCGGACTGATGGCCTCGATCTTATTGCTGGCAATGTCCTGGACATAAAGCCGCGCGCCATGATTCGACTCGGTTCCGGCAAACAGAATCCGTGTCCCGTCCGGGAACCAGTAGGCCGCGCTATGAATAATTCCGTGCCCCTCGAGCGGCTTGGGCTCTCCCGCCCCGGTGGGAAGAAGGAACAGGTCGGTTTGATTATCCCCGCGGCTCGACAGAGCCCACTTTCCATCCGGAGACAACGCCAGCGATTGCCCGTCTCCAAGTCGAACCGCCGGCGATCCGTCAGTCTTGCGCAGGTACACCGCGTAGCTCGGCCCGCCCGCCTCTCCTTCTTCGCGGAACAGAAGAGTCTTGCCATCGGCCGCCAGAGTCACCGGATACGACCAGTCCAGCCAAGTGAAGTCTCTTTCCGCCACATCGTCGGCGGCATGGACAATCAGCCCTCGCCGCCAGTTGTCACGAGCGAGAAGGACGCGGCCATCGGCCAGCACGTCTTGCAGCGTCAGGTCGGCAGGTACTCGGGTCACCAACCGCGTTTTCCCCGACAAACTGACCGCATAGAGAGCGCGATCGATTCCCAGTCGGGTCGCAGTAAACCAGACCTCGTCACCGGACGGCGACCACGCCAGGCCAATGGCGCCGCCGCCGTAGAAGTCGGCTAGATTCTTCTTCTTGCCGTTGAGATCCACCAACGAGACGCCAGCGATCGAATCGCCCTGGATCGGATGGTCAAGGAAAGCGATCGTGTCGCCGCGCCGCGAGATGCGCGGATGGCTGATCCATCCCCCGGTTTCGTAGAGAACCTTGCCGATCGGATACTCCAGGCGGTTCCGTCCTCCCACATCGCGCACTACTGCAAGCTGGGTACCGTCCGGAGACCAATCCGCCCACTGCACGTTCTCCAGCACTTCGCGGGGAGCACCACCGACCAGCGGCATACGCGCCAGCGTCCCGCTGAAGACTTGCGACTTGGTCTGCTGGCTGCCGAGCAGCAGCGCCGTATCGCCAGCAGAAGAAATCCCCAGGATCTCCGCTCCCGCCACTCCGACCGGTCGCGCCTCGGGCGTACCTACGCGCGTGGTAAAGACTTCTACCGGTCTCCCCTCCCACGCGGCGCTGTACACCACGGTCTGCCCGTCGGGCGCAAACCGGGCCATGCGGATCGTACCCCGCCGATAAGTGAGAAGATGATACGCAGGAGCAACGGCGGTCCCTCGGTATTGGACGAGGAAAAAAGCCATCCCCAAGACTGCCAGCAGCGCGACCCCGGCCACCACCAACGCCGCTCGGTAACGACTCGCTGGAACCGTCTTTCCCGCGGCCGACCAAGAGGGCTTGGTGCGAACCGATGCCGTCCCCTTCGCGCCGGTTTCGGCCTCATGCATGCTCGTCGAAATACGTGACGAATCCAATTCCCGCTTCAGCCGCTTCAGATCGCCGCGAATCTCGGCCGCACTCTGATAGCGCAGCTCCACATCCTTTTCCAGAGCCTTGCTGATAATGCGCTCCGGTTCGGCAGGCAGATCGGGATTCAAACGAATGGGAGCGGTGGGTGCGCGATTGAGAATCGCTTCCGTAATGACGCCCTGCGTCTCGCCGCGAAATGGGAGTTTGCCGGTCGCCATTTCATAGAGCACCACTCCGAAGGAAAACAGGTCCGTGCGAGGGTCGAGTTCCTGTCCCCGCACCTGCTCCGGCGACATGTAGGCCACGGTCCCCATCGCCGTTCCCGGACTGGTCAGGCCAAGCGCCCCTGCATCGGCCATGGTCTGGGAATCGCCGCTGACGGATTTGTGTGTGTCGTCCGTGATTTTTGCCAGCCCGAAGTCCAGGACTTTCGCAGACCCGCGTTTGGTGATAAAGATGTTCGCCGGTTTGATGTCGCGATGGATGATCCCCTTCGAGTGCGCAGCATCCAGCGCGTCGGTGACTTCGATCGCCACCGCCAGCCAGCGCTCGATTTCCAGGGGCCGGCCTTCGATCAGATGTTTCAGCGTGGTCCCGTCGAGATACTCCATCGCGATGAAGGATTGCCCTTCATGTTTTCCGATCTCGTAGATCGTGCAGATCCCGGGATGGTTCAGCGCCGAAGCCGCGCGGGCTTCACGCCGGAACCGCTCCAGCGCGTGCGTGTCAGGAACTGCTTCGTGAGGAAGAAATTTCAGGGCAACGAAGCGCCCCAGTTCAGTGTCCTCGGCCTTGTAGACGACGCCCATCCCGCCGCCTCCCAATTTCTCGAGGACCCGGTAGTGCGAGACGGTTTGGCCAATCATGAACGGGTTATCGTAGGCGGGATACTGAGCCAAGTCAACGGACTTGGTCAATGTTCGTCGCGCAGTGCAAACCGCATTTCCCGCCACCCGACGGAAACTCGCACCCCGGCAATTGTTCCAATCCTGTGCACCCCTTGTGCAAATTCCGTCGGCCCTCTCTCTACCTCTCCCGCGCAATTTCGCCCACTCCACTCAAACCCCGCCCCTCGTGCGCACACCGCGGCTGGCTTCATCCCGCGCCTTGATCTCGATTCATCACATCGGCTTTCCGAAAGAGAATTCCACCGTTGCACAATTCTTATGTAATTGACCCACGTCCTCCAAGCGCGTACAGTCACTTCACCTCGCGCCATAGTCCAGCCAGCGGCCATGCAAGGCCGCAAAATTTTTGTGCCCCGAGTTCGCAATCGAGCGCGAGCCGAGCAATGAGAAACCAGCAACTGGCAACCAGAAACTAACGAGTGATCCTCCGCCCTCCCCAAAGGGGTAAAGAAGTTATGAATGTTGAAAGCCCTTGGACCGTCTACCGCACGCGTTTCCTCGTGCACGCTCGTCAACTCACCGAACCTCTCTTTTTCACTGACGCTCTGGGCCGCGAACACTCCGGCCTGCCGGGCGACTACCTGGTCGAATCTTCTTTGGGTTTTCGCCGCATCACTCCGCGCGCCATCTTCGAAGACGTTTACGTTCCACTCGCACCAGCGAACCCGCAACACGCTCAGGCAACTCGGGCCTCCATCGAGCGCGCACTGCGCGTCCTCGATCAACGCATGGCCCGCCCCCGACCGACGGAAAGCCGGGCGTCTACGCCACGCCCAGACGACCATTACAACTCCGGCCCCGGCCGCCAAGTCCCAACCTGGAGCGGATGAAGTGCCTCCAGCGGCAACCGTTCCAAGTCTCGCAGCTTGTAGCCCGCAGCTCGCAGCGGACTTCAACCAGATCCCACCCTCCCACTTTTGGGCTACAATATATAGTGTTTCCCTCTTGACAGACACAACAGGCGGGAGTACTTTAAGCATCCGAGTGCACCTTTAATCAGACGACCTCATTCATGAGGCGATGACCAAACAACCGGGGCGATTCTAAGCTGAGGTGACTTCGCATCTCCCCTTCACGGGAAACCATCCCTCCGGAGTGGATGGAAAAGTTAGCGGTGACTTCCCCCGGCCCGGCTTGCCAACCATCCCCGCGGGGGCGCTCATCACTTAAGAACGCGGAGAGGCTGCTCCCCAGCCGGCTCAGTTTCATCCGCACCATTTAGGAGCCCCCGATGGAAGGTTTGATCCAACTCGTTGCCGCCTCGTTCATCCG